>JGI20225J20221_1000314_pt2 | contig 101255 bp, 87 predicted proteins | sample BioMet4_FD_20221 | JGI IMG/M metagenome (IMG submission 20221) | reverse complement strand
CTGGCGTTGAGGTTAAGACCCGGAATAGTTCCCTGCAATGCCTGAGTCACATTTGCTACCGGTCTCGATTCCAATACTTCAGAACCTACCATACTTACGGCACCGGTCACATTTACCTTTTTCTGTGTGCCATAACCTACTACAACTACTTCATCCAGTACTTTCTCGTCGTCTTTCAACGTAACGTTCAGTGAACCGCCTGTCCACTTCACTTCCTGAGCCTGGAAACCAACAAAAGATACTACGATTACACTCCCGCGGGGAACATTATTCAGCGAAAATTCACCATTCATTCCGGTAACACTACCGTTGGTGGTTCCTTTAACTACAACAGATGCACCAATAATGGTCTCTCCTGTTTTGTCTTTTACTACTCCCGTGCACTTCCCGCTTTGCTGCACGACTTCCATGTCGGATTCTTTTGCTAATGCTGCGTAAACCGTTTCCCCACATATTGATGAGAGAAAAAGCAGCGTACCGACTAACTTTAGATGTTTTAACATATTAGATTATTTATAGTTATTATAAAAACACAAAAAGAACAAGGTTTCAGTTGCTTTTAGTTGTGTTCTGTTTCATAGTTTCAATAGTGAATAGACTTTAATTAATATATAAATTAGATTTAAAATGGATATATTATTAAATTAATTATTTAATATTGCATTTACTAAGACGCAAATAATTAAAATACCCCTTAGTTGATAATGTATTTTTTTAATGGAGTATTCCCGTTTTTAACTTTTAAGCGGTTATACATCTTTATCAAAAGTCGTTATAGCAGCAAGAAGAGCTCTTTTTTTAAAAGAGAAAAAAGAAAAAAATAGTTGCCGGCTAAGGGATAATATTTAATTCTGCGACCTTTATTAAAGAAGCCTAAATAAAACAGTTCATTATTGAGTAATAACGCCTCCGGGAATATCAGATCAATTATTTGCGAGCTCGCCACAAACGACTCACAAACGGCATTCAGGTCATTATACATGATCTATTATGGGAGACTTATGCGCTTTGCTATCCTTCAAACGGGACTGACTACCGTGGCCGAAGAGATTGTATCAGACACATTTATGGTAGTTTGGGAAAGTCGGAAGGGTTTACCGGATATCGCCAATTTCGACTCTTACCTCTATACAATCGTCCGTAATAAATGCATCTCATATTTCAGGAGTCAGCATGTAACCAACGTAGACATTGATGAAACACTGGTCGATTTCTTTGTACAGTCGGAAACCACTCCCGAAATGGATCTTATTTCCAAAGAGAATGTTGCCCGACTCAATAACGCTATTAATTCATTGCCATATAAATGCAAGCTTTCCTTTAAGCTTGTACGGGAAGACAAGATGAAATACAAAGATGCTGCCGAGCTTTTGGGGATCTCCGTAAAAACACTGGAGGCTCACATAACCACGGCTGTAAAAAAGCTCAGAGAAACTCTTTCGGGAGATATTTCTGTTTAAAAAAATTAAAATAAGTTTCTATTTTTAAAATAACAATCAGTAACTAAGGGAGTTCTGGCTTTCAAGCGACTGAGTAAATATAAACTACAACTTCATGATTCATAATATTGACAGCATTATTGCACGCATCCTCTCGGGAGAGTCTTCAAGTGACGACTTTCTAAAATTCAGCGAATGGCTGCAGATGGATGAGAAAAACAGAACAGAGTTCTGTCAGTTGAAAGATTACTGGGATGCGGAAGTTTCCTACTCCAATCACATTGGCCAGGCGCTGGAACTGAAACGGATTGAGGAGAAGATCGGCAAAAACGATCAGCGCAAAAAGAACAGGCAGTTATGGATCAGAGTTGCTCCCATAGCCGCGGTAATAACCCTGTTTTTATTAATCAGTTCTGTTTTTTATCTGCAACATGAAAAAGAATCCAAACCTATTGAATATTTTACCTATATAAGCGGTAACCATATATCCACCTTTACCTTGCCCGACCACACCAAAGTAACGCTAAATAAAAACAGCAAGCTTACTTACACCAATCTATTTGGCGAAAAGCTTCGTGGGGTAACGTTAAATGGTGAGGCCTATTTTGAAGTAACAAAAGATCCGGCACGGGTGTTCGAAGTACAAATGGACGATGCGGCAATCAGGGTACTGGGTACTAAGTTCAACGTAAACACCAATTTGCAGAACGATATTGTTGCAACCTTGGTCGAGGGATGTATCCGGTTCGAAAGCGGCGAGCAGAAAGTTCAGCTCTCTCCTTCCCAGCAACTCAAATTCAACCGTAAAAGCCGCAAGGTTGGAGTAGAGAATGTGGAAACCAGCTGTTTCACTGCATGGAAAGATGGACTGATAAAGTACCAATCGCTTCCATTGGGCGATGTCGTAAAATCTTTAGAGCAACTCTATAACGTTAAAATTGCTGTTCTCAATCCAAAGATTAAGGAAATAATTGTCTCCGGATCATTCAGCAGCGAAGAAAGCATTGAAGAAACATTAGATGTTATCTCCGGAAGTATGCCTGTTAAATGGGAGAAAAAAGAGGATGTTTTTTATATCCGATAAATGAATGCCATTTGTTTATAACAACGCCTTTTGTTCCTTTTTAAAAGTATACTATGAATAAACACACTAAACGAAACCTGTTGATAAAATTAGCTTTTATTATTGCATCGATTATGCAACCGATGCAAATAAAGGCTGCTGATATTGATGCAAGTTCCAGGAAAATAACGGTTGTAGCCGATAAAATATCTCTCACTCAGCTTTTCTCGCAAATTGAAAAGCAGACCGATTTTCTATTCTTCTACGTAAATGCCGATGTGCAGAATATCTATGTCAGGGTACAGGCACGGAATAAATCAATAAACGATGTATTGAACGAAGCCTTAAAGGGAACGGGACTTATCTACAAAATAAAGAACCGGTACATCAATATTTACAGAAATAAGAACAATGAGCCTGAAAGGTCGCAGCAAACAAGAAGAATCACCGGTAGAATCACTGACGAAAACGGAGAGACAATCGTCGGAGCCAACATCATTGAAGAGGGAACCAACAAAGGAACTATTTCCGACATAAATGGCCGGTTCTCCATGAATCTGGAAGATAACCCGGTAATTCAGGTCTCCTTCACCGGATTCGCTCCGCTAAGTATCAACACCAAAGGTAAAAGTGAACTTCTTATTGTTTTAAAAGAGAACTCCAAATTACTCGATGAGGTGGTTGTAGTAGGCTATGGCACACAGAAAAAAGTAAACCTTTCCGGTTCTGTGGCTGTTGTCGATGGTAAGGAGCTGGCAAACAGGCCCGTTGCAAATATCACCCAGAGTCTGCAGGGAGTAGTGCCGGGCTTAACCACCAATGTAACCAATAAAGGAGGTACGCCTGGCGCAAGTTATAACATTCAGTTGCGCGGGCAGGGCAACTTAAGCAACTCGGATGTACCTTATGTGTTAATAGACGGACTGGAGGGCACTCTCTCAATGGTCAATCCCAATGACATTGAAAACATATCTATTCTCAAAGATGCGGCAGCAGCTTCCATTTATGGAGCGCGTGCCGCTTATGGCGTTATACTGATTACAACCAAAAAGGGTCAGGAAGGAAAAACATCCATCAGCTATAACGGCAACATCGGAGCTACCTCTGCTGTTAGTTTGCCGGATATGGTTAACAGTTACGAATTTGCCCGTTTTTTCAATGTGGGCTGGGTTAATGCGGACCATACACCTGAGTATTCTGATGCAAAGATCGAACAGCTTCGCCGGTTTTGCGAAAATCCCAAAGGTATAAACCAATGGCCTGAACAGTCAACCAACCAGTTTTTAGCCGATAATTCCACAACAGGAATTGGCAATACCAATAACTTCAAACTCTTCTATAAAAATGCAGCCATCAGGCAAAATCACAATGTTTCGGTAACCGGTGGTACAGACAAAATTAAATATTATGCCTCCGGAGGNTTGTATCAGGANCAGGGACTTATCAGATATGCAGATATCAATTTTAAACGCTTTAATTTTACTGCAAACATAAATTCCACTATCACAGACTGGCTCAGGTTTAATATAAAAACCAAATATAACAAACAGATATCCACCTCTCCGTTTGGCGATCATGCCATTTATGAAATCGGATTCTTCCATAACCTGGCTCGTACCCGGCCAACCAATTCCATGTACGATCTGAATGGAAATTTTACGGAATTGTCTCAGGTTCCATACCTGCAATCCGGATCCCGGAATGACAATAATTCAGACAATTACAGCCTCACCGCCAGTTTAGTGGCCGAGCCTGTAAAAAACTGGAAAATAAACTTCGACTACAGCTACCGTACTAACCCGGCTAAAAACGAGCAAGCCGCTATACCCGCTACTATTACCATGCTCGATGGTTCAGTCACCTATATGACCCGCACGGAATTAGGAATTCCAATCACCGGTAGTTATTACCGCTCCATGTCACAGTCGGACTATAATTCGTTCAATCTATATTCCAATTACTCTCTGAAACTGGCAGAGTCACACAATTTCAATATCATGGCCGGCTATCAGGAAGAGAACAATAAATACTCCTTTTTATGGAGCAACGTAACAGATCTGCTCAACTTCAACAATCCGGGAATCAACACTGCCACCGGCGATAAGACTACCGGCGAAACCCGCAACGGATGGGCAACCAGAGGCTTCTTCGGCAGAATTAATTACGACTATCAGGGCCGCTATCTGCTGGAGCTGAACGGGCGTTATGATGGTTCTTCCCGATTTACACACAACAACCGCTGGGGCTTTTTCCCTTCGGCCTCCCTGGGATGGAACATTGCCCAGGAGAATTTTATGGAACCAGTCAGTGCAACAGTGAGCAATTTTAAGCTCCGTGCTTCTTATGGTTTGCTGGGCAACCAGAGTGGTGCCGCCCTCTACACATTTGCCCAAACCATGAATACCCAGACTCAAGGCTCCTGGTATTTTGATGGTACCAACCGCCAGATGATTATTTTTGCACCGGGGTCCTATACCTCCAATGTTACCTGGGAAAAAATAGAAAGCATAAACTTTGGTCTGGATTATGGATTCTTCAATAATAACTTAACAGGCAGTCTGGATATTTTCCAGCGCACCACGCGTGACATGCTTGGCCCAACCGAAAGTCTGGCAAGCATGTACGGAACCACAGCTCCCGAGGCAAACAATGCCGATATGCGCAACAGGGGCTGGGAATTCTCCATCAACTATAAAGGACGTATCAACAGTGATATAACCTACTCCATTGGTGGTATGATTTACGATTATACAGCCGAGGTACTGCACTACGTAAATCCTTCAAAATTCAACCCGTCAGGTCAGTGGTACCCGGGACGTAAGGTTGGCGAAATATGGGGATACCGTGCTTCCGGCTTAATTCAGAATCAGCAAGAAGCCGATGAGTTTAATCAGTTAGACCACAGTTACCTCACCAACAGAGCGTGGGTTCCCGGAGATGTAAAATACCTCGATCTGAATAAAGACAATGCCATCAATACAGGCAGTAACAAAGTGGGCGATATGGGCGATAAAGAGATTATCGGCAACTCGGCACCGCGCTACCAGTACTCGCTCAACGGCAGCATCAGTTACAAAGGGCTCACATTAAGTACATTGTGGCAAGGTGTTTTAAAACGCGACTACGATCCTTCGGGTTCAGTTTACTTCTGGGGTTGCCATTCAAAAGCACAGGTTACGGTTTTCTCTCAGCACCTGGATTACTGGACAGAAAATAATCGGGATGCCTATTATCCCAGACCATACATTTCAACAGCCGGTAACATTAGCTCTTATACAGGCAAAACTCATCAGGCGTGTGACAGGTATTTGCAGAATGCAGCTTATCTCCGTTTAAAGAATCTCACTTTAAGCTACGAACTGCCCTCGTCCATTATCAGGAATATTGGTCTGCAACGGGTAAATGTATATGTTACCGGTGAAAACCTGCTGACTTTCACCCAACTGGCAAAAATGTTCGATCCCGAAACTGTATTTACATTCAATGAAGGAGGAAAGAATTATGCTTTAACAAAAGTTTTCTCCTTTGGACTGAGTATTAACCTGTAAATAAAGCGATGATGATGAAAACAAACATAATGAAACACCTGATACTGTTTGCGGTAATAGCCTTATCGTTCGGTTGTGCCGACCTCAATCAGGAACCGGAAGGTGCACTCACATCTTCAAACCCCATCAGCTCCGTTTCCGAACTTCAGAAGTATGTAAATCAGTTCTACGAGGAAACGTTCAGAATACAACCAACCAATCTGCAGTCGGCCGGCATAGCGTTCGATGATCAGTATAGTGATAATATGGCCTGTTCGTCGGTTCCGTCATTACTCGATGGCACCCGTTCGGTCAGTTCTGCTGCAAGTCCCGCCGAATATACAAAGATTCGCAGCCTGAACTTCCTGTTTGCAAACATCAACAACTGCAAAGGCAATCAGGCAGATATCGACCAGTATACCGGCGAAGCCTATTTCTTCCGCGCATATTACTATTTCAACATGGTATGCAAATATGGCGATATCACCTGGATAGACAAAGTGCTGGATGCAAGCAGTGAACAAATGAAACTGAAACGCGATTCACGTGCCGATGTTATCGATCATATTTTAAGTGATCTGGATAATGCCATCAATCTTTTAAGCACAAAAAGCAACAGCTCCACCATGAGGCTTCACAAGGATGTAGCACTTGCATTTAAGTCGCGCGTGGCTTTGTTCGAAGGTACCTGGCAAAAATATCACAAAGCAAAAAACGATCCGTTCTTTACCGCCGGAATCACCGATGCCCGGATTAACAATTACCTGGAGCAGGCACGCGATGCCGCCCTGGCGGTTATTCAGAGTGGCAGATGGAAAATATACAGCACATCAAAACCGCTTACCGATTACAAGAATCTGTTTATCACCAAAGATCTCTCCACTAATTCCGAGGTATTGTTCTGGAAAAAATACGATGCTAAAGTGGTTGGGAACAACGTTACCCGTTATTGCAACAAGGGTGGAGGCAACATCGGACTCACGCTTTCTCTGGTAAATGATTACCTGACCAGAGACGGCCGCATCTTTACCGGAGCTGAGCGCGATGAAGCTCAGAAAACTTACGGAAAGGAATTAGATCCGGCTCTTCGTGATCCACGTCTGTGCCAGACTGTAGCTCGTCCGGGCGAACGTTTGCGTCCGCTCACATCCAACGCTGCCTATATTTATATGCCGGAGTTCAGCCCCATCATTACCGAGGTAGCCCTTCCGGTTATGTGGGCCAACCCAACAGGCTATTCCCTGCTGAAATTTATCGAAGTAGACTGCACGGATGCAGCAGCCGATGATGAGCTTAAAGGAGAATGCCCGGCCATTCAGTTCCGCTATGCAGAAGTATTGCTCAATTATGCCGAAGCACTTGCCGAGCTCGAAGGTGCATCTGCTCAGGAGAAAATAGCTAAGGCGCTGCAGCCTTTGCGAGATCGTGTGGGCATGCCGGGCATCGATTTCCAACGGGAATATAATACCGATCCCGACTATCCTTTCCATCATTTAGAGGCAACGCTTCAGGTGGTTCGCCGTGAACGCCGCATCGAACTTGCCTGCGAAGGTATACGCATGTTCGATATCTTCCGTTGGGCAGCTGCCGATATTTTAATAGCCAATAAAGAGATGCTTGGGGCTCTCTTCACAGGCAGTAACATGGAAGCAGCCAATACAGCCGGCGGATACTTCAAAGGCAACCTTATTTATGACAAGCCAACAGGCAACAACCTTTATTTATCGGGTAAACCCGGCGATGCCAAACGCTACATCAGTCCTTACAAGGGAGTATGCCCCAATGGACTGACATTTAATGTTAACCGAGACTACCTCTACCCCATCAGTCTGGACGAAATAGCATTAACCGGAAATATGTGGAAACAGAACCCGGGCTGGTAATTGTTGAACAACTAAAAGAAGAGTAAAAATGACATATCTTAAATACATCCTGCTAACGCTTATCACCTGCCTGGCATTGAGCAGTTGCAGTAACGAAGACGAATCGGTTAATTACAAACCAGAACCTTCACCGTTCAGCGTGAAGGTCAATGAAAACACAACCGTTGGTGCGGCAGCCACCCAAATAACAGCCACCATCACAGCCGGAACAGATGGCTGGTGGATTGATGTGCCTACCGGTAGCTGGTGCGGATTTAACCCGACTGTCACTTCGTATACTATTTACGGTTCGGGCAATAAAACCATTACCATTTACATAGCGGCAAATAAAACCCGTGAGTCGCGCACCCAGACTGTAACATTTCACCCTACTTTCGGACTTGCACCCGTTACGGTTACCATCATACAAGGAGCATAACACTAACTTAATTTAGTTACTAATATCATAATGAACAGAAAACAGATTTTATTGATGGGTATCACAGCAGTAGCTGCTACCTCTCATGCTTCAACCAACAAAGAAGCCACCAAAAAACCCATGAACATCCTCTTTATCATGAGCGATGACCACTCTTTTCAAACCATCAGTGCATACGATCACAGGTTTATTGAAACACCCAACATCGACCGTATTGGCAACGACGGAGCCGTTTTCACCAACAGCTTTGTGGCCAACTCCATCAGTGGTCCCAGTCGCGCTTGCATGCTCACCGGCAAGCACAGTCACAAAAACGGATTTATCGACAATGCACATAAGTTCGATGGCAGTCAGCAAACATTCCCCAAACTATTACAGAAAGCGGGATACCAGACTGCCGTGGTAGGAAAATGGCATCTCACCTCCAATCCTACCGGGTTCGATTACTGGAACATCCTTATCGGACAGGGAGATTANTACAACCCNCACTTCATAGACAACGGGGTAAAAAAACAGATTCACGGCTATGCCACGAATATTGTGACCGATCTGGCTATCGACTGGCTTGGCGAAAAACGAGACAAGAGCAAACCGTTCTGTCTGCTGCTGCACCACAAAGCTCCCCACCGCACCTGGATGCCCGATACCTGCGACCTGGGTGCATTCGATGACGTGAAATTTCCCCTACCCGAAAACTTCTACGACAAGTACCTGGAAAGAGTGGCTGCTTCGGAACAGGAAATGAGCATTTTCAAAGACATGGATATCGTTTACGACCTTAAAATGGCGGATAAGGAAAATGAAATTCATTCAAATACCTCACTGGAAGGCTGGGGACGTGCACTTTACAACAACCTCGACTCTGCTCAAAAGGCGAAGTGGGATGCTTACTATGAGCCCATCATCAAGGATTTTAAAGCCAGAAAACTCTCCGGAAAGGAACTGGCTGAGTGGAAATACCAGCGCTACATGCACGATTACCTGAGTGTAATCCGTTCGGTGGATCGCAACATCGGTCGCATGCTCGATTACCTCAAGAAAGAAGGCTTGCTGGATAACACGCTTATTGTCTATACTTCCGACCAGGGATTCTATATGGGCGAACACGGATGGTTTGATAAGCGCTTCATGTACGAGGAGTCCTTCCGCACCCCGCTGCTCATGCGCTATCCTTCTGCTGCACGCAAAGGAGCAAAAATTCCTCAGCTGGTGCAGAACATCGACTACGCTCCTACCTTCCTAGAGCTGGCCGGCGTAAAGATTCCGCAAGACATTCAGGGCGTTTCTCTTTTACCACTGCTCAAAGGTGAAAAACCAAAGAACTGGCGCAAGTCGCTCTATTATCATTTCTACGAATATCCGGGTGAGCATGCTGTAAAGCGTCATTATGGTGTTCGTACGGAACGTTATAAGCTTATTCATTTTTATAATGATATTGATAAATGGGAGCTTTATGATCTCAAAAATGATCCTCACGAAATGGTTAATCTTTATGGTACTAAGGGGGTTGAGAAGATTACTGCTCTTTTGAAAAAGGAGCTTGTAAAACTTCAGATTCAGTATGATGATCCTATTGAGTCTTTACTGATAAAGAAATAATCTTATTTTTTTGAGTTGGCAGTTTGGTTTTAAGGCTTTTTTTTAGTCTTGGGGTCAAACTGCTTTTTTTTGTTTTGATTGCAACTGTCCTTTTCTTTTCCCTTGACGGAAAAGAAACAAAAGGTCAAGGCTGCACGAATTTTACTAAAATCTGTGAGCGTGGAGCTAAAGGGGGTGAAACTCGCTGCGCTCAAACAGCACCCCCTTCTTAACGCTCCCCACACCCAGATTTCTTAACGCAAAATTCATGAGGCCGGTCTTTCTGGGCACTCGGCTACGCCATCGTTCGGCGTGGTTGTGGAACGGTGTAGCCATTGCTTCGCTTGGTTTTGGGTTGGACTCGGCTGCGCCATCGTTAGGGAGTAATTCGCACGGCTGCGCCATCGCTGCTTTTGCTTCGCTTGGCTGGCTTCGCCATTGTTCACCATGTTTATCTTCCATTTTTAACAAAAAAAAGACCAACTTTTGTTATAAAACAAAAGTTGGTCTTCCAGGTATTGATCAACCCTCTTTGAAAGAATTTACTTTTTTATCAATTTATTATTCAGTTTCAATATCCTGACTACCTCCATCTGTCCATGGTGTAGCGGTGAAGCCACCTGCAGTAACCACCTCTTTACCTACAGTAAGGGTAAGGTCATATTTGGTATCGCCATTGAACGTTATGTCCGAAGCATTGAACCATGTATAGGTTTTACCATTGATCACAAATTCTACGGTAAAAAAGCCGGTTCCCATTGTCTGCGGAATAAGAATACATTCATATTTGGCTTCTGCCTGCTGGGTATCGCCTGATCCTGCAGTATAAGTTGCGGCAAAAGGTACAACGTTAATATTGTTTGTGTAATCACTTAGGCTATTTGTATTCAAATTCCAGGTTGCTACTGTGCCCTTTGTACCTCTCACTTTTACAGATGTAATGGGAGTAGTGGCAGTTCCCGGAACTTTATTAAACTCCGTACCCAACTTCACTGTAAGATTCAGTTTTGAGAAACGGTGATTTAAGTTGACAGACAATTTACCGTTTACAAGATCTGTGGAGGGATTTACCTCTTTTGGAGCCATGTAAAGTATATCGCTTAATTTTAAATTATTCTCATTACTTTGATCCTCATAAACCATAGCAGGTATTGACGAATTCCAATTTGCAGGCGATATAATAAAACCTGCATAACCTACAGCTGTTACTTTTACCTTTTGTGTCTTGTTTTGCCAAAGCATAGTCAATGGAGATGCACCATCAAACGTATAGCTTACCCATGCATTGCTTTCTTTCTTCATCATGGCAAAAAAACTATAATTTTCATTACTTTCGTTCACCACGTGCAAATGGAAATTATCGAGATCGTCAGTGGTCATGCCTGCACGAGTTTGCGGTTGGTTCACATTCGTGATTACTCTAATCATATTGTCAGCTGGAAAACTGTTGGTTTCAGGTGCCGACTCTTCATTTTGGCTGCATGCTGAAATAAGCAATGCGGTGGTAGCCAGTGTCATTATATATTTAATTGATTTCATTATAATTTTCTATTTTTCAGTTTACTCTTTTATTAATTGCACTATTTGGAAACTAATCGTTATTATCATTACATGATTATTCAGGGTTAAGAAATTTCTCCGGCACTTCCTCCGGGAATAGTTTCGGAGTTCGACCAGTCAGAAACCGTTACACTCTCTATCTCTATTTTCTCCTTGCCCACGCGCAGGTTGTATGTATAGCTCTTACCTTTTTCGCCGTCATTCAGAATAGCTGTGTGCATTTCCTTATTACCCACTTTGAGACTTATGTACTGATAGCGCATTTTTCTTCCATCTCTCAACAGCGTATAAGTGCTCCCCACACTACCATCTCCCTGTGGATAGGGAATATAGTCGGTATAAGTAGTGGCCGGTTCTGTTTGAGGTACAGCATCACTCTGATCCACAATCTTTACGTCTGTAACCTTGGAATCTGCTGAAAACTCAGGGTTGAAACCTGCAATCTTAACCACAAGACGGCTGGTCTGGCGTTGCATGGCAAAGTTAAGAACCTGACCTTTAGTGGCATTCTCAATTTCTGCACTCATCCAGTCAGATTTGGCTATCTTTTCCAAGGTAGACTGGTCAGTCTCTACTTCACCCGAGGTTGCCCAGGGCATAACAGCAGGATAAACAGCATCGAATGACAGAGTCTCGCTTTCCCATGTAAGAAACTTTCCGTCTTTTGGAAGCCATTTCTCCCCATCGAACTGATAAATAACATACCCTGAACCCCAACTGTAAGTAACCGTAATTTCATCTCCTACATTAAATTTAGCCTGTTCTTCAGCAGTACCTACGGGATTAGAGCGTGTTTCGGCAAAACCATTACCTACAGTGGCATTGATTTGTACGGCATCGGCAGAGAGGTCTTCCGTCTGGAGTGCCTCGTCTTTACTACAAGCAGTCAGTCCTAAGGTGAGGACTGCCGCTGCGAAAATAAATGATTTGTAATTCATATTACTATTTTTTTGTATTACTTAATAATCTTAATTAGTCAACGGCCTCACCGCCTTCAATAGGTTGAGTATTTTCCCAATCGTTAATGGTTACCTGATCCAGTTCAATGCGGTTACGTCCCACAATAAGTTTCACAGTCTGCACCTTGCCTTTGTTCAGCATAAGAGGTTGAGGATGAGTGTACACATAGCTTTTTCCGTCAATAAGGACGGTAATTTTCTGCAATTCCTGAGGGATTACTACCGAGGCATATTGCTGTGTGGCTCCTACTGCAGGAAGATTAAAAGAAGTAAGGTCTCCTGTAGGAGTAATAACCCCTGTGAGATAATTAATTGTACCGGCATTTTTAGCTCCTGTGCTTACTGAAGTCACCGTTGGCGTACCGTCAAATTCGTTACGGAACGCTAATTCCACAATAAGTTTAGACATTACATGGTCAAACTTTAGCAATACAGGATTGTTGGATGCAGTAAGTCCTTGCTTCTGATCACCTGTATTCACAGCCACCAGTAGGTCGCTTTCAGTCTGTTTGGCAGGATCAACATTAACCGCATCAGCTGTAAAGTCGGTAACAGTACGTGCGGGATACATGCTCAGGAAATAGTGCGGGGTAATCATATCTGTCCACTTCATCATCGATTCTGCCGACCATTTACTACCCGAAAGCGTATTTACAGCATTGTTTACTACAAGTGCTCCCGTATTTACAGCATCGGGAGTACCCGTCCATGCATAAACACTTATTTTGTCACCATCTTCAAATGCAGAAGTGTTGCCATTGTTTGCTACACGTGTCAATGCGCCGATAGAGGTGCTGACGGTAATATACTCTGGTTTAGCATCTGTTTGTGCCTGTTCATTGTCATTGTTGCAGCTTGTCAACGCCATTGCGGCAAAAGTTGCTGCGAAAAAAAATGTTTTTTTCATTGTTTCTTTTTAAATTAATCGTTTATAATATGTATTCATTGTTTACTTTAATCGTTTATCAGAAAGGTTAATGAACACCCAGATACTTTCTACCGGTATCATCAACATACACCACGTCCTGCCACCATGGAGATATTTTACCTACAAGACCAAACTGAGCCCGCCCTCTGTCGTCACTATAGCCGCGAAAGGTATAATCAGTTACTCGCGGATCACAGATTGACTTGCCGTACTTTTTATCTTCATGTACTATAATTGTTCCAAGACCATAGTAGTAGTTTGCCATGTTGCTGTGGTAATCCACCATAATATTATCCGTCTCAGGAAATGTACTTATATCCCTGCTAAAGGGTTCTTTTTTGGCACCAATATATGCTATATTTCCTTTAACTGTGAACATGATGGTTGCCAGCCAGTTACAACCGGAGAAAATGTAATCTCCTAATCTGTTTGCTTTAGGGAATGAAATGGCATTCAGTTTCCTACAACGACTAAATGCACGGTCGTCTATTTGTATAACATTTGGAAATGTGAGCTCATTAATAGTATATATTCCCATAGGTATATTCCCACCATATTCCCCTCCAGTAATAGAACTACTTTCAAAAGCATACGAATGGATATAGGTAACACTGGAAAAATCAACATGCCCCTGAATTCCTTCTTGCAAGCCGGCTGATTTGAATGCATATTCTGCAATCTCTGTTATTTTAGGCATATAAGCACTCGCCATCTCAATACAATTCTCAAAACTGTAACTTGGCAGTATACCCGTTAATTTATTCAGAGTAATAGATTTTAATTTTTCACAATTCTTGAATGCAGCTTCTCCAAGGACTTCAACGCCCGGTGTAGTAATCTTTTGTATCAGGCTACCTTCAAAAGCCGACTGTCCTATCTTTGTCACCGATTCGGGCAGGTATACTTCTTCCAATTTAGAAAATTCGGTTCTGTAGTCCTGACTTCTGAAAGAGTATGCCTCAATCTCTGTAAGATCAGTAACAGCAGACAAATTAACCGAGCGTACATCCGTAGATTTCAGCATGTTATTTGCAGCACTGAGATCCAGTTTTTTTGCTTTATTTCCGTAGAAAACAAGATCATGCACAAGGTGTTTCCTCTCTGCGGACTTGATAGAATCTGCAATCTGTGCAGTTCCGTTTGTTGCACGATTAAGATAGATATGAGCTAATCCGTCTTTAACAACCATCACAGGAAGGAATTTTCCTGCAGCATCAGCAAAAGAGACTTTACTCCACGGCTCAATGCTGACACTTTCCATTGTTATGCCCGACTTTCCTACTTGCAGGTTAAAGGTATAATGATATCCTGCTTCAAGCCTAGGCCGCCCTTTTACTATAAGTTTTTGCACAGCTGCACCTTCTGCCGAAGTTCCATCCATTTCAAAAAACTCAGCGTCAGGATCAGCATCCTGCGGAAGAAGTAAGCAAGTAACTTTGTCATTAAGCGTTAGTTTCTTCCCACCATTTTTAGGATAAATATGATATGAGCTGCTTGTTGATTGAGCCGGAAGATTTATGTCTGGAGCATATATATTGTCTCCTATCTGAAAAGATGCCTCACCCGTATTCCAGTTATCGCTCAGTTTGGTTATGCATATATCCACACAGACAGTCTGCCTTATCATTGACAGATTAATCACATTATCTGTCGGCTTTTGAATTACACTTCTAAAAGTCATTCGGTCTGCCCATGCAATGTGGCAATCGGGAAAACCGCCTTCCACCCCGCCTTGAGTGTTGCACTGATGACGAGGTAAAGTAAACGTATCAAAAGTAGAGTTATTGGAACCATCAACAGAGTTTGAATGCTCTACCGGATAGTATGCCCATACCTCAGTCTCAGCTGCCCCATCAGGCCATGCCAATTTTTTACCTCCCTGCGGTACCCATGTATCTCCATTTTTAGTGTGTTCTACCCAGGTTTGGCCTTGATCTAGTGACACGGCAATAACATCTCCATCAACAAACTGCCCTTGTTCTGTCGCTGTCCCCAATGGGTTTGAGCGTGTAGATGTAAAAGGAGAGCCTATGCCTGCCTTTATAGTTAAACCTTTGCCTGAAAGTGTCAGATTATCGGGATTTTCGTTTTGACAAGCATGGAAAAAGATTGCCAGTATAGCAATTAGTGTTATGAATTTATATCTTTTCATAGCTGTCCTCCTTTTCTTTCTTTAATGGATCCTGTAATTTTGATATTCTTTTTAGTAAGTTGTGTATCAGATGATATACCTTTAGTTGTTGGATCTTCACCATATACCTGAAGGGTGATGTCATATTCAGTATTTCCTTCCAGATTAAACTCCGCCCCCTGATATGTCCAGGTAAATTGTTCGTTTTCTTTGGTATTCGGATTGGGTATTGTGAAATAAGCATTGAGTGATCCACTAGGAATCAACTGAGGCACCGCCATAATTTCATATTCAGAACTTGAATTTGGTACAGTTAAAGGAGGGTTCCATACTATGGAATATAGTGTTGAAATATTATCACGTGTAACTCCGGTGTAGTCTATGTTATCTGTATTAAAATCCCATTTCAAATAACCAATACTATTACCCATCAACAATCCTCCCAATGATACTTTCGGCACAGACGCTTGATTGTATCCAATAAGTTGAGTACAGTAGTCGTCGAACTCCAGTTTCAGGTGTATCTTAGCAAAACGATGTCGAAAATTAATAGGCAAAACCCCGCCAGGGGCATCAGTTTGGGGTATAATGGTTTTATTGTAGTAAAGAGGGTCATAACCCTTGAGAGACAAACTATTAATTGACGTAGTACCCATAAAAAAAGTATAAGAAGTTTTCCAGCCTCCTTCATCAACTCTTGCCATGAAATTGTCTACAGAGGTAGTGTTCCAAAAAAGGGCCTGCACAGTAACCGGTTGTTTACCGTTTTGGAAATAAAGTTTTGGATCTGTAGTACCATTTTTCATATCTTTAGAAACATACCAGTTACCGTTTGTATCTTTTTGCATCTGCACAAAGTAGCTAAATTCAGTGCTTTGAGGATTTACTATCCGCAAGTAAAAAGTAGTAAGATCACTGAGTCCTATTCCCGAGCGCGTAGCTATTCCATCCATCAGTACCTCCGGCTGAATAGCAATCTTCTGATCTTCCACTTTGTTTTCTTCCTGAGATAACTCTTCGCTTTGCGAGCAAGCCGACAAGCCGCCCGTTACTATTCCAACTATTAACAATAGAGGAAACAGAGTTCTTAAATATTTTTTATTCATCATTGTTTATTGAAGTTTAACTATAAAACAGGATTTAGTATTTCCCCATTCAACGCCCAACTTTCTTCCCAGTCGGAGATCTTTACGGGAATAATGTACATATAAGGCTTCAGCTCTGTGTAGTTAAATTTCAGTGTGTACTTGCCACCCGATTTCATTACCGGAGCTTCAGCGTCACATTCTCTCGTTGTACCATCGGTAAGGGTAAACAGAAAATGCAGGTGAGAGTGAGATGCATCGCCCACAGTTGGCATAAGGCGTGTAGTAGGCGTAACTAAATTTCCTTTTGTCGTAATTGCCGAGGGAAGTACAACAGCATTCTTATGTCCGCTCATTGCTACTCCATAGTTACTGTCAGCATCTTTTTGCGATGGATAAATACCGTCTGCGGCATCGGTTACGGATGTTGCTAAGGTTGCACCTTCGGGTACCCCATCTATTTCAATATTAAGTTCTGCCATAATGCGGCGAAGCGGTAACGGTGCACGTGTGTTTTTATCCTGGGTGGTTTTTACATCGGCTACACTGTAAAAAGCGTGAGTAGGTGAAGCATTAGGCTCACTTAGTTTTAATAATAACTCATCATAAGTCATTGCCTTATCTACACTGAATGGTGCTATCAGGTTTATAGCAGTAACCACCTTATATTCACCGGCATCTACCGCATGTATATCAAGAGCCACCTCTTGCTTGGTAGAATAATGTTTTTCAGTTACCATTTTTCCGTCGGCCTGGAAAATCCATACGCGTGCATCAGTAATAGGAGTACCCGTATCGTCCTTATCTGCCCAACTAAGAGCTGCCGAGATGCCGTGGTCGTTATTTTCGGGTAGATTGCTGTCACATGCTGTAAAGGTGATTGCCAGCAGGCACATTATTATAGTTGTATAGAGTGCTTTCTGTTTCATTTTTTATCCTCCTTTGATTCTTTTGTTTCTGTACGGCGGGCTTTGGCAGGTATTTTCTCATTAAAGTCGCTACCTTTACCAATTATACTAATGCGAGAGGCCTTGATTCCTTGTTGTATTAACCAGCTTTTAACTCTTTGTGCGCGGCGAACAGAGAAGCGTAAATTTATGTCACTGGTACCTACTGTGTCACACCAGCCTGTTATGGTGATTTTCATATCGGGGTTCTTTCGTAAAATAGAGAGTATTTCCTTTAACTTAGGTTGCTCCTTCACCTCTATTACCGAGCGGTTGAATTCGAAATAAATAGTGGGGAATGATGCTAATGCTTTTTCTTCTGCCTTAGTAGGGGTAATAACAACTTTCTCTGCAGGTTTTTCTTCCTGTGGTTTTTCAGGTTCAGTTATTTGTTCTTTTTGTGGAGTAGCCGGTACTTCTTCCCTCACAACAGGAATATAAGCTGGCGTTTGTGGAGATTGTTTAATTCTTTGAATATCTTTACCAAACGACCAGGTGAGTTTTACCCCTCCTTCATAAATAAAGTTATCTTTGTATAAATGCTTTGGTAGTTTATCGAAGTGTTCGCCTGTGAGGTGAGTAAAACCTCCGTAAAGACCTACACTCAAATGTTTAGCAAAACGATAGCCGGCCTGCACATTTCCTCCAACACCTAAGTGCCATTTTGTTTTACCTTCTACCACTTTTTTATTTTCAGCAATTGTAATTAAGTCAGCACGAGTATTAAGAACCGAAATTGCCGGAGAAAGTTCAAAGATCCAACGACAGTTGCCATCGGAACAAAAGATACCCGGAATATTAATATTGCCTTGCAAACCGTATTGTTGTAAACTAACTTTGCTTTTCAGGTTACTGTAATCCCAACCTTCCATATCAATAACGGGAGCGTAATAGCGAACTATGTCGTTTCCCAGCCAATAATTGGCATTTACATCGTTTTCGCGTACTGCAAGTGTGGTTTGTCCTGCTTTTACAAAAAGCTCTAAAGATAATACAGGGGTGAAACGATAACCACCAAAGGCACCTGCCACCCATCCAAAACGAGTTTTATCTGCCCCGAAAGAGCTGAACGTACTTACTCCAAACGGCACACCTCCCAATGCTCCTACATACCATCCATTGGCTGTATGCACCGTAGTTGTATCATTTGTAGTCTGTGCATTCACTCTACCCTGCAAAAGAGCCAGAAGGAAGCAGATAAATAATAATTTTTTTTTCATAATCAATTTTTATTTCAGTTATATATAGTATGTTCAGAGCAATAGCGATCTTTTTTTCATGCAATTACATCATCATAACATTTTTATTTACGTCACAAACATACATCATCAGTATAAGCAATACGTGTCACTGGGGCAATACTTTGCCCCATACACGCAACACACTGATTTAATGAGTTTTAAAATTTAAACAAAAAGTAAACATTTGAAGACCACGAAGTCCACCTGAAGGGAATAATAAAATTATTAATTACATTAAACAGCATTTTATTATTAAAATAGACAGAGAAAATGAAGAAAAACAGTGCTATCAAAACGAATATACCTGATACTACTCTGGTGTTTGATTCTTTTCATTTTATTAAACTTATAAGTGTATGGCTATCACATGTCAACCGCCAAATCAAAAGGTATCAAGAATCATAACCTTCAGTTTTTTATATTAAAGGTCATTTTCTGTACCAGTATTTTCTCATTTTTCTTATAAAGAAATTCGAACTTTATTAGCTTTTCGGAATCGCACGACTCTATCTCTGCATGTGTAAAAGATAATAATAAAGCCCTTTCTCCTAGCTTTTCTAAATAAAATAATTCATTATTGTTAATAAGATCGCTCCTCTTCACTGTTACATATATAGTTTTGTCTACAAAATGTTCAAACACTTCGTGTTTATCCGTACTATATTTATCAAGATAATCTTTAACTAGTAAAAAACTTTTTCCATCCATCCACCAGAAATCACCTAAAAAGCGATGGAGGCAAATACATAAATCTTCATTTTTTTTCATATCATTCATTGTTTATACTATCAATAAGGGACTATCCAATAAACAAAATAGTCCCTTTATCTTTTTAATCTGAACAGTTTCAAAATACAGCAATAGATTCTATTCTCCCATTCCCCCTTCATTCCAACCGGGAATCCAGTCGATAATGGTGCCCGAAACTCCACCTATCCCAAAGTTGATTGTTGCGTCAAGACCTACAGAAGTTTCATATGATGCAGTGTTGAAACCAGCGAGCAGTGTACTTACGTTCTCCTCGTACGTAAAGGTTTTACCATTATTGAATGTCACAATTATATGGAGCACTTGATCCACTTCCGGGTTAATGCCCAACAGGTTGAACGATGTGCTGAAAGTACCGTCCGAAGCCGGTTGTGTTGCATTCGTAACATAGTATGAAGTGGCGGCAGCATTGTCGGCGCGGGATGCTATGCTTTTCGTTACCACACCATCATTTATCCGGCGGGCGTTGCTTACCCCGTTTAGCGTTACATCAACACTCTTTATCGTTGCAGGATCAACTCCCAAAAGAGTTCCTTTTACTATGAGCCGACGTGTCATCAGTTTCAGAACCATATTTTTGGTTACACTTTTGTTGTACACCACACCAATTTCATCTTTTGCAGCCTCAAAAACGGGTAGTAAAGGAAGCTCATTGTCAGTTGAGGCAGACAAAGTGATGAGCCCAGCGATATTTATCGACGTGCCTTCGGGTAATTTGGACGCAGATGGCAATTTTGTAGCTGTAACGTTGTAAGTTCCAGCCTCTATATCAGTTGGTACAGATGGCATGACGTCGTAAATTTTACTTCCGTCCACAGTAAGCGCCAATGTGGTTTTAGCATTGGAATCGGTAATGGTGCTACCTGTTAGGTTTACTGTGAACAAACCCGGATTTTGAGACTGGCTACCGTCGGGATTGTAGATAGATATATAGTCGTCACTGCTGCACGAAGTAACAACAGCAAGCAACACTCCGCACAGTAGTGTTTTGCTGCAACGAGCTGCTCTGTTTTTATTTCTGAATTTCATATATTCTTCTGTTTATGGAGTTATTACTTTTTATTTTTACCTATACTAAAATGATAAGCCACAGAAAGCTCTGCATTGGTGAGACCAAAACGATTTGTTATCTGGTTATTTACGAGGCGATACTTATCATGCGGCACATAGTAATCATAGTCTTTGTAATTTTTGTGTACATATCCCGCTCCAACTCCCAAATCAATGGTCCAGTTGTGAGGTAGCCAGAAAGTATACCCCACTGTAACACCGGCTGTATAAAACCAGCCATCGCGCGGATATGAATTGCGCAACTGATCGTTGAATTTCAGGTAGCGGGTATTAATACCCATATATGGTCCGTGAAACGAGCTTCCTGTACCATTTGTTGCTGTATTAATACCGTCGCTATGGTAAGGATTAAAGAAATAGCGGCGCATTTCAAATCCGGCTCCGGACATTTGCAGGTAATCGGCACCTTTGCCTAGTAAACCTATATGTCCATCGATGCCTGCCTGCCAGCGACTGGCAAACTGTATATCTACACCAAGCGAAGGCGACAGGGTAGCCAACGTTAAAATATTGCTGCGCACACCCAGGTTTTGAGCCTGAATAGTGCCAAAAGTTGTTCCTGCTGCCATAAAGACGGTAAGAAGAAACATTCTTATTTTACTATTATTTTTTTTCATTCTATAATTATTTATGCAGAGAAGAAAGAGTGAATGCTTTTCACTCCATTCTTCCTGCTGTTTTTCTATTATCTTTATTTGTTACTCTCCGTTGTAGCTCCAATTTATGAGTGGAGCCTGAGATATGCTTGCGCCTTCTGATTCTCCCCATATGCCGGTTGCTTTCCATGTGCGATTAACCACAGAGAGCGAACCTGATGAAGAGAGTGTTACAGTGGGAACTGCAGTTAAAACAGGAGCGGTAACTGCTACCAAAGGACTATAATCGGCAGCTCCCAGAGATACGCAGTTGGAAATAGTAAGACTACCCTTAGCTAAAATGGCAGTGGCTGCGTTGCTTGTGCCTTTTGTGCCGTAGCTGGAAGTTATATAAGCTATAGTGCTGCCATATTCTATAGAAGAACCTATCAAAGCACCATTACCGCTAATAGCTTCCGCAGCATTAACATTGGTGGCATAACAACCAAAAACAGTTCCACCTTGACTTACTCCTAATAATCCACCCACAGATGCTTCATCCGGCTTTGATAATACATTAGTTGACAGGGTGCAACCGTCGGTGTAACAAGCCACCATTTTGGAATAAAGTCCGATGTATCCTGCTAAACCCCCAATCTCTATTTTTGAATAATAATTGAGTTCGCTTCCTTGCACAGAGCTATTCGAGACACGACAGTGAGCAACAACTACTTTATTATCAAGACCACCAGCCATACCAATCATACCACCACAACAATCGCCTTTTATAACGTTACAGTTTGTTACGCTGCAGTTAAATATGTACCCTGAAAAAAGTGCTGCCACAAGTGTACCGCTGGTTCCACCTCCAAACCCAGTCACAGTACAGTTACTGAAGTGCAAATTATACACTATGCCTCCCTTTATCACATTAAAAAAGCCGGTATAAATATCCTTACTTCCTACAACAATATTCATTCCCGTTATTTTATGCCCGTTTCCGTTCAGCTTGCCGGTAAAGGGTGTGTCAGTAGTATATCCCAGCGGTGTCCAGTTGCTGCCGCTTAGGTCTATATCGTTCATCAGGATGTAGTTTCCACCCAGGTTGGAGGCTATGGCTTCCAGGTCGGTGCGGGTATAAATGGGGGTTGGTGCTCCGGTTTCACCGGTTTGCCAGCCTGGAGCGGTGAAGTTCGCATCGGGGGTGGCAGTGCAACTTCCCGGGCTTAGTGTGAGGCGGTACATGTATGCTTCTCCTCCTTGGTGACTTATTTCACGTCCAATACCATCGAAAGATCCACTTGCATTGGGAACACTCACAGGTATTTTCCGCCCATCGACAAGGGTTACTACGAACGATTGAAGAAATAGACCATAATTGTTGTATACCTGTGCTTTCCAAGGTGCTGATTCGGATGGCTGTGTACCAGTTGCTACACTTGATGACGGCAATAGGTTAATGCTACCATAATCTTCAGGTGTACCTGTTACTTTAGACACCAATTTGGCAGTGATGGATGCTACAGATGATTCGCTACCCAAGGCAGATAAGTCACAGAAGGTTATTCCTACACGGTTTAAAAGATGTTTCATAGTGATTTTAAAGATTCCATTTACAAGGTTGGCACTAACAGTGTAATTAGTATTAGTGCTATCCCATGTGCCATTTGTGCAAATTCCTTTGGCAGACAAAATATCGCTATATGTTATAATGCCGGTAGTTGCATCTACCTGTTTGGTATATCCCCCGTCTACTGTTTCCATTCTGCCTTTAGCAGAACCTTCAGCCCATGGCATACCATTTTTGTCCTTTTCAAAATTATCAGGATTATCTGCAGTGTTATTAAAATCTACGTGATTATACTTCTTTCCTAAATAATTGAAGAATATGTAAAACTCTCCACTTGCCGGAATGGTTATATCGCTATTAAGCAGCCACGATCCATCTGCCTGTATAGTGGCAAAACGATAAGTTTCAATTGATGGGTAGTTTCCTATAACGATACCTATGTGCAGGCGGTCTCCTTCTGCCCATGAGGTTTTCTCGTCCACCGCTTCAGTGGTTTCTCCGGCGCGGGTGGCAATGGCACGGGTGGCAGCAGTGAAGCCGTTGGGTAGTGCCACGGACGATATACGGTGAATAGTGATGCTGCCGTCGGCATTTTTCATAATATCACGAGTGGTGACGGTAAGATCTTCATCTGCCGAGCAAGAGGTCATAAACATTGCCAGCAGCACAATGCTCAGCAACGCAGAACAAAGCGAAAAGAAAGAAAAACCGTTCTGACCATATATGCTTTGTTTATTTTGCATGTTTTGCTTTTTTGTTGTCTTCATATATTTATATTTTTTACTATTAATTGATTATAGATTAGTCTCTTCCTTACTTTTCTTTACCTGGTTTACCGACACTATCTGATAGTGTGCCGCCACTGTATTGGCATCGTTTATAAACTTTGTTATCACATCCGAAGCAAAGAGCTGTCTGGCAACGTTTACCCGTGCCACAATGGTGCGGTAGGCTACGGTAACCTGTTTGCGCACATCATCGGCAGATGTTGTTTGGGTGTGGCATGTAGCTGCTATAGTAGAGCTTGAAGTCCTGAATGTCAAAACATTACCCTTCTTCTGTTCATTTATAAAGCCGGTTCGTTTAGTAATTTCTTCGTATCCTGAAATGCATTTCACCAGCTTGTCCATTTTGTCGATAGCCGCAGAGTAGGCAGGCATTTCATCTTCCAGTTTCAAAGCTCTGGATGTAGTTTGTATTATTAGTTTTCTAACTTCCTGATTCATTTGCACGAAGGCTCCGTGTGTGAGCTTGCTTCCTGTAAATTCTTTCATGGTTACCATAATATTATTATTTTTTTCGTTGTTAATTATTTATTTCTCATCCTCCGCTCTGCATACAGGGAAGCTTTTTGCTGTGGAACAGATTTTCTGCATACTGCATGGGGCTTTAGTTACTGGTACTGTATAGCTTTCCATGTAACTCCACCCCATGTAAGGCCGCTTGGTTTTGGTGTTCCGCTTCCGCTCTGCTTATCAGTATTAAGATACAGCGTACAGTTGGCGGAGTTTGTATAACCATAAAAAGTATCTGTAATAAGGGTTATTACTCCCGCAGCCGTAAGCTTAAGTGTGGTAAGCACTGGACAGTTATAAAAAGCAAAGTTGCCAATATTGGTTGCAGCAGGCAAACTTACACTAGTAAGTTTAACACAGTCCAAAAAAAACATTTTCACCAAAGGTTGTTGCAGCTGGTAGATTTATGTCAGTGAGTGCAGTACAGTCATAAAAAGCATGATTCCCAAAGCTTATTGCAGCAGGCAGACTTACATTAGAAAGTGTAGCACATTCAGCAAAAGCAGCAATTCCAATGCCTGTTGCCGAAGGCAGGTTCGCATTAGTTAGTGCTGTCCATCGAAAAGCATGATCACCAATATTAACTGCAGCAGGCAAGTTCAGACTAGTCAATGCAGAGCGCCAAAAAGCACCATAAGCGATGGTTATTACAGAGGGCAGGCTTACGCTGGTAAGTGCTGTGCATTCATAAAAAGCTTCCTTTCCAATACTTGTTACATCAGGCAAGTTAAGACTTGCAAGTTTTTTACACTGAAAAAAAGCATATTCGGGTATTGTCTTTATACCGGTAAGAGTCAGATTTACAGCAGTTGTACGAGAATTTATTTTCCCATTAATAACGTTTACAGCTCCCATTTTACCTGTCTCGGTTTCAGCAGATAGGTCTATAATCAATTCTGTATATTTATCAATATTTGCAATGCTTGTACCATTGTTATAAAATTGTGCATAAGTACCTTTCCATGTTGTATATTGACCACCATCTTCATCACCAACTCCCTGCTGCCCCAGCAACACCGGTGCGTAGATGCTGTACAGGCGGCCCGCCTCGGTGTGGAATGCTGGTTTCACCACTCCGCTCACTCCGTTGGCAGTTACTGTGGTAACGGCAGCCGTGTTGGCAGGGTCGTCTACCGGCAAGTGCAAATAGACAGTAGAAGTAAGTACAGCATTGGCCGGTTGAGAAGCATCTGCAGTCTGCACAGTGGGGCAACTCACGGTGGTAGCTATTCCGCTAGCAGTGGTAACCGTTGCGCTTTGCCCAAAGGCAAGGCTTGTGAGGCGCACCAATGCTGTTTGTCTCTGCCATTTGTCGGCGGCTGGGGCAATGGCAATACCTGTTTTGGTAATGTCGTCCGGTACCACTACGGTACTTTGTCCTGCAATTTGTTCCGTACCCCTATTTATAAGTGCAAGGATGGTAGTGCCGTCAATCGGAGTATCGTCTGCAGCTGTGTAAGTGCGGCTGTAAGCATAAACCGCCTTTACAGAATATATGCCAGCAGGCAGGCGAAGCGAGGTAGGCGTTGCCGTCCATGCCGTGCCGTCATAAGTAAGCGTTTGGGTGTTGCCACTCGCCATTTGGGAAGCGGCAATCTCTGTTGTTCCCTCCGAATCGCTGTAGCAGTGAAAGGTAACGCTTACCTCGTCTCCTTTTTGCCATGCGGCGGTGTAACTTCCGCCGGTAGCAACATCCGCAGTAGTGGTGCGTGTAGCAGGCAAGCCTGTGCCACTGCCGGAAACCACCTCTGAAACGGCAGCGGCAGGCTTACCCACACCTTGCATGGTAGCAGTAACCGTCATCGGTGCATCGGTACGTATCATTGCTTCCTCGTCCATAGACTGCGAGCATGAAGTTCCAATGCCGGCAAGCAGCGCAAACACTGCTCCCCAGGTTAGTAAAGAGCGAAGAGAATGAAGAAAGATGTAACTCTCTGCTCTGCTGCTTTTGCTATTCGTTTTATTATTATATATCATGATTATATTTTATATTTTTTTAGTTATCCAAGATTGTACTTATAGCTCTTATTGTTCGAACTTTATAGCTTTCCATGTTTGTCCAAACCATGAAAGGCCACTTGGTTTGGGTGTTCCAATTCCGCTCTGCTTATCTGTATTAAGATATAGAGTACAGTTGGCGGATTTAGAAAATCCATTAAAAAGACCTGCATCAAGAGTCATTACTCCTGCAGCTGTAAGCTTAAGTGTGGTAAGCACCGGGCAGTATGCAAAGGCGTAGTTACCAATATTATTAGCCATAGGCAGACTGACGCTGGCAAGCAAATCGCATTGAAAAAAGGTACAATTACTGATAGTTGTTACAGCAGGGAGACTTATGTCAGTAAGTGATAGGCAACGATTAAAAGCATAATCTCCTATAGTTGTTGCAGCAGGTAAACTTACATCAGTAAGCTTTTTGCAGCCGGAGAAAGCATGCGCATTAACATTTGTTGCCACCGGCATATCTATATAGGTTATGGCTTCACAAGCCATAAAAGCATTTTCGCCTATGTTTTTTACCTTAGGCATATTTACACCGGTAAGCAGATAACAACTGCTAAAAGAATAGGTTCCAATGCTTGTCACCTCAGGCATACTTACATTGGCAAGCGAATTGCACTCATTAAAAGCATAGTCGCCAATGGTTGTTGCCACAGGTGTATTCAGGCTGGTAAGCACTGTATTAGCAAAAGCGCCGAGCTCTATAGTTTTTACCGCAGGCATACTCACATTGGCAAGTACCTTACAGTTGTAAAAAGCTTCCTGACCAATAGCTGTTACTACAGGCATAATCACGCTTGTGAGCGTAGGACAACTCATGAAAGCCCACTTGGCAATACTTGTCACCGCAGGCAAATTTACATTAGTGAGTGCATCACAATTGGTAAAAGCACTTATGCCGATGCTTGTTACCGAAGGCAAACTAATCCCGGCAATTTTATTACAATCAAAGAAATCTTTTTCGAGGATCGTTTCAATACCAGTAAGGGTCAGGCTCACAGTGGAAATATGGTTTAAGGTTTCACCTTTTATAAAGCTGATAGCCGTAGTCTTGTCACTTACAGCAGAGAGATCTATGATCCAATTCTTATATTTTAAAATATTATTGGCACCAAAACCGTTGTTATAAAACTGTGCATAAGTACCTTTCCATGTCATATATTGCCCACCATCTTCATCGCCTATTCCCTGCTGGCCCAGCAACACCGGTGCGTAGATGCTGTACAAGCGGCCCGCCTCGGTATGGAAGGCAGGTTTCACCACTCCGCTTACACCATCTAATGTTACTGTGGTAACGGCAGACGTGTTGGCAGGGTTGTCCACCGGTTGGTGCAAATAGACTGTAGAAGTAAGTACTGCATTGGCAGGTTGAGAAGCATCTGCAGTCTGCACAGTGGGGCAACTCACGGTGGTAGCCGTTCCGGCACCTGTAGTTACCGTTGCGCTTTGCCCAAAGGCAAGGCTTGTGAGGCGCACNAANGCCGTTTGCCGNTGCCATTTGTCGGCGGCAGGGGCAATGGCAATACCTGTTTTGGTAATGTCGTCCGGTANNACTACGGCACTTTGACCTGCAATTTGTTCCGTNCCNCTATTTATAAGTGNCAGGATGGTAGTGCCGTCAATNGGGGTATCNTCGGCAGCAGTGTAAGTGCGNCTNTAGGNATAAACCGCCTTTACAGANTATNNGCNGGCAGGCAGGCGCAGCGAGGCNGGCGTNGCCGTCCATGCCGTGCCATNGTAAGTAAGCGTTTGGGTGTTNCCGNTNGCCATNTGGGAAGCNGCAATCTCTGTTGTTCCCCCGGCATCGCTGTANCAGTGAAANGTTACGNTTACCNCNTCTCCTTTTTGCCATGCAGCGGTGTAACTTCCNCCGGNAGCAACATCNNCNGTAGTNGTGCGTGTAGCAGGNAAGCCTGTGCCACTGCCGGAAACNACCTCTGAAACGGCAGCGGCAGGCTTACCCACACCTTGCATGGTGGCAGTAACCGTCATCGGCGCACCGATGCGTGTCATTGCCTCCTCGTCCATAGACTGCGAGCATGAAGTTCCAATGCCGGCAAGCAGCGCAAACGCTGCCCCCCGGGTTAGTAAAGAGCGAAGAGAAAGAAGTGAAGATATGTACCTCCCTACTCTGCTGCTACTTTTGCTATTCGTTTTATTATTATCTATCATGATTATTTTTTTCTATTTTTGATTACCCGGTTATTGGTTACTCATACTGTATAGCTTTCCATGTAACTCCCCCCCATGTAAGGCCATCGGCTTGTACTTGTGGTAATACACTTCCGTCATGCTTGCCTGTGTTAAGATATAGTGTGCAATTAGCTAAGTTTGTAAAGCTTCTGAAAACATCTGTAGAAAGAGTTATTGATTCCACGGATGTAAGTTTAATCGTGGTAAGTGCAGAGCATTTTTCAAAAGTATTATTTCCTATTGTTGTTGCAGCAGGCAGGCTTACGCTGGTAAGGTATGTGCATTCAAAAAAAGTACCTCCGCTTAAGTATTTAGCCTCAGGCAGTTCCACGCTGATAAGCGATGTGCAGTAAGCAAAAGCACTGCCTCCTATGGATAATGCTTCCGGCAGGTTTACGCTGGATAGTGATGTGCAGTAACCAAAAGAGTTTACTCCAATTCGTGTTGCCGCAGGCAAATCCACTTTGGTAAGCGCATAGCAATTTATAAAAACACCTTCTCCAAGTTGTGTTACTGCAGGTGAGCTTACATTAGTGAGCAATTTGCAGTTCTGGAAAGCAGCAGACTTAATGTATGTTACATTTGGAAAACTCACACTGGTAAGGGAAGTGCAGCCATTAAAAGCCAATTGCCCCACGGTTAATGCAGTAGGAAGAGTTACAGTTCCCAACTGCTTACAATCCTTAAATGCTTCATTAGGAAGAGCTCCCAGATTATTAAGTGTAAGCGCCACAACTCCATCGCTGGTGCCGCCCGGGATTACAATATTCGCCATCCGGCTTTTTATCTGAGTAATCTGAGCAGCGATTTGGTCGGTGGTCATTCCGGCAAAATCATACGTCCAGTTCAGCTTCCCGTCACCTCCCTGTATAATGTCCTCGCCAAGGCCGTTGCCGTTGGCTGTGGTAAACGAGGCTATTTGCACGGTTTGTGTGGTTAAAGCTTCCTTGCGGTCTACCGTTACATTATAGGTGTAAAGATTACCTGCTACCGGAGTGGCAATGCCTGCAGTTGGCAGGGTGATGCGCAGCTGGCGTTCCTCTGTTGTTCCTTCGGCGGCATTGGTAAACTTCACGGTAAGAATGCCCGCCGTTGCTCCTCCACTAACGGCAGTATTTGTATTCAAAACACCCACCACGGCACACGATGTTGCAGCGAGTGATGCCCTGCGGTCTGTCTGAAATGTGGCGTCATCAGTATCGCCCATCATGGGGGTAAAATCAACAAACTGGGCTGTATAGCCTGCCAGTTTCACATCATCTGCCAGCTTAAACAGAAAGCGCATGCCTGCATACTTTAGCTTTAGCTGCAATGTGTAGGCAGCTGTAGCGGTAGCCGAGTTGGCCGTTATAACAGGATTTGGTATACTGCTTTCAATCACTGAATAGAAAGGAACATCATAACTGTCCGTACCGTCTGTGCGAGGCTGCGAAATGGTGAATATACTCGAAGCATTAGAGACTAGTGTATAATCCTTACCGCGGGTATAGTCTATAATGTCTTTGCCGTTGCTCAATGCCAAAGCATAACTCACAGCACCGGTACTACCGTCAACTTGTTTCGCGGTGGTGTATATTGCAGTTTGACTGCTCGCTCCTGTAATACCTTCGGTTGTTTTAAAATAAGAGGCACTCAGCTTCGTTCCGTTCGGAATGTTCATAGCCACACTGTTTTCTTCAGCGGCACGTGTAAGCACGGCACTGCCCTGCCCATCGGCTATTGTTGCGCTTAAACTAAGCGGCAGCGGTTCACCGTTGTCTGCACCGGCAAGGTCTTCGTTCCGGCAAGAGGTAGCCAAACCGGTAAGCAGCACCATGCCTGCAAGCGCAACAAGTTTATTTATTGTTTTCATTATATATATGTTCTTTTATTAATGGGTTAATTGTAAATCGTAGTTTTTCACTGCCTGGGGCAATCCGTCGGCACTCGTCTGGAATATGTAACGGATAGGATCATTTACATTAGAAGCGTTCCACGTACCAATGGCAGCATTGAGCGTGGTGGCATCCGCCCAGCCGGCAGTTGTGCTGTAAGTACCTACATAAGGATTGAAATTTGTATCGGTAATTTTGGTTAAATTGGATATATTGACGCCGCCGCTAAAAGCGCCATCCACAACTGGAATAGACGAGTTACCTATGCAGGTGTGTGCATCCCCAAAGTTCCGTCCTATTATACTACCATTCCAAGCACCTATTAAAGAACTTACATTGGCATAACAAGCCAGAACATAGGAGGAGCCACCATCGTTTGCACCTACTATACCACCCGTAGAAGCCTGACCACCGTTTATGGATATGCCAATAACACGACACACGGCAATGCAGCCGCCACTGTTTATTCCTTCTATACCGCCAATATTTCCGCCAATAGAGCTGTCGACATCCTGCACAGTAATTGTAGGACTAGAAACCGTGCAAGCTATTACCTTACCACCTGCTCCCACACCTACAATTGCACCCACTCTTCCTGATATAACCTTGATAAAAGGTTTATCAATCGTTACATTTTCAATAGATGCACCTGAAGACGTAAGGCCAAAAAGGCCATAATTACCATTATCGGCCAAAGTTTGGTTTATATACAGGTTCTTAATGGTGTGCCCCAGTCCGTTGAATCCTACTGTAAATGGCATGGCGTCAGTACCTATCGGTGTCCAGCTTTTTGCCAGAGACTCACTACATACAGACTGCAGGTCGATATCATTTGCCAATACCACCGGGTTGGTGGCTGTAGGTGCACCGCCGGACAGTGTCCAGCTGGAGTAATTGCCCGCTGTGCCTTTGGTATTCCACTCATCACGAAAGGCAACAAGGTCTGCCGCAGTACGTATGCCGGGATGTGCTATGGAAGCATTGCCGCTATCTACACTTGTCCAGCTATCTACTACAGGGTTAAGGGTAAGTGTGGCATGCTCGTCCACCGTAAGAGTGGCTGTGCGGCTATACCCACCTGTGGTGGCAAAAGCCGTACCTGCCTTTTCCAGGTCGGCAGTATAGTTCCATTCCAAACCGTCGGCAAGCTGTCCTTTTACTTTGATACAGGTGAGCATGAAATCTAAATAAAAACCATTCTGAGGCAATATAACACGCCATTGCGGTGCATTTATGCCATCGGCAGTAGCAGCAGATCCTGTAGAAGTAGCCTCTATGTCATAGTATTCAAAAACACCACTTTTATTTTTCACCCTTACTGTGCAGGTTACAGATGTTACCCCGGCAAGGGTGCTTTGGGCAGACTTAGCCACATTGAGCGTTAAAAGATAATTCATATGAGTAAAATCATACGTCAGTTTGCAGGTACGCTTATTGCCGGTAACAATAACTACCGGATTAGTGTGACTAGCAAGAGCATCATAACACACCAATGTACCGTGAGTACTACCACTGGGGGTAGCTGTGTAATAACAACCATTTAAACTAAACTCCCCCTCCCCTGCTATAAGCTGTGTTTGCCCCGCAGGTACAGTGCCTGTAAATCCCGGGTAATAGGCACTATAACTATCATTTCCCTCTTCTTTCGCATTAAGGTAAACCGTATGAGGCGTAGTGCCTTCATAGTCGCTATAAGTATTCCATGAACCGTCGGTCTGTTTTTTCACATAAGCATCGGTATAGCCTTCCAAACTATTCTCATAACCAAAGCTAAACACGTCTCCCTCGGCAAAATCGGTAATTACTTTGTTTGGCTCGGGAGTGGTGACAGCACGGGTTGCTACACTTGTTGCAGCAGTCCCGTTGGTGCCGGCACCCTGTATGCTTACACCCGCAACCTGCGCTGCGAGAATGCGTCCTTCGTTAACGGCATTGTCAATGGCTGTGCTATCGTCGGCACAAGCCGTCATTATGCCGGCAAGCAGCGCAACACACGCCACATTGGCAAATGAAGCACGGAGCGTGGAGAATAGAAAGTTTCCTTTCATGTTTCCATATAGCCGGCTCTTTATTATATTATTTTTTATTGTATTCATTCTATTTCTAATTTATAATTTAGGAAGTTTCTCACTAATTAAGTGTACCGGTATAGTTTCCATCCATCTCTCCACCGTTTACGGTAGTCCAGTTACCAATGCTGGCACCCTGTGTAGAAAGCCCTGTCACATTATCATAAGTAATGGTTACGGTGAGGCGCTTGCCTTGCATTATGCCGCTTGTGGCGTCCGAGGTTAAATTGTAGGTGGCCGTAAGTTCTGCCCCGTTTACGTGGGTTAGCTTTAATATCTGAGCATTAACCAGCGTACCGTTGATGTAACTACGTTCCGCACCGCCTACCGTAATGGTTTGAACAGAATAGATGCCGCTGGCATCCCCTTTATGGACAAAAAGCACAGGGATATGTGCACGATAAACAGCTTCATCGCCACTTTTGTAGGAGCAAAAAGGAGTAACAGCATTCCCATAATTTGTAGGCATTTTAGGCGCAGCCTTATCTGTAATATGAGCAAGAAAAGCCGTGCGAGCAGCTTCTTCGGTGCTGCCCCAATTTGTACCACGCTTTACAATGATTGCTACATCTACACACTGATGAAGCAACGTGGCAGTAAGTGCATGATCTGCTCCCAACGTGGCAGTACCTTCAAGGTAATCCGTACCCTGATAACGGGTCTTTGTGTTTTGATCCGGGTAGAACGGGCTATTATTTACCCAAGCTGCTGCTTCGCCAAGCGTACTTTCGGCAATTCCGCCAAAACTATTAACTTTGAATTGGTAATCTCCTCCGTCTACATCCTGTGTATAAATGGCATCGAGGTATGTCTTAGAACCGTTGCCGTCAGTTATGAGAGTGGAACCGGGTTTCACCGCCCAGCTACCGTCACTGCCCAGCACATAGGTAGATTTGTAATTAACAGCTACATTTGGGTTTCCAGCTTGCACAATAATTTCTTCGCCTTCTCCCCATTGCCATGAGGTGTAACCATCGCCGGTGTAGGCACGTGTACTTGCTGTGGCTTCGCTGTCTGTGCCCTGTACACTCAGCATACCTATGGCCAGCGGTGTACCTCCGGCAACGGGCGCGGTTGCTTCGTCCTTCTGGCAGGAAGTTGTCAGCATGGCCAGCATGGCAACGGCAGCCAGCGAAGAACAGCATAAAAAGCGTAAAAAGCTTTTCTTCCCGTTCACCGGGTTATTCAACTTATTGTTATATATTGTCTTCATATCTATATTCTTTTATTTATTTCTTTCCACATTTTACATTTTATTACCACCGGTTACGTTTCCGTTGAGGTCGATGTTATAATCTCCTTCGTTGGTAAATCCACCCACGGTAACACTCTCTATTACGGCTTTACTCTCCGTAAGGCGGATGGTGTAGGTGTAAATGTGGCCTGCCCAGAAGGTAATTCCACCTGTGGGTACTACAATATCGTAGGTTTTACCGCTGTAAGCATCTGTCTGCTGCCCCCTAAAGGTAAAAAGCGTTTGTCCTTCTTTAAAGCTGGCACCGTTGGCAGCTATGCTCTCTTTGTTTGCCTGAGAAACGAATAAGCCGTAAACCGCCCGGTTCTCTGTATTAGTCCATGAAATATTGTCTACAAATTCTTTAAGAAACCATGGAGATTGAAAAGCAGATGTACCGGCAGTTTGAGGAGTACTACACCATTTTGGATCAAGATATTTAACCAAAGAAGATGATACGTAGAACTCGTCACTAGCCAAATATGGCTGTGTAGCTGTGCCCTCGCCATAAGCACCGATAACATTGAAGTTTACCCTTGCATAAGGATAGCGCAACAGGATAGCACCATTGGCCGGTGCTGCTCCGTCGGCAGCAGCGAGGTCGGCAGTGGCAATAAGGCTTGTGCCGTTCATTTTTGCCTTTCCTGTCCAGAAGGTATAAAGAGGAGCAACACGACCTTCTTCAGTACCTTGCAGCAGAGCATTCATGTTTGCAGGAAGAGCACCGTTAAACAGCGCAGAGAAACCATGTAGGCGCAGGTTAAACTCACCCGAGGCTGGCACAAGTAGCGAACCATCTGCCTGTGTTCCAACAGCGGTGATGCCCACCATAGCAAGATAGTCTGCAGAAATAGGTATCAGGTTCAAGTCGGTAATAGTTCCTTTACCCACAGACAAATCTTCAAGAGTAGTTAAATCCATCCCATCTATAGTGCGGTAATAGCCCACGGAAATCGGTTTATCCGCAGTACTGCCATCATGTCCTTCAAAGCTGGCTTCCACCATGTAGTAATTGTAATATAAATTCGTGGCACGGGTTGTTACTGTCTTGGTAGTTGTCGCCGCACCGATACTTACAGAGGTCTTTAAATCAATGGAGCTCAGAGGTGTAAGAGTGGTCTGCTCTACACCATCTGTAAGCTCACTGTTATTGGTGCAGCCCGAAGGCAGCACCAGCAGCACAGCTGCCACCAGCATCGTAAAGATGCTGTGTGCTGCAACCTGATAATTTGATTTTATTTGTATGTTCATATTTTAATTCTATTTTTTATTCTATGCGTGTGCTGCGAATTAGTATTGGAAACTGCCCGAAGAAGAACCACCTTCCACCCAATCGTTCACATCAACAGTTCCAATCTTCACTGCCGACTTATTTACAGAGGCAGTAAGCGTGTGGATGCTTCCTGTAGCAAGAGCAATATTGGTGGTTAAATTAAAGGTTTTGCCTGCTATTACCAGTTTAATGCCGGTAATGCTCTGCGGGCACACAATAGCAGTGTAAGTACCAAAAGCATCGGCTGAACCGCCGGCATTGCTCATGGTAACGGTGTGGGGATCGTTAGTATAATTGAGCTCTGTAGCAGCATATCCACTTACATTCTTTGCCGAGGTGAAAGTAAGTGTAGCGGCTTTCAACTGATCTGCGGTATAAGTACCGTCACTCTGCAACTTCACCATGAGTTTACCCATAACATGCTTCAATGTAAATGCAGGTGTAGTACCCCATGGAGTAGCAGCGGTAGCTTCTTCTGTTTGCAGGTAATCACTCTCCTGATTGCCCTCACCACCGTTAGTTGGAAGGTAAAGTGCCTTGTAAGAGTAACTGTTCAGAGTGGTTCCGGCAGCATACTGTGGCAAGTTATCCCAAAGTATGGGTTGATAACCGGCAGAAGCACCATTTACACTAGCCACACCATTTGCATAAGCAATAGGGTAATTACCTGTTCCAGACTCTGCACCTTCAGCAACAATTACTAATTTACCGGCTTCGGAAATACCACTCAGCGTTTCGGTAGAAACGGTTACGCCATCAATAGCAGCATCGGCAGCAGCATCGGCACCTGTACCCCAGTTGGCCACTGTTACGGCAGCTACTTTGGCAGTAGTTGGGTTAAGTGTCAGTGTAAGGGCATTGTTTTGGGAGGCCTTCAGGCTTACTTCAGTAGCCAGTGTAGCTGTGTAAGCATTGCCATTAGCAAGTGTAACAACAAATTTGCTGCCGGCAGCAAGTGTTTGCGGAACAACAATAGCAGTAAGCTCAGCTTGCTTCTTTGTAGCATCATAAGTGGTAACAAGGTTACTGTATGGTGCAGTGGTGCCACTTGCAACTAATGCAAGGCTACCATCGGCATTATACGCACCACCTGATGTATTTTGAATCATACCCGGGGTAGAGATTTTAGCTCCGCTCAGTGAAACACCTGCAGGGAATGTGCTGCCTGCTTTTACAACTACTGTAAGCTGTGCTAAGGCATGACTGAACTCTAAATTAAGTGCACCACCACCGGTAGTATGGCTCACAGAAGCAGGTCCGGCAATTAAACAGTCAGGAAGTTTGGTTTGTGCATCTACTATTGTATTTCCATTAGCATCCATATTGGTTGCTGTTGCATAGAACTGATCGGAAGCTGCAACGTCATCTAAATAGAAAGGAGTTTTACCGCTATTGCTTGCAGCATCAAAGGTCCATACTCCTTCTATTTTTTTATATACAGGGGCATTTTGCTGATCAGTATTAGCAGAGCTTCCACGCTTCCATAATTGCATATCGGCAAACTGAGTAGCGTCTGTTCCGCTGTTGGTGCCGGTTATGTTGATAGCAAGAGCTGCATCGCCAAGGTTGTTTTCCACCCAGTTGGTTACACTTACTGCACCAAGAGAAATACCTGTCTTAGCTACATTGAGTGTTTGCACGGTGTTTTCTCCGGCATTGATGGCGTGATTTATATTAATGGTATAGGGTTTGCCATTGATAGAAACAAGCACGTCGCCTACTGTTTGTGTAGCCGGTACAATGGCACGGAAGGAGAAACCGCCGGTAGCCGATGCATTGGCAGCATCCGGACAAAGGGTGATGTCGGCTTGCTTATCGGTAGCAGCACCAACCGTTGCAGCAATAGCCGCCGGTGTCCATGTTACGTTATAGTCGGTATGCAAAGCTTTGGCCGTAACCGTAGCAGTGCGAAGTTGCTCGGCAGTAAAGGCTGCATTCACATCTGTAGTGCTGTTCAACACTATAGTGAACTGTGCCATGAGGTGCTTCAAATTAAAGTTCAATGTTTGGTTGCGCTTTGTGCTTTCAGCGTATGCCGCAAGCAAATCGGCTTTGGCATAACCATCGTTTGCACTTTGATCGGCAGCTACAGCTCCGCCGGTAGCTCCGTCGTTCAGCGTAGAGTGGTTTGCTGTAGCATAGAAACTATACAGTCCGCTGCCGTCTGCCGACAAATTATCCCAGAAAAGTGGAGGATTTGCGCTCCATGTATTGTTGCTGTATGTATAATCGGCACTTACACCGCCTTTTACTGAACCATTCCAAAGAGTAAGTGCTCCTGTATAAGGGGTACTAGCAACATTACGTGTTAAAACGGATTGTTCCACGGTTGCTTTGAAGCTTACGGTACCCTCAGCACCGGCGCTCAACGTATCGTCGTTGTTGCAAGCAGCACAAAGGCCTATCACCGTAACGGCTGCAAGTAGTCTTTTAATTGTTTTCATCCTTTTATATATATGTTATTTATTCTTGTTTTATTAATTATCTATGCCAAGATCCGAACTTCCAATCTCGGTAGTAGTCCATCCGGTTACGTTAACATTTACTCCGGCAGTACTTTTCACAATCTTTAATGTTAATGTGTTGGCATTATTTGCAGCCAATACAATGCTTCTGGTAAGTGTATAAGCTTTTCCGTTGATGGTTACAATGAGTTTATCTATGGTTTGTGGGCACACAATAGCGGTGTAAGTACCAAAAGCATCGGCTGTACTGCTGGCATTGTTCATAGTAACGGTACGGGCGGCATTAACAAAAGTGAGTTCCGTAGCAGCATGTCCACTTACATACTTAGCTGAAGTGAAAGCAAGTGTAGCTGCTTTCAGCTGATCTGATGTATAAGTACCATCGCTCTGCAACTTCACAATGAGTTTACCCATAACATGCTTCAGGTTAAATGCAGGAGTAATACCCCACGGAGTAGCAGCAGTAGCCTCTTCTGTCTGTAAGTAATCTTTTTCCTGATTGCCCTCACCACCGTTAGTTGGAAGGTAAAGTGCCTTGTAGGAGTAACTGTTCAAAGTGGTTCCGGAAGCATACTGCAGTAAATTGTCCCAAAGTATAGGTTGATAATTAGTTGAAGCAGTATTTACACTAGCTACACCATTTGCATAAGCAATGGGGTAATTACCGGTTCCATACTGTGCACCTTCAGCAACAATTACTAAATTACCAGCTTCAGAGATTCCATTCAATGTTTCGGCAGAAACGGTTACGCCATCAACAGTAGCATCGGCAGCAGCATCGGCACCTGTACCCCAGTCGGCCACTGTTACGGCAGCTACTTTGGCGGCAGTTGGGTTAAGTGTCAGTGTAAGGGCGTTGTTTTGTGCAGCCTGCAGATTTACTTCGTTAGTCAGTGCAGCAGTGTAAGCATTGCCATTGGCTAGTGTAACAACAAATTTGCTGCCGGCAGCAAGTGTTTGCGGAACAACAATAGCAGTAAGCTCAGCTTGCTTCTTTGTAGCATCATAAGTGGTAACAAGGTCACTGTATGGTGCAGCGATGCCACTTGCAACTAATACAAGACTACCGTCGGCATTGTATATACCGCCTGATACATTTTGAATCATACCTGGAGTAGAGATTTTAGCTCCGCTAAGTGAAACACCTGTTGGGAAAGTACTACCTGCTTTTACAACTATTGAAAGCTGTGCTAAGGCATGACTGAATTCTAAATTAAGTGCACCACCACCGGTAGTATGGCTCACAGAAGCAGGTCCGGCAAATAAAATATCAGGAATTTTGGTTTGTGCATCTCTTATTGCATTTCCATTAGCATCTGTATTGACTGCCGATGCATAGAACTGATCGGAAGCTGCAACGTCATCTAAATAGAAAGGTGTTTTACCGCTATTGCTTGCAGCATCAAAGGTCCATACTCCTGCTGTTTTTTTATATACAAGAGCACTTTGCTGATCACTCTCAATAGAGCTTCCACGCTTCCACAAATGCATATCGGTTAATTGAGTAGCATCTGTTCCGCTATTGGTGCCGGTTACGTTAATAGCAAGAGCTGCATCGCCAAGGTTGTTTTCCACCCAGTTGGTTACACTTACTGCGCCAAGAGATATACCGGTCTTCGCTACATTGAGTGTTTGCACGGTGTTTTCTCCGGCATTGATGGCGTGATTTATATTAATGGTATATGGTTTGCCGTCAATGTTTATTTGCACGTTGCCCAATGTTTGACCGGCAGGTACAATAGCACGGTAAATAAGGCCGGTTAATGCGGATGCATTTGCAGCATCAGGACAAAGGGTAATGTCTGTCAGTTTATCGGCAGCAGTGCCGGATGTTATGCTGGCAGTAGCTCCCCATGTTGCTGCATAATCTGCATGCAAAGACTTTGCAGCAACTGTTGCACCATGAAGCTGATCGGTTGTAAAAGCAGCATTGGCATCTGTTGTATTATTCAGCACTACAGTGAACTGTGCCATCATATGTTTCAAATTAAAGCTCAATGTTTGGTTGCGCTTTGTGCTTTCGGCGTATGCTGCAAGCAAATCGGCTTTAGCATAACCATCGTTTGCACTTTGATCGGCAGCAACGGCTCCACCGGTAGCTCCGTCGTTCAGCGTAGAGTGGTTTGCTGTAGCATAGAAAGTGTACAGTCCGCTGCCGTCTGCCGACAAATTATCCCAGAAAAGTGGAGGATTTGCACTCCATGTATTGTTACTGTATGTATAATCGGCACTTACACCGCCTTTTACTGAGCCATTCCAAAGGGTAAGTGCTCCTGTATAAGGAGTACTTTCGCCGGCACGTGTTTTGATAGCATGTTCTATAGATGCACTGAATTTCACACTATTATTATTATCACCATTTATTGTTTCGTCGTTGCTGCATGAGGCGCAAAGACTAATCATTGTTATGGCAGCAAATAGTTTTTTAATTGTTTTCATCGTTTTCATTTTTTTCATATAATTATGATTGTATTCCTTTTTCTAGTCATCAATACCAATACTTGCATTGCCAAGTTCTGTGGTACTCCAACCTGTTAATGTTACATCCAGTCCGGTAGTACTCTTAACAAGGTTCAATGTCAGTGCATTGGTATTACCAGCTTTCAGATCCAGGTCTTTTCTAAATGTATAAGTCTTTCCGCCAAGGGTAATAACTACAGATGAGATTGTTTGTGGGGCTATCATACCTCTGAATTTTATCAGCGAAGCGCCAGCAAGCGGTAATGTAACGGTGCGTACCGGCATTGAAGCAACAAAAGACAAACTTCCTTTCTTGCTATCAAACTGGCTTTCGATTGATGAAACAAATGTTACGGTCGCCGCTTTCAGTTCTGCTTCTGTGAACAGATTGGACGTTGTTGCATCACCTTCTGCATTCTTTGAAGTCAGCATTATAGCAAAATCGGCCATGGCATGTTTCATTTCAAATTTCACCATTCCGCCAAAAGATACATTGGAAGCAGTAGCAGTGAGATAATCATTTTCCAGATTGGTTCCAGCAACAGCCGATATACCCGGAACAAATGTAGCCCCGAATGTATGTGCAGCTTCAGACAGCTGTTCCCAATAGATTGGAGCGGTCGCTGTAAGTGTCGTTTTATTCCAGTTGTAAATACCTGTATTATCTCCATCAGCAGTATATACATAGAATTGACCTTCTGTATCAGCAGGCAATACCACATTTCCTCCTGAGACTACATCCAGTGTTGATGTGCCACCAGTCTCTACACCTGTTTGCCATGGAGTAATAGTAGCTGTTATTGCAGCGGAATGGCGATGAATAGTCATTGTATAGGTATTCACCGTTCCTGCGGCAAGTGCCAGTGAAGGATCGAGCGTAGCAATAAAAGACTGCCCGCTTTTCGTTGTTAGTTTCACTGATACGCCACTTCCTGCATCGGTAGGCAATACAATGGCTGTAGCTCCTGTACCGTCTGTACTCATAGGCAAGACTATATCAGTAGCATCGCCATACTGTGTCAGTCCGGCAGTAACAAGATTCCAGGAAGCTTTTGTTTTTGTTCCTTTAAGCACTACTGTTGCATCAGATATATCAATATCTGCAGAGGTATCGTCTTTCTGAACCTTCAGCACCAATTTGCAAAGTTTATGACTAAATGATAGAGATGCGGTATTGTTTTGCGCAGTCAGTCCTGTAACTTTATCTGCCACCATCAGGTCAATTGCAGGCAAATTAGTTTGTGTGGTAACATCTACAGGAACAATAAGACTGGTTGGTGTAACTGCAGATGTCTGTGGATAATAAGCCAAAAGATCAGCGGCTTTATCACCGGTAGGCAAATAAACTAAGTTGGCTTCATCTTTCGCATTAAAAGTTCCGCTACCATCAGTAGTTACATAACAGTAATTTGTCTTGCCATCGCAAGGATTTGTAGTTCCTGCATCAAACATTACAAGTCCAATAGCATCATTCTGCTGCCAGTCATTGTTAACAGCACGCGTTCGGGGAATACTTGCCGTAATGGTTAACAGCTTACGATTTTCAAACGTACTTGGTTCGTTTTCGTTGTTGGAACATGCGGAAAGAATTGCCGTGATTGCAAACACCGCAGTGATACTTCTACAATTTTTCATTGTTTCTAAATTTAAATGATATTAGTTATTACAGTATTAATTGCTTATTTGTAATTTCAGTGTAGTTACAAGCCGCAGAATAGATGATTGGCTGACAAATGAGGAAAAANTNAAATACTTTAAATGCAGTTGAAATCGTATATGTTTTTATCATTGTTTGTGTTTGTGTATTTTATTGTATCAGAGATAAAGCAACACGGATTAATATTTTCGTTTTTTCTTTATTCTTGCTTATTAAAAGCTTTAAAGAACTTTGAGAAAGATCATCTAACAAATGTTTGTGTGCTGCAGCGTCAAAGGGTGCACTAAAAGCACGTAAATAAATAATCTCCTCGCCTGATATTAAACCAGACCAGTTCTTACCGAAATCGGCCGACAAAACAATTTTCAATACTCCTTGTTTGTCTTCTGAAATATACACCCAATATAACATCCGTATGTGTCTATTAAAATTATGCAGCAAACATACTTTCTTTATATAAAAGTGGCGTCTCACACATGATAAAGAATGTCTCACTGACGCAACTCACTGATTTAAAACAAAATAGAATTATAGATTATTACAAGGATTCTTGCAACGATTGATAAAAAAACAACAGTAATTACATGTGGTTTTGATAATACAAGAGGAAAAAATGTGAGGATAGAAGGATAAAATTTCCTTCAAGAAGTCACCGGTAAGGTTGAATTGCACTCTGCACTTTGCCGGATTATTTAATCAATAATGGTTACTTAATTTTTTTCTCTTTGGAGATAGCCCTGTATTCAGAAGGAGACATACCGTAAAATTCACGAAATAAACGGTTAAATGTACTACGCGAATTAAAACCCGAAACATCGCCAATTTCATTAATTGGCATGTCTTGATCTTCACTAAGCAATGTAGCAGCATAACGCAAACGAAAACGATTCAAAAATTCCATAAAAGTCAACCCATCTGTGCATTGCTTTATTGCATCTGCAAGGTAAGTGCGATTGGTACCAAGTTTTGCAGCCAGGTCCTCTCTTTTTATCTGTGAGTCTTTGAAAAGTTCTTCACCCTGTATCAACTTGCATAAGTTACGGTAAAGTATCTCTTCAGTACTCAATTGATCTTCGGAAATTTGTTCATTAGAAATGTAAAGATCATCCTGCATTTTCTGTGATTGTACTATAGTATCGTACAACACCCTGTTTTTTTTACGCAGCCTATGAGTATAAACAAAGTATATTACAATAGTAGTAATAAGAAATGCAATGCATACAATTGCAGCATAAAGGTAATTTGTGGCCAGCTTTTTCTCAAATGTAAGTTCATCAACTTTATATAGTGTGTTCAGTTCATTGAGCTGCTCAGCTGTTTGTGCAGTTAAAAGCGAATCTCGTTCCGGCAGAATCTTCTGGTAAAGAAGAGCCGCTTCTGCCATTCTGCCTGCCGACATCAGAAAACGAGCACGTTGTTGCTTAGCATCCAACAACCCAAGGCTATTTTTCATAGACTGATCCAGCCTGATTCGCTCATCATTGCATGCCAGTGCCTTATCGTATTCCTTTTTCAGTTCATAGTACCTGCCCTTTTCGCGTAATAATGAAACTCTGGCAATAGAGGGAGATCCTTCTGTTAGCTTTTCAGCTTCTTGCAGTAGTCGTCCGGCACTGTTCAGCTTTCCTGTTTCCATTGCCGCTATTGCCATTGCCAAATAGCAATACCGATAAACTGGATTTAGTAAAGATATATCATTCCCTTTTATTTCGAAATAACGTTTATATTTGTCAATTGCATTTTTCCAGTCTGCAGTAATAGTATTGAGACGCTTATAATCACCCACACCATCAAGTACTTCGCTATAGCCTTCGTATGCATATAATAAATCCGTAATATTGTCTTCTTTAGATAAGAATTTAATTGCCTTTTCATACGCCTTGGAAGATTCATCTGTATTCTGCAAATGTTGATACACAGTGCCCATACCATAAGAAGCTATACCCAATCCATAACGGTTTCCTCGTACTGATGCATCTGCATATATATTTTTCACTTCACGCAAAGCCGTTTGAAATTTACTAGAATATACATAGCTATCCACCAACAAGCACCAACTGGAGTAATAATTTTCCCAGATTTTATGTTTTGCAAAAAAATTTAGTTCGCCTGGCAAGGAAGCTTGTAATTCATCATACATATTGTAATTATAATAACACGTCAGCTTACTCTTCCTGGCAAAGGCTTCATCTTCAATATCTTGCTGTCTTCGGGCTTCGGCTATGTATTCGTCCCAGCATCTCAATTCGTAAATGGAATCATTCTGATTGAGAGCCATTTCACCCAGATTACACAACGCATCAAGCTTTTGTTGTCCGCTAAGACGAGGCAATAGTCTGCGAATAGAATCGGACGTACTAATTCTTCCTTTACCTGCATAAAGTAATAAGATTGACAAAAAAAACAGGGAAATAGTCAGATATATTCGTCTAAAATGCATAATTTATTGATTTCCATATTCTAATGTTATTAATAAAGAATACTGTAAAGTTCTCCATATATCATTTTATTATTAACTATATTCCCCATTTAGTTCACCTTTCCGAAAAATATTCCGAAATGCTATTTAATATTCTTTTCTTTTGATATTGCCTTATATTCAGAAGGAGACATACCGTAAAATTCACGGAACAAACGGTTAAATGTGCTACGCGAATTAAAACCCGAAACATCGCCGACTTCATTAATTGGCATGTCTTGATCTTCGCTAAGCAATGTAGCAGCATGACGTAAACGAAAACGATTCAGAAATTCCATAAAAGTAAGTCCGTCCGTGCATTGCTTTATAGCATCTGCAAGATAAGTGCGATTGGTGCCTAGTTTTGCTGCCAGATCCTCTCTTTTTATCTGGGAGTCTTTGAAAAGTGCCTCGTCTTGTATCAACTTGCATAGATTACGGTAAAGTATTTCTTCAGCACTCAATTGATCTTCGGAAATTTGCTCATGAGAAATGTTAAGATCATCCTGCATTTTTTGTGATTGTACAATCGTATCATACAACACTCTGTTTTTTCTACGCAACCTTCTGGTATAGATAAAATATATCACAATGGCACCGGACAATAGTATAATGCATACAATAGCGGCATAAAGCTGGTTGGTTGACAACTTGTTTTGTAACGCAAGTTCATTCAATTGAAATTTCTTCGTAAGTTCATTCAGCTGGCTGTTTGTTGACTGAATATTGGCCGAATCATTTTCTATGCCATATTGCCTGTAACTTTCCATCGCTCCTTTATAATCACCCTGTTTGCGTTGAATATCAGCTAATTCATAACGATATTGAGCCACTTTTAAGTAATTTTTTTCCTGCAAAAAACGGGTAATGAGAGCGTTCAAACCAGCATAAGCTTCTTTGTAATTTCCTCTTTGTTCTTCGAAACTGGCAATAGCATATTGAATAATTTCCTGTTGAGCCGGATCCTTATACATATTATTATAATGCAACATGGTGTCACGCTGAGCTTCTGCAGCATCAAAGTGTCCTGCCTGAAAAAGCAAACGGAAACGATAGAGGGCCTGTTTCATTAAGGTTACCGGATTAACATCTGCACCTTCCGCCTGCCATTGTTTCAGTAAGCGGGCATTAGCATCACTTATGAGTAATCCTTTTTCAGGTGCCTCCAGGTTCATCTGTACAGCCATCAGGTTAAATCCCGCCCGCAAGGCACGGTCATATTCCTTTTTACGAAATAATTCGCTATAAGCAAGTCTGTAATACTTGTCGGCTTCTGCAGGTTGACGATTATCCAGATACACCTGCCCAAAGCAGAAATTTACAACAGCCTTGCCTAATTCATGCCGATGTTGCTGAGCATAATCCCCCATCTGGTGAATAACTGCAACTGCCTTATCACGATCGCCCCATATCTGTAGTCGGTCAAATTTTGTAGCCCATGCATCATATAGATATTTCTCACTCTTTTTTTCCTTTCCTTTTTTGTAATGGTCAATTAATTCATCACATTCTTCAAGAAATTTTTCCTTATCCTCCAAAACATAATAGTGAGAAAGAATAGCCCGTCGAAAAGAATTATAATAAAATTCATTTCCTGTACTGATTGCTCGCTTCAGTCCATCTTTCTGCATCTTAAAAAAAGATGGAGATTTAAGATTATCATACACTTGCTTATTTAATTCAAAAAGCACTTTATCACCATGAAGAGAATCCTCTTTCTCAGCTTTAACTGTCGAAACCAGCCCTACAAAGACCAACAATAATAAAATAAAACGATTCATTGTACTTGTTTTATACATAAATTTATTTGCAAAGGTAGTAACTATTTCAATTACAAGTTCCTGAATCTTAAATCCTACAAGTAAAATTTATGCTTTTCAAATATCAACATTCACTTTTTTACTGTTTCATTTTTTCTGATAATTTTACGATCATAATACATATGATAACCATTTTTATAAAAGTTTCGATTATACTCGTCAATACATTTCCAATCACTTGTACAACACACAATAATGCCTACCAAAAGAAGTAAACAAACTATTATAAGTAAATTAACAAACATTTCAATAATACGATTTTAACTAAATTATTAACAATTATTTTTACTATCACATTTCTTAACATAAATCCATAATGCTATTTTATGTTAAAAATGCATTAAATATTCTCAATCTAAATAAACTTTGAAGTGACTATCCATAATAGTAGATACTTTTCAACAGTTTTTTTTCATTAAGCCATCTATAAATAGTTAGTATTTCAACTATTAAAATAGAAGCAAACGGAAAACTTAGAACTAAATTATTTACTATTTTACAACAGATGCTTGCACATCCTAATGTTGCAAAAATGAATGAGAATACTATTCCTATCTTATCACTTATCCAAAACGACCGAATAAAATGATTATTTAAGTTATAAATAAATAGAGATAAATAAACGATTGGTGCTAATATTGAAAATCCAAATAATAACAAAATAGAAGAGTGGGTTAAGAAAAATAATCATGCCTATTGATGATAATAAATAAAGAATTTTTCTTCTTCTTTTTAAAACAAAATAATTGCCTAATCTATTTTGCCAGAAACCAACTTCATGTTCGTTAAAAACTAAATCAAGGCCAACAGAACGAATAAGAAGGCTCATGTATTCAATTGTAATTTGTCCCGGATTATAATTTATTGTCATCAATCTATTTTCAAAATCAACGCATACAAAGTTTACGCCTAGTTGTGATCTTATAATATGTTCAATCCTTTTTGCTTTTCTTTTAGATTTTAATTTTAAAAGAAATATCTTTTTTTCTTCCATATATGTCACTATTTACATCTATTCTTGTCACCTCATATCTATCACATAACTCATTCCGTTTATTGAAGCCGAGGGCACATCAAAAGACTTCTCTTTAATAAATAGAGGAAGATTGCTTTGGTTAAGACGTTCTATTTTTACTTTAAATTGAATAGAAGAGTCCCATTTGCCATAAAAGAATGCGTTGCCGTTGTTATCGGCAGACACCCGGGCAGAACTTGATGCTACCCATTTTTTTGTGCTATATCCCTGAGCAATATCCGTTGCTGTTGTAAAACCTGCACCTGTCAAGGTAACTATATCACCCTTTGTGGTTACTACGCGCAGCCGGCTGTAAAGACGAGGAGTCATCTGGTCTGTAAAATTGAGTTTAACTCCAATATTAACAAACCCCTCACTGTTTATCATCTCCACTTTTTGTGCCGAGAAAGCCTCCCTGGTACCATAATCATATATATTGCCGGGAGATAAAGTATATAAATCGTCAGTCCCTTTACTCCATTGGTCCGTTGGCATATAATATCCGGTAATGCTTGCCGCCTTGTAGCGTTGGTATACACCATATTGATCCTTGTACGGCTCAACACTTAAAGAACCTAACGTACATTTCCATACAGATCCGTCATAAGTAAATTCAATACACTCGTCCTTTAACGGGGCATCAGCCGTTGTTGCCTCCTTAAAAAGAGATACTTTAACCAGCAGCTTGTCGCCAGCCTCCCACTTAGTCTTTCCCACATCCGGTACTCCTATTACGGCACGGGTATCAGCCTGATACGTAAAGGGGGGATAATCACCAATGGTGAATTGCAGCGACAACTTCTCTTTTTCTGCCTGCTGTTTAAATTCATCTTCGCTGCACGAAGCCAATAGCAAGAGCAGCACCGGTAGCCATATACATATTCCTACATTTATTTTTTTTGTTTTCATACGAAACTACATATTTTAAAGTTTGTGGTTAAAAAGCTATGGCAGGACGCACATAATTTAGGGATGTATTGCTCACCTCCTGCATGTCTATCCCGGTAATGGAACTGAAGTCTATTTCTTGCGCTTCATTATTATTGTAAGAGGAAGTCCAGTAATCATCCACTATTTTAGTTGCTCCACTACGATTTACAAAGTAACTGTTTAGTTTGTCCAGAGAAATTTTCCTCCATTTTGTCCAGGATGGATAAATATCATAAGGTGTTTCAGATATTCCTCCCAGGTTTATAAAAACATTGCACCATTGTCCGTATGCGGGAACAAACCAGTCGCTTGCCCATGAACTGATATCCTTTGATATTCTACTCTTGTAAGCAACAGCCTCTTTGAATACGGGATGTTCATCATTATTAAGACTTTTGGTCATAGTCAGTCCATCGCGGTTACATTCTATAGTCAAAGGAAACGTTCTTCCCCAACCCATATTTCCGTATCCGTCTGTAGTATTCGTTGTTTTGAATTTCACTCTTTGAGCTGACTGATTCATTGCAATTGCATATCCTCTAAAGTAACCTGCATCCTGGTCTTTTTGTGTAGTAGTGGTAGAGAATACAACACCAATAGCCTTTTTACTACTATTCCATACACCGTATGTACCGTCATCATATAAGTAATCACCTATCTTTGGTGGAACGTAATCAATACCCTCTTCGCGCCTCCATGCCCCGGCATAATCAGTTACGTTGGTCAAATTCAACTGTAAAAACTCTTTGCCCACTACCAAATCAAAATGATAGTTATATCCTGATTCCATTGAAATATCAGTATTGCCCGAGAAAGCTACTTCCGTGCGTTTCCCGTTCACTTCCACTGAAAAAAAACCATTGCCATACACGCCCTGCGCAATAATAGCCTCAAACTTATGTTTGCCATCAACCAGACTTTCCGTATAAACTGGTGTAACCTCATGTTTTTCAGATTCGGCAAGTGAGGCATATACGCCATTTGTTCCCACCTTGCGATTCACAGCCAGTCCGGAATAGAATCTCGGATTGGTAATAGTGGGTATAGTACCGCCAAATTCATTTTTATACTCTTTTATCGAAATATCCACTTTGCAAAGCAAGTGTTTGAATACAAGGTTAAGAGGATCCTTCGCACTACCCAGCTCTACATTGCCTGTACTCATAAAATCAGCCGAGTGCAGTTTATCCGTCGTACTCTGATCAGCAGGAATCAGGAAGTTGTCATTGCCAGTAGCTGGATATACTCCATAAAATGTGGCCGGTAAAGTAGCTTTCAAATTATTACCGTCTTCCGGATTCCAGTTAATATCATTGAATACAAAGTTTTTAGCCATCGTGCCACTGGCTTTAAAAAGAGCTATTTTGTCTCCTTTCTTCCAATTGGTAGTTACTCCATCGGTGCCACGTGTAGAAACATCAGGCACAACATCTTGTTGTGCCATATCTGCCAAACCATCATTGCCCGAGCATGCAGCCAGGAGCAGTGGCAGAGAAAAGAGAGTGATGAATGATTTATATTTCATAAATTCAGTTTATTGAAGTTTAATTATAAAGCAGAGCTTAAAACACTCTAACATTTTTTATTTACAGCACAAACATACACCAACAGAAAAAACAATGCGTATCATTAGTGCAATACTTTGCCCCACACACGCAATGCTCTGATTTACAATACATATAAAATTAGCATATACAGATACAATAAACCATGCAACTGCCCTTTTCTTTTGCCTTGATGCAAAAGAAACAAAAAATCAAGGCTGCACGAATTTTACTAAAATCAGGGAGCGTGGAGCTAAAGGGGCTGAAACTCGCTACGCTCAAACAGCAGCCCCTTCTTTACGCTCCCCACACCCTGATTTCTTAACGTAAAATTCATGAGGCCGGTCTTTCCGGTTTCTGAGCGAGCTGCAGTTTTGGAGCAATTAGCTTTGCTTCGCTCGCTTGTCACTTCGTGACGGTTTTTCTGTTCACTTGGCTGCACCATCGTTCGGTAGTCTCACAGTACTTTGTGTGACTACGACCCTATTGCTTCTTCATTCGAATTTAATCTACCATCAAAGTACATCTTTACCTTCCTCCAAAGATTGATTTCCCTGGAATTCACAACCATAATAATGTATTACTAATATGATGTTACTATAGCATAATAACAAGAATCACATCATCCTTTTCTGTACTGAGTACAAGCAAAGGCTACCCGAGCGATGGCGAAGCCGAGCAACCAGCAGAACCGGCCTCATTTTTTTTGCGTGAAAAAATTGGGAGGATTGTAGCGAAAAGAAGGGGCTGCTGTTTGAGCGAAGCGAGTTTCAGCACCTTCCGATACAAGCCTCACAATTTTAGCAAAAAAAATGCAGCCTTGACCTTTTGTTTCTTTTGGGTCAAGCCAAAAGAAAAACACCTATTATCAAAATAACACACAAACAAAGCTATTTTTATATTTACAAGCCATATAAGCCACTCATAAATCCACAAAAATAGCATATAAAAAAATCAAAATAATATTTTTTTTATTTTTCAGGAATGAATACAAAATATAAAATACAAATAAAAGATTATATTTCATTACATAAATATATTAATTTGCAATTATTCACTTCACAACCTGAAATAACTCCTTAAATAGCATTAAATAACAAGTATAAAATATAAATATCACAATAGAAAAAAACACCATTCTTTAGATATCATATTAATCAAATTATCAAGCCATTAAAGAGTATAATAAACCATAATGATCTTATAAAAGATAAATTAGATAGCAATATAATAAATTTTAGCATATTTTTGATACTGCATAAATTATATAAATCCAATAATTACAGATAAGTTTGGGTTACACTATTTTTGTTAAATAAGTAAAACAACACATATATTAACATAAAATAATCTAAAAAGGAATCTAATAGTACTTTTTTACATATAAAAAGCATTGATTTAAAATAAATAGTACACATCTTTGCAGTCTACTTTTTTATAAAACATGTTTTTATATACAAATATTAATTTATCTAATATAAAAAAGTATAACTACAGTTATAAAACTCCTTATAAATTACAATAAATATTTTCTATATTATTAATGGTAAAAAGAGCCTTGCGTATGAAAAAAATCGTATTTACATTATTTAGTCTATTGCTAAGTATTGTTGCTTTTGCCCAGTCAAATACTATTAAGGGTAGTATTACTGACGAAACCGGAGAACCGGTTATCGGAGCATCAATATTTGTAAAAGGAACAAAAACAGGCACGACAAGTGATCTTGATGGAAATTTCTCAGTAAAAGCCTCTGCAGGTAAAACATTAGTTATAACCTTTATTGGTTACGAAAAGCAGGAGGTCAAAGCACAAAACGGAATGAAAATAACTCTAAAAAGTACCAGCCAGAATCTGGAAGGAGTAGTGGTTACTGGTATGTCAAGAATGGATAAGCGATTATTCACCGGCGCCACAGACAAGCTCAATGCAGGTGAAACAATGCTGAATGGTATTCCCGATATTAGCCGTTCACTGGAAGGACGCTCTGCCGGAGTTTCTGTTCAGAACGTTTCCGGTACATTTGGTGCAGCCCCAAAAATCCGTGTCAGGGGAGCCACTTCAATTTATGGTAGTTCAAAGCCATTATGGGTAGTTGACGGAGTGATTGTAGAAGATGTAACAGAAATCAGCTCAGACGATCTTTCTTCCGGTAATGCAGAAACACTTATTGGGTCGGCTATTGCCGGACTTAACTCTGACGATATAGAGAGCTTTCAGATTCTGAAAGATGGTAGCGCCACCTCCATTTATGGTGCCAGAGCCATGGCAGGTGTAATTGTTGTTACCACCAAAAAAGGAAAGGCCGGACAAAGCCATTTCAGTTACACCGGCGAGTTTACTTCCCGACTTGTACCAAGTTATAACGACTTCAACATTCTGAATTCTCAGGATCAGATGGGCATCTATAAGGAGATGAAATCTAAAGGCTGGCTCAATTATGCAGAAGTAGCTAACTATTCAAACAGTGGTATTTATGGTAAAATGTATGAGTTGATGAATACAATTGATCCTGCAACAGGGCAATTCATGCTAACCAACAATCAGGAAAGTCAGAATGCTTATCTGAGAAGTGCAGAAATGAGAAACACCAATTGGTTTAATGAATTATTCAGCTCTAATGTGATGCAGAACCATTCTGTCAGTGTATCTACAGGTACAGAAAAAGCAAGTTACTACGCATCAATAAGTGTAATGACAGATCCGGGATGGTATAAGCAAAGTGAAGTAAAGCGCTACACAGCTAATTTAAATACTACATATCGTTTATTCGACAATCTGTCTGTTAATATGATTGCCAATGCCTCTTATCGTAAGCAAAAAGCCCCAGGTACTTTAAGTCAGGATGTCGATGTAGTTTCAGGAAAAGTGAAACGTGATTTTGATATCAATCCATATTCGTATGCACTTAACTCATCACGGGCACTCGATCCTTCAGTCTATTACACCAGTAAATATGCTCCTTTTAATATAAAGCATGAATTGGAATCAAATTATATAGATCTGAACGTGGCCGACATGAGATTTCAGGGAGAGGTTAGATGGAAAGTAATCCCTGAGTTGGAAATCAGCATGCTGGGAGCCGTAAAATATTCAGGATCTTCACAGGAATACAACATTCTTGACGATTCAAATCAGGCTTCAGCATACAGAGCAATGGCAACCAGCACCATCCGTGACAACAATTCTCTTTTGTATACAGATCCTGATAATCCGTATGCATTACCTATCTCCATTTTGCCTAACGGTGGTATCTATAAACGTACAGACAACCGTATGAATGGCTACGATTTTCGTACCACTGCCAATTGGAATCATACATTCAACAAGACACATATAGTTAATTTGTTCGGAGGTATGGAAACAAACAGCACAGACCGTGAAAAAAGCTTCTTTAACGGATGGGGTATGCAATATTCAAAGGGTGAAATACCGTTCTATGTATACCAATTCTTTAAGAAAGGTATTGAAGACAGTAACGACTATTATTCACTGAATCACACCAAAGTAAGAAGTGCCGCATTTTTTGGAAATGGTACTTATTCATACAAAGGGAAATATATTTTAAACGGTACATACCGTTATGAAGGAACAAATAAATTAGGTCGGTCTCGCTCTTCCCGCTGGTTACCAACATGGAATGTTGCAACTTCGTGGAATGTTGACGAAGAAAATTTCTTCGAAAAGGTAAGACCTACCCTCTCTCATTTGTCACTAAAAGCTTCATATAGCCTCACAGCCGATCGTGGTCCGCAGGATTATGCAAATTCTACTGCAATAATAAAGGCCTACAATACGTATCGTCCTTTCTCCAGTGTAAAAGAATCCGGACTGTATGTTGACCAGCTAGAAAACAGCGAGCTGACGTATGAAAAGAAACATGAATTGAATATCGGTCTGGATGCAGGATTCTTAAATGAACGCATCAATGTAACATTTGACTGGTATAGACGTAACAACTATGATTTGATAGGCCCTACAGCCACACAAGGCGTTGGAGGTACCATCATTAAGTTTGCCAATATAGCTTCAATGCGTTCAACCGGTGAGGAGGTCAGCATTTCCACAAAGAATATTGCAACAAAAGACTTCAAATGGTCATCAAGTTTCATCTATTCTCACTCCACCAATAAGGTTACCAACTTAAAGAATCAGGCTAGAGTTATAGATATGGTTCAGGGAAATGGATTTGCCCTTGAAGGATATCCGGTACGAGGCTTATTCTCTATTCCGTTTAAAGGATTAACAGACGAAGGCTTTCCTACTTTCCTTACAGAAAAAGGAACAATAACTTCCTGGGACATAAACTTTCAGGAGCGTGATAATATATCTTACTTAAAATATGAAGGCCCAACAGAGCCTACAGTCAATGGTAGTCTGGGCAATATATTTACATATAAGAACTTGAAATTGAATGTGTTTATCACTTACTCTTATGGAAATGTCATTCGCCTCGATCCTGTATTCAGTGCAGCATATAACGATCTTAGCTCCATGACAAAAGAATTTAAGAATCGTTGGGAAATTCCAGGAGATGAGCAATATACCAATATTCCGACAATTGTAAGCGACAGGCAATTAAAAGATAATTCTGCTCTATTTTACGGATATAATGCCTATAACTATTCAGATTTACGAGTTGCAAAAGGCGATTTTATCAGAATGAAAGAGATATCACTTGCTTACGATCTTCCAAAAAGTTGGTTAAAAAAGAGCAAACTCACAGATGTTTCACTGAAGTTGCAGGCCACCAACTTATTCCTGATCTATGCAGATTCTAAACTAAACGGACAAGACCCTGAATTCTTCCGTTCAGGTGGTGTTTCAGCACCTGTGCCAAAGCAATTTACATTTACTATTAAGTTAGGTTTATAAAATGACTAATCATATGAAAATAAGAAAATATATATTATACTCATCGTTGATTGCTGTTTTGGGAGTTGTTTCATCATGTGATGATTATCTTGATACCTTGCCCGACAACAGAACAGAAATAGACACTAAAGAAAAAGTTTCTGAGTTGTTAACATCTGCTTACCCCTCAGCAAATCCAAGCTATTTGTTCGAAATGGCATCTGATAATACTGACGACCAGGCAAATCTATACAAGGCTTATGATCGTTTTCAAACAGAAGCTTATCAATGGGACGATATAACCGATGTTAGTGCCAATGAATCACCACAGAATCTTTGGGAAAAATACTACTCGGCTGTTAACACTGCAAATACAGCTTTACAAGCCATAGAAAAACTTGGAGAGGAATCGTTGAAAACACAGAAGGCAGAAGCTTTATTGTGCAGAGCATATGCAGAATTTGTGCTGGCAAATATTTTTTGTGAATCATATTCGGAATTAACTGCAGGCAGCAAAATGGGACTTCCATACCCCACAGAGCCCGAAACAACAGTTGATCCAAAGTACGATCGAGGTACACTGGCTGAGTTGTATAAGAAAATCGATGCCGACATTGAAACAGCATTGCCTTTGCTCAACAATCCAACTTACACTGTTCCGTCTTATCACTTTAACCCAAAAGCCGCATACGCATTTGCCGCACGATTTAATCTTTATTATCGTAAATATGATAAAGTGGAAACCTATGCAACGAAAGCACTGGGCGAAGTTCCATCTGCAGTATTAAGAGACTGGTATTCATGGAATCAATTATCCGAAAACGATCAGATCCGTCCTAATGCTTATATCAATTCAGATGTTCAGGCCAATTTCCTTTTACAAAGCGTTTACTCTCTTTGGGGAGTTATAGGAGGTCCATATAGAACTGGAAATAAATATGGCCATGGCACATATATTGCCAATACAGAGACTACCGGAGCAAAAGGTCCATGGGGTTCAAATAAATCAGTGCTCTACTATGGTGTATTCAGCAACTCAAGCGTAGCAAGAATCATTGTACGCAAAATAGGTTACTATTTTGAATATACAGATCGTTCCAGTGGCATTGGCTATGCACACTCTGTATACTCTGTATTCAATGCAGAAGAAACATTGCTTTGCCGTGCCGAAGCTTACGCTCTTCAGCAGAAATATGATAAAGCCGTGGCAGATATCAACACATTGTTAAAAGCTTTCTCTTCCAGTCCGGGTATAACACTGGAAAGCATTAAAACTTTTTATAATGGCACAGCCGAAATTCCCGGTATAAACTACTATACAGCCACCGCGCCTACTGTAAAGAAAAAGCTGAATGCCGATTTCTCCATTGAACCGGAAACACAAGAGCCACTGTTACAATGCATTCTTCAGTTGCGCAGATTGCTCACCCTTCACGAAGGATTGCGCTGGCAGGATATAAAACGTTACGGTATTGTAATTTACAGACGTGAAATGAATGCAAATATGAAAGTTGGAGCCGTTACAGATTCACTTACGGTGAACGATCCCCGCCGTGCCATCCAGCTTCCTCAGGATGTTATTACAGCCGGTTTAACAGCAAACCCAAGAAATAAATAACCTAACACAGAATCATTATGATAAATAAAATAATATATATAATGCTGATGCTGACAGCAACACTCTCTTTTACAGCGTGTCAGTCTGATGATAAATTAGATCCCACAAGCATTTTTGATACTAATCCTCCTAAAAGAGATGCTCTGGAGCAATGGTTACAGGAGAATTACACATACCCTTACAATATTGACTTCAAGTATAAGATGGAGGATATAGAATCGGATATGAAATATACACTTGTACCGGCAGATTCGGCCAAAGCAGCCAAACTAGCTATATTAATCAAATACCTTTGGCTTGAATCTTATGATGAAGTGGCAGGAATTACCTTCACCAAAACATACGTTCCACGAATTATTCACCTTATTGGTTCAGCAGCATACAATTCCAATGGAACTATTGTACTGGGAACAGCAGAGGGAGGATTAAAAATTACGCTCTATATTGTAAACAGTCTCACTCAAAGCAGTATTAGCAATCCTCAGACTCTTAACACCTACTATTTCAAAACCATGCACCATGAGTTTGGGCATATTCTGAATCAGAAAAAACCTTACGACGCAGGGTTTAAGCTAATTTCAGAAGCCTCTTATATTGGCGACGACTGGTATTTATCTTCTGATGAAGAGGCTAACCAAAAAGGCTTTGTAACTCCTTACGCTCAAAGTGAGCCTAACGAAGATTTTGTTGAAAACATTGCCGTTTACGTAACCAGCACAAAAGCCCAATGGCAAGCAATCCTTGATGCTGCAGGTACAGATGGAGCCGCTACAATCCTNAGAAAATTTGCTATTGTAAAAGCGTATATGAAAGATTCATGGGATATTGATCTTGANCAACTGCATGATGTTGTTCAGAGAAGACAAAGCGAAATAAAGTATCTTGATTTGGAAACTTTAAAATAAAATGAATATGAAAAAAACAATATATAGCATACTAATTTTATTTGTTACGCTTGGATTTCAATCATGCGTAAACGATGAAAAAGAAGTCTTTAGCAAATCGGCTTCGGAACGAATGTCTGAAGCAATGGCAAAATATAGTGAAATATTAGAGTCGCCTAAAAACGGCTGGAGACTAAGTTATTATGCCGGAGAAGATAAAGCCTATGGAGGATACAATATGCTTATTTCATTTGCTGACGGAAAAGCAAATGTAGCTTCAGAAATTGCTGAAACAGATACAATATATCATTCATCATATGATATCATCAGCAATCAGGGGCCAGTACTCACATTTGATACATTTAACCCTGTAATGCATTTCTTCGGTAGCCCGTCAAGCAGCTCACTCGACGGATTTCAGGGAGACTATGAATTTGTAATCATGAGTGCATCAGCTGATTCGGTTGTTCTGAAAGGCAAAAAATGGAAAAATAAGATGGTTATGACGCCTATGCCAGAAAAAACAGAATGGAAATCGTATTTAGATAGCATTATTACTATTCAAAGCGAAAATTCATTTCCGGAGTATGTGTGTACAATAGGCGGCAAAGAAACCAAACTTTCTTTCTCAGAAAATCACACTATGGATATTTCTTACGAAAGTTCATCATCTACAAATAGCTTTATCTACAACACAAAGGGGATAGAGTTTAGTTCACCGGCAGATATTGCAGGACACGAATTTAAATCGCTGGAATGGAGCAGTATTGATACTACATTTGTGGGAACATCCACAGACGGAACAAAAGCGTCTTTCAAGATTTATATTTCTCCTGAATATAAAAAATACATCGGAACCTGGGGTATTACTATTAATGGTACAATCTTCACTGCTAATGTAGTTCAAAACGTGCCCGGACAATCTTTCACAGTAACAAGCACTCAGTTACCATTCCCGTTTGTTGCCAATTATAGCCCTGCTGATGATAAGGTATCTGTAACCACTCAGAATGTAGGGACTTACAGTGAATATACCGTTAAACTTTGCCCATGGGATGCCAACGAAGGTTATCTAACATGGAGTGACAACATCGGTATGGAGTCTACCATAACGTCTAAAAGTCCGCTAACCCTCACATTTGCCGACAATGGCCGTTGGTCAACATACACAGTAAATTCATATCTTCTGTATCTGTTCGATTCGGCAGGCACTCGTATAGGCAAATATACCGGTGGCAACTACAAATTCCCATTTGTTACCAAAGCAGTAAAAGTTCAATAAATGAATAATCGTATGAAGAAAATAATAAATATATTGTTAATAACTTTTGCTTGCGCCCTTATGTTTCCGGCGTGTAGCAGTGATGACGGAATAGAGGTGATCAGTGATAAGTTGGCTATCACTTCAACATCAACAACCGACTTGCCTGCAAAAGGTGGCGAAGGCTCTATTGTTGTAACAACAAACAGCACAGTTGATGCTGTGGCTAAAGATAGCTGGCTAAGTGTTTCGGTTTCCGGCAATACAGTGAAGATTTCTGCGGACCATAATCCGAGTGTTACAGGGCGTTTCACCCATGTAACCATCACTTCCGGAGGTAAATCTGTCATTGTTCCGGTTTCACAATATGGGCTGGCTATTACAAAAGAAACCAATAGCATTGTATTTTCAACAGACACGTTTTCGTCTACTACCATCAAATTCAAATCAAATGGAACAATCTCGTTTGATCCGTCAGTAACCTGGATTAGCTATTCCGTTCTGGGAGATAGCTTAAAAATTACAGCAGCAGAAAATACAACAGGAGCACCACGTTCGGGATTTTTGAGGTATACTGTTGGCGGAATAAAAGATTCTATAAGTGTAGGTCAGGCTTCCATACAGGATTATGCAGGTACATGGAAATTATACGGATACAACAGCAGCGGAAAGCTCTCAGCTTACTCAGCAGTACTTACTGCCAATGAGGACAACACTCTGACTGGTACTATCGCCGGATTTTTCAGTGTTAAGTTTATCTTTAGAAATGGCAAGCTCGTTATGCAGGCAGGACAGCAAACAGGTACTTACACCACTACAAAAGTGTCATATCCTATTTTCCTCTGCCTTGGCGAAGCAAGTGGATATATTTCATGGGACGCTTCTACAGAATACGAAGCATCTCCCTCATCCGAAGATGGAGTAATTCTCTTCAATGACAACGGTTCATGGCCTGGATACGAAGTAAACTCTTTCTATATGTATGTATTTACCTCTACTACTTTGTCTTCACAAACAATGTACGGTTCATATATGTCTATGGAATCACCATTTATGGTCAAGCAATAATAACTTAGTTTTTTCATTATTTCTGGGATTATATCTCAGGGAAATAAGCTTTAAAACCAATCGTTGCAAATTTAGTTATGCAACGATTGGTTTTTTTATTGCTTCTTCTTTTAGGAATGTATTTTTGTTTGATTGAAACTGCTTTTTCTTTTGCCTTGATTGCAACTGTCCTTTTCTTTTGCCTTGATGCAAAAGAAACAAAAAATCAAGGCTGCACGAATTTTACTAAAATCAGGGAGCGTGGAGCTAAAGGGGCTGAAACTCGCTGCGCTCAAACAGCAGCCCCTTCTTTACGCTCCCCACACCCTGATTTCTTAACGTAAAATTCATGAGGCCGGTCTTGCTGGTTTCTGAGCGAGCTGCTGTTTTGGACCAATTAGCTTTGCTTCGCTCGCTTGTCACTTCGTGACGGTTCTTCTGGTCACTTGGCTGCGTCATCACTGCCTTTGCTTCGCTCGGCTGGCTACGCCATTGTTCTCCAATTAGCTTTGCTTCGCTTGCTTGTCACTTCGTGATGATTCTTCTGGTCACTTGACTACGCCATCGCTGCCTTTGCTTCGCTCGGCTGGCTGCGCCATCGCTCGGTGGGGTAACCATCGNTCGGTTTTTATGTGGTGTTTTTTATTCTACTGTATATACAATACTTTCAGCAAGTTCTTTATTTTCATGATAAAAGAAAATGTTGTCTGTTTTTTCATTTGCCTCTTTAAACCATTTATACTTATCACTGTACACAAATGAAGTCTGATATTTGGCAATGTTTAGCTCTCTGATTTTTTTCGACTTAACAATTTCAGTTTTCGCTTCGTCGTACTTTTTTAAACGATAAAGTAGTTGTCCGAAGTTACTCTTTGTTTTCGACAGATATTTTTCATCTACCTGAAAAGAAAGTGCTTTACAATAACAAGACATCGCTTTTTCGTCTTCCCTTTTTAATTCGTAGATTTCAGCAAGAGTAAGCCAATCCTTGTAGTTTTCAATTCTGTTTTTATTTTTCATATAAGAAACCCAAAATACCTCCGCTTCGTCATAGTATCTTGCCAATAATAGCAAATCTACATAGAGCTGATTCAGTTCATCTTTATACTCACCCTTTTCAAAAGCCGTTTCAACCATAGCCAATACATCAAGCAAATTATCATTTCTTCCTCTGGCTGAAAAAGTTTTAGCCCAAAGAACAGTTATCCGGTATGCTATTCCATAAACCTTTTTTCCTTGCCACATAGACGAATTCCAATCATTATCATCAAAATTATCACATCCGGTCAAAACCTTACTTAAGGGAAAGCGGAAGTTTGAATACAACTTCTCAAAAAGATACAGAAACTGAGAATGCACCATAGATGGGCGTTCTAAATCAAGTTCCAGATAAGCATCAATATACATTGACACATCCGTATACACAGCTTTTTCCGCTATTCTTTTCTTCACCTGATCATATAAAGTCCATGCATAAGCAACACTTATATATTTATCCCGGGGATTCTTTTTATGATAACCAACTGCCATCTCATAAGCCTTATCCTTATCTGTCTTCCTAAGCGTATAAATTTCCTGATATTTATCCATAGTATTGATTAAAATTTTAGCCTGCAAAGGTAATATAATTAAACTAAAAAACAAGCCAAGCAAAACAACGGTAGCAAAGGCTCAACCAAGCAAAAAAAGACCGTCACGAAGTGACAAGCCGAGCGAAGCAAAGGCTACCCATTCCACAACCCCACCCAAGCGATGGCGAAGCCGAGTGATCCCAAGACCGGCCTCATTTTTTTTGCGTGAAGAAATTGGGAGGATTGTAGCGAAAAGAAGGGGCTGTTGTTTGAGCGAAGCGAGTTTCAGCACCTTCCGATACAAGCCTCACAATTTTAGCAAAAAAAATGCAGCCTTGACCTTTTGTTTCTTTTGGGTCAAGCCAAAAGAAAAAGCATTTGGAGTCAAGCCAAAAGAAAATAACAAATCAAACTTTACTTTTGTCANANAATTTAATTATAAACCATGAACAAAANNAAAAANCAGAAAAACAGGCTTAATGCCAGACAAATTCACGAGAAAGTAACAAAAATCAGAAAATTAATTGAAAAAGAGTTTGGATGTATTACCTGGCACGACACAAACGATGTGCTTGGAGAAATCTTAGCCATGCTGATACACAAAGGATTAATATCTCACAACAAAGGAAAAGACTCGTATCACTTCGGACTCACACTGGCATGTATTATCAATGTAAAAAGAGCCAATGGGAAGAAAGAAAACCTTAAACATACAGCCATTTATGAGGGAATTAAGAAGGGAAAAACAAATTTAAACTATGAAAATAAGCGTGTTAGAAAATAATTAAAAATGCCGTTTTTTATCCAAAACAAAGAATATTACTTTGCAAACGTTGACCGGCAACACTTAAAGAAAGAGAATCATCTCTAATAATGTTTAAAAACGTATAATAGAAAAAATGGAAAAAACAGGCAAGATGAGTTACATCATCAACCATTCTAAAATTGTATCTGAAATCAGTATGAAAGAAGCGGTAACTGAAATCAGAAGTGACAAACACAAAGAAAAAACTCTGCAGATCAGGCAACTGAGTGATGCAGGGAATATCGAAGGAGCCAACAAGCTTAAAGGCACACTGCCGGGCTGTACACCCGCAGGTACATTCCTGGGAAGGAGAAAGGCGGACAGCATCTGCGAATATGCTTCACGCATTGTACTCGATGTAGACGGTGTGAAACCGGAAGAGTTCGATGAGATATGCCGTAAAATTGAGGCGGACAAGCACACTCATGTGCGTTACACCAGTCCAAAGCGGGGAGTAAAAATCATTGTGCGCGGTGAGCCGTTACAGCTGGCTGCAGAGGGACTCACCCAGAAAGAACGTGCGGAGATTATCGGGAGTTACCACTCCCACCTCTTCAACTCACTGGTGCCATACTACGAAGAGCTTATCGGTGCAAAGATCGATACGTCGGGCAGTGATGTGCCACGCATCAGCTATCTTTGTCACGACCCCGAAGCCTATTACAACCCTGCTTCCGTAGCCTTTCCTCTCTCCTCTCCGGGAGCAGAGGCCGGGAAACAATGGGAAAAGAAACGTCCCGTGCAACCCGGTGGAGGAAACCTGCATGCAAAAACCGTTAATTGGGGAAAAGAGAACGTAAAGGGCAATAAGTTAAGCAAACCGGGTGTTCTGCTGTTTCGCGCACTCCAGATGCAGCTGCAGCGCAGTAAGAACTACGAGCAGGGCAACCGCAATAACTTCCTGTTCAACCTGGCATGCAAGTGCAATGAAGCGGGAATGCCGCAGGAGTTACTTCTCAACCTGATGGCAGGCAGTTACAGTGACATTGACAGACACGAGATGGAGAGCATTGCAGTCAGTGCGTACAGCAATACGGAAAATCACGGCATTCACCCGCTTACGCGTCAGGCCATCCGTGTGCTCTATGCACAGTGCTACCTCAAGGATAAGTACGATTTCCGTTTCAACGAGATTAAAGGTGTACTCGAATTTCGCATCCGAGAGAGCGACGATTTGTTTATACCGCTCGAGGACCGGCACCGTAACTCGCTGTGGGTAGAGCTTTCCGAGCATGGATCAGAATGTTCGGCAGAACAGCTCTACTCCATCCTCAACTCCGACTTCAGCCCGTCGTTCAATCCACTGAAGGAGTATTTCTGTAATCTGCCTCAATGGGATGGAAAAGATCATATCGGCATGTTCGCCAACCGGGTTACAACCACCTCTCAGGAGCACTGGCTCACCTGTTTCAGTAAGTGGATCTGTGCCATGGTGGCGGCGGTTGTTTTCCCCGATGTGCAGAATCACACCGTAGTAATTCTCGATGGACATCAAAGTATTGGTAAAACCACCTTTGTGCGAAGCATTCTGCCACCCGCTCTCCGCGAGTACTATTGCGAGGACAGGATAAACACCGAGAGCAAGGACGATATGATTAAAGTGTACCAAAGTCTCATTATCAATACCGAGGAGATAGAAGGAATGACCGGGCGAGAGCTGAACCAGTACAAAGCGCTCATCACCCGCTCTACCATGAACATCCGCATGCCGTATGACCGTACCACGAAGATACGCAAGCGCATCGCCTCGTTTATGGGTACCACCAATAATCACGATGTGCTGACCGATAATACCGGAAACCGCCGTTTCCTCTGCTTCGAAGCACTACGCTTTGACAATGAGAGTCCGGTAGACTACGAACAGCTCTACGCCCACGTTATGCACAAGCTCACCGTTGAGCATTTCCGTTACTGGTTTACCAGGGAAGAAGCCGTACAGGTGAACAAGCACAACGAAAGTTTCATGCAGCGCACCGTAGAGGAAGAGTTTATCATCACCAACCTGCGCAAACCGCAGGCGGGCGACAAGGCATCTTACCTTACAGCCAGTGACGTAGCCGATCTTTTCCACAAAAGAAACGGCATCAACATCACTCATGCCGGTAAAATTCTGATAGGCAGAATTCTCAAGAAAGCAGGTTACAGAAGATTTAGCAGTTCCGGTGGAGCCGTGAAGTACATGGTTCACGTAATCAATTTCGAGGAAGTATCGCTCAATAAGCACATTGCCGATGAAAAAGCAAAGGAACCGGATGCAACGCAGCAGATTTTAGAATTATGATTTTTCTTTTCCCTTGACGGAAAAGAAACAAAAGGTCAAGGCTGCATATTCTCCGCTACTCCATGAAAGGGTGGAGCTAAAGAAAAAGAACTCGCTGCGCTCAAACAGCTTTTTCTTTCTTACGCTCCCCCTTTCACTCCGTTTAACGCTGCGAATATGAGGCCGGTTCTCTTGGTTCCTGAGCGGGCTACGTTGTGGACCAATTAGCTTTGCTTCGCTCGCTGTGGGGAAACATATAAGCCTTTGCTTCGCTTGGCTGGTTTCGCTTTGCTTTTACTCACAAATATTACACCGCACCAACAATCTTGTGAGCTTTTTCCGAAAATTTTTATTCTAAGCATGAAGAAGTCCTAAAGCCCACAAAGTACCCGGTCAAGCTAAGTAAGAGTAATAGCAAAGACTACACGCTCTAAGCCCCCACCGAGCGATGGCAAAGCCGAGCGAAAAAGAAAGACCGGCCTCTTTTTTTTTGCGTGAAGAAATTGGGAGGTTTGTAGCGTGAAGAAGGGGCTGTTGTTTGAGCGAAGCGAGTTTCAGCACCTTCCGATACAAACCTCACGATTTTAGCAAAAAAAATGCAGCCTTGAACTTTTGTTTCTTTTGGTTCAAGCCAAAAGAAAAAGCATATTATTGATCAATATATTGAAAGATAATTCTTATATTTGTATCAATAAGATGCATAAATTATGGAAAAGCGAGTAATAAAAAGTCTGATTCTTGAGAAACAGAATGAAATTCTGAACATCGAGCTGGTAGAAAGACCACTTGAGCTAGAGGAAACAGCCAACTATGTGTTTGTGGGACTTCGTCGTGCAGGTAAATCCTATTTGTTATATCAGCATATACAAACGCTGATTAAAACCAAACAAGCATCCATTGAAGACATCCTGTATATCAACTTTGAGGACGAGCGAATTTCGTCGGTCAAAGTAGAAGAGCTCAACCTGTTTATTGAGAGCTATAATGAAATGTTCGATGCTAAACCCATTATCTTTCTGGATGAGATTCAGAATGTAGATGGCTGGGAAAAGTTTGCCCGCCGTCTGGCCGATTCAAAATACAAAGTATTCATTACGGGCAGTAATGCAAAAATGCTCAGCAAAGAGATGCATACCACCCTTGGCGGCCGCTTCATAGCAAAGGAAGTGTTCCCCTTTTCATTCAGTGAATACCTCGCCTTTAATCAAATCACTTTAGATCGTAATTGGGAGTATGGCAACATTCGTCTGCAAGTAGTGAAATCCTTCCATGATTATTTCTATTATGGCGGTTTTGCGGAATCATTTCCATTGAAAGATAAACGAAGCTGGCTAAACTCACTTTATCAGAAGATTCTTCTTGGCGACGTTATTTCACGAAATGATATCAGAAACGAGAATGCCATCAAAGTTCTTGTAAAGAAGCTGGCAGAAAGCGTTATGCAACCCTCATCACTGGCCAGAATAAAAAATATCATTGACTCAACCGGGACAACCATTTCCCGCAATACCCTGGTAGATTATCTTCAGCTTCTGGAAGATGCCTATCTGGTGTTTGGCATATCCAATTACTCTGATAAACTGAGTGATAAGGAAACATTCAAAAAGAGATATTTCTTTGATAACGGATTGCTAAATAATTTTCTGTTTGATCCCGAGACCAAACTGCTTGAAAACATAGTAGCCATCACACTGAAAAAGCGCTATGGTGATGAACTGTTTTTCTACAACAAAAACATAGAAGTAGACTTCTTCATGCCTGGCGAAAAGAGAGCTATCCAGGTATCTTACAGTATCGCAGACGATGCCACAAGACAAAGAGAGATAAAAGCTCTGATTAAACTTTCTGAAGTATATGCTACAAAAAAAATGGAGATCATAACCTGGGATGAAGAGTCAACTATTCAGGAGAACGGAAAATTAATAGAGATTATTCCTATATGGAAATGGCTTGCTTCCTCCCTTTTTGCTTGATTGCAAGTGCCTTTTCTTCTTGATCAACCAAAAAGAAAAGGACAGTCTAAATCAAAGCAAAAAGAAAAGCACAAATCTTTGCAAAAACAGTAAATATTTTGTAAATTTACTTCATAATACAAAGAAAGATATAATGGAAGCAAAACTTACAGAATTCAAAGTTAAAGCCTATGGAAAAGCAGATCTGGCAATGTTGTACAATCCGCAAATGTGTGCACGTGAAGCATTGCGAACATTAACCAGGTGGATGGTACGAAACGAAGAACTATATCGTGAATTAATAGCCATAGGATACAAAAAAAGTTGCAAAATTCTTACACCAAAAGAAGTAGGAATTATCATAAATTATCTGGGAGAACCGTAAATTCATCCCCAAAAAGTTCCGGTTATATTTTGGAAAAACTCCCGCCAGCTTTTTTAAAAGTCCCGCCACCTTTTAAAAAAAGCTGGCGGGACTTTTTCATCGTCACTAAACAATTGATTATCAAACCCCTCAAAATCGAAATCTTTCCAAAAACAGGTTTACACTTTCCCGCACAACTAATAAAACAAATTTACACAAACCTTCTTATTCCGAAATCATATTTACAGAAAATATCATATCCCAAAATTCCATTTACACAATATCAGCTGGTAAACCAAGCCCAAACTTCAGCACTTCAAAGTGGGGTACAGTGGGGTTAATACCCCCTTTTCCCAAACTTTACTAAAAAACATATTATATCATTCCTATAATAAGGCTATACTCTTTTCATGTATTTATATAAAACACCCCATTATACCCAACTGTACCCCACTCTGTTCTTTTAGCTTGAACTAAAAGTTGAAGGCTACACACTCCACAACCCCACCCGAGCGATGGCGAAGCCGAGCGACCAGAAGAACCGGCCTCTTTTTTTTTGCGTGAAGAAATTGGGAGGATTGTAGCGTAAAGAAGGGGCTGCTGTTTGAGCGAAGCGAGTTTCAGCACCTTCCGCTACAAGCCTCACAATTTTAGCAAAAAAAATGCAGCCTTGACCTTTTGTTTCTTTTGGGTCAAGCCAAAAGAAAAGATAAAACAACAAAAAATACCATTTAAAAGCCATTGAAACCCAATGCGTGTGCCCCCCCGCATACGCATACCCTATCTTTGTACAGTAATCAAAAAACAATTATTAATCATTTAAAAAACAAAAAGTTATGTCAGTAAAATTTTCAGTAGTAGCAAGAAAAAATCCATCTAAGAGTTCAGAACCAGCTAAATTCTATGCACAGGCACAATCGCGAGGCAATATGACCTTCGACAAACTCTGTAAAGACGTCGATAGCCGATGCACCGCCACCAAGGCCGATGTTAGTGCCGCCCTCAACGGATGCCTTACCACGATGGAGCAAGCCCTTTCCGACGGTGATATTGTGCGTCTGGGCGACTTCGGTAGTTTCCAGGTAGCCCTGAGCAGCAAGGGGTCTGAAACTGAGAAAGAGTTCAACGCCTCCATGATCCGAAAGGCCCGCATCAGTTTCCGTCCGGGCAAGTTGCTCACCGACATGCTTAAAACGCTGCAGTACTCACAGGTACCTAAGTTGCCGGTAAAAGTAACCAACGGCGGTAACGAAGTAGGATAAGCACAGCACAGTTACTAATTAGTTAAGCACAACAGCCAATGAAAGTAATCGACCAATTACTGAATGTTATTACCCTGGTGCTCCCCATTTTCAGGAAGAAGAGTGCCAGGGAAATGCAAGAGTTCACCGAGCTGGTAAAGAGCCAGTTCGACTATCTGATGGAGCAGATCACCCGGTTCGAGACCGATTATTTCGAGCTATCCGACAAGGTGAAGCAGATGTATCAGGAAATCATCACCCTCAACCAGAGCCTTAGCCAGTCCATGAAGCTGCAATGCAGTGCACCCGGCTGCAAGGAACGCATATAAGCAGAGCCATGAGAGAGATAAACCTGATAGTGATACACTGCAGCGGCACCCGCACCGACAAGCCCTTTACCGAGCGCGATCTGGAGCGGAGCCACCGCCTGAGAGGCTTCAACGGCACCGGGTATCATTACTACATCCGCCGGGATGGCAGTATAAAAACTACCCGCCCCGTTGAGCGAGTTGGGGCCCATGCTAAGAACTACAACGCTCATAGCATCGGAGTTTGTTACGAAGGCGGCCTCAATGCCCAGGGAAAACCCACAGACACCCGTACACAGTGGCAGCGCAGCTCCCTGCGCGCACTGATACGCACCCTGCAACAGGATTTTCCAGGCTGTAAAGTAACCGGACACCGCGACCTCAGCCCCGACCTGAACGGTAACGGAGTAATAGAGACCCACGAATGGCTCAAGCAATGCCCATGTTTCAATGTAGCCGAATTTCTATCAAAAGAAAACCCCGGTTAAAATAGTCCGGAGACTATAGAAAACGCCCCGTTGTTGAACTAAGTTTTTAAACTTGTTCAAACAACGGGGCGTCATTTCTTAAAACAATAAATTAACACATGCAATGCGTTAATTTTTTACACATCAACATTACATAATAAAATTATTTACTATCTTTGCCACCGAAAAACTAAACGCAACACATAGAAAAATTTGATATTATGATAATAAACAGTTACTCCTATTCTGTAATACTGTTGATTCTTGCTTTATTCATCGCGCTAACAGCTGAAACAATGGTATTGCCACGAATTGTTTACATTTCAAAGAGAAAAAAGCTTTACGATATACCCGATGCCCGCAAATCTCACGCACACCCTGTGCCCCGCCTGGCCGGTGTCAGTTTCTTTCCCATTATGCTTTTTGTAATATCCATTTGTGCTCTTTTATCCTCATTCAATAGTAACGAAAACCACATTCAAATTTACGAGCCCACTCTTATACGCCTGTCTGCCTTAATAGGTGGATGCTTATTATTATGGGGCATAGGAGTAAGAGACGATACTGTAGGTGTGAATTACAAAAACAAGATAATGGTGCAGTTGCTCTCAGCCATGCTACTAGTATCCGGCAATCTCTATATCAATAACTTTAACGGTCTGTTTGGTATCTGGGCCATTCCAGACTGGGCAGGGATGCTCTTTACCATAGGGCTGGTAATGTTTATCACCAATGCTTTCAACCTGATTGATGGAGCCGACGGACTGGCATCCGGCATTTCGGGCGTAGCACTGATGGCCTTTGGATATCTCTTTCTGCAGCGCGGCATGTTCTTTTACACCCTTATTTGCGTTATCATGATAGGTATCCTTATCCCTTTCTTCTATTTCAACGTATTTAATACCACCCGCAAGCTCTTTATGGGCGATACGGGATCACTTACCCTGGGCTACCTGCTCGCTTTTCTGGGAGTGCGTTACGCCATGGACACCGATGCCAATTATCAAGAATTAACCTCCCCTGTTCTCATCGCTCTTTCCGCCATGTTCATTCCCTTGTTCGATGCACTCCGTGTTATGATGGAACGCATGAGCAAAGGCAAATCCCCTTTCCATCCGGACAGGAGACACATTCACCACAAACTGCTCAACCTGGGATTATCTCATCGCAAAACGATGGTATGGTTGGTAATCAGTGCCGAGATATTTGTTATTTTGAATACCAACCTGGTGAAGATTTTAAATATCAATGTGGTATTTGCCATGGATATGATACTTTGGGTGGGATTAATTCAGGCACTTAATTTCTTAAAAAGGAAAAAGGATAAGAATAATTACGCTATAGTTTAATAAATTTTAAAAAAAGTCCCCAAATTAAAAATCTAGTTAAATAATCTCCTTTTATTTGTTATAAAATAATTTACATAATAACTTTGTTGTAAAGTTAAAACTAAATTATTCAAAAGAAAGAGATGGCAGATTTAAAAAAATGGCTCTACAAGCGCAATGAAGGAGGCTTCATTAATAAGGAACACGAAAAGTTAGAGAGATACCTCATGTATGGGGCAGGTGTATTAGTCGCAATGACCTTTATCTCTTTATTAGCATGGGTAATTGTAGAGGCTTAAAGAAAAAAATAGCATCAGAGGTTGAATCTGATGCTATTTTTTTTGATCCAGGAAACACTTTCCACCTAAAAACCCATCAAATTTATTAGCTATAACATTGAATGCTTTTTCTTTTTGCTTGATCAAAAAGAAACAAAAAATCAAGGCTGCACGAATTTTACTAAAATCAGTGAGCGTGGAGCTAAAGGGGCTAAAACTCGCTTCGTTCAAACAACAGCCCATTCTTAACGTCCACACTCCCTGATTTCTTAACGTAAAATTCATGAGACCGATCTTTCTGGTCACTCGGCTACAACATCGTTCGGTGGGTATGTGGATCAATTAGCTTTGCTTCGCTCGATTGTCACTTCGTGACGGTTCTTTTCGGCTTTGCTTCGCTCGTTTTTTTTCTTAGAATTACGGCACTGCTTTTTTATCTGTTTTCTTTATTCATGGTGGTTATAGGTCATGGTGGGTGGGGGCGTTTGATTATTTGTATCTTTTTGCAGAGGTATTTCGATTTTAACCTTCACGATTACAGCTATTTATAAGAAAAATAAAAATGCCGTTTTTTATCAGGAACAATTCCTATTTCTTTGCATGCGTAATTAAAAAACAAAAAGATGAAAAACATTATTTCGCCAAAAGCTTATTTTAAGAACCTTCCTGAATGGGACGGGACGGATTACCTCACTCCATTTATTAACCGCTTGCAAACTACCAATCAGGAATTGTGGACTGAAACCTTTACCATGTGGATATGCGGTATCGTAAAATCTGAACTTTACGGCATACAGGACAATACCATTGTACCACTTATTTGTGGCTTGCAATCCATTGGAAAGACAACCTTTACCCGCAGCATCCTCCCACCCCAACTTAGTGGATACTACTCAGAGGAACCAATCGGCACGTACAGCGGAGAAATCACACCACCTCTCGGGTATTTAATGGTACACAGCACCAACATGGAATGCCCCATTCTTCATGAGGCAAAATGTTACAAAGAGATGTACGGAAACAGAAAAAAAGGTACCCGTGTGCCTTCGGTAATTTACACCACCAGCATGCGGGAACTGGAATATTGCGAACCTTTCGTTTATTTCGAAGCAACAAGACAAATCGACAACGAAAGCCCGGTAAACTATGAACAGCTCTACGCACAGATTAAACAGAAGCTGAAAGATATTAATAAGCCTTAGAAAGTAAATAAAAAAAAATAGAATCAATAGACATTCTCTTTATTACAAAGAATAAAGTAATAAGAATTTCACATATAGAATTTATTCCGCAATGAAAATTCAATAGAATAAAGCATTTATGCCCTATTATTAGAAAGATACTTTTATTACATAAATAAATAACTTATCTTTGCAAAAAATTTAATATAAGCATATCATTAACAGATATGCTTATATCTATAAATACAAAATAAAGAAATATGAAAAAAGCCTTAATTTCAGGAATAACCGGTCAGGACGGTTCTTTCTTAGCAGAATTTTTATTAAAAAAAGGATATGAAGTTCACGGCATACTTCGCCGTTCTTCTTCTTTCAATACAGGACGCATCGAACATCTATATTTTGATGAATGGGTACGCGATATGAAACAACAACGAACCATNAATCTTCATTATGGAGATATGACCGATTCAAGTTCTCTTATACGTATTATCCAACAAGTGCAACCAGACGAGATTTATAATCTTGCAGCTCAAAGTCATGTAAAGGTAAGTTTTGATGTTCCTGAATATACAGCCGAAGCTGATGCTGTAGGTACCCTCCGCATGCTGGAAGCTGTTCGTATTCTAGGCTTGGAAAAGAAAACCAAGATATATCAGGCTTCTACTTCGGAGCTTTTTGGTTTGGTNCAGGAAGTTCCACAAAAGGAAACTACACCNTTTTATCCACGCAGTCCATACGGTGTTGCTAAACAATATGGTTTTTGGATTACAAAGAATTATCGNGAATCTTATGGNATGTTTGCTGTAAACGGAATCTTGTTTAACCATGAGAGTGAACGCCGTGGAGAAACTTTCGTTACCAGAAAGATTTCACTGGCTGTTGCCCGTATTAAACAAGGTGTTCAGGATAAGCTTTACATGGGTAACCTTGATTCACAACGTGACTGGGGATATGCAAAAGATTATGTAGAGTGTATGTGGTTAATTCTACAACATGACACTCCAGAAGATTTTGTTATTGCTACCGGAGAAATGCATACCGTTCGNGAATTCTGTACACTTGCTTTCAAAGAAGCAGATATAGAACTTCGTTGGGAAGGTGAAGGAGTTGATGAAAAAGGTATTGACGTAGCCACTGGTCGTGTATTAGTAGAAGTAGATCCTAAATATTTCCGTCCGGCTGAGGTTGAACAGTTATTAGGAGATCCTACAAAAGCAAAAACATTACTTGGCTGGAATCCTACACAAACATCATTCCCTGAGTTGGTAAAGATCATGGTACAACATGATATGGAAAAAGTCAGAAAGTTGATCGCAAATAAATAATGATGAAAAAAGATGCAAAGATTTTTGTAGCCGGACATCGTGGACTTGTAGGTTCGGCTATTTTAAATAATCTGAAGAAAAAAGGATATACCAATTTTGTTCTTCGAACTCATGAAGAATTAGATTTATGTAATCAGGCCGCTGTTACAGAATTCTTTGACCAGGAGAAGCCTGAATATGTATTTCTGGCTGCCGCACATGTAGGCGGAATTGTAGCCAACAGTATTTACAGAGCTGATTTTATTTATCGCAATCTGGAAATCCAGAATAATGTAATATACAATTCATTCCGTACCGGAGTAAAGAAGTTGCTGTTTCTTGGAAGTACTTGCATTTATCCGGGAAATGCTCCTCAACCAATGAAAGAAGACTGCCTNCTTTCTTCTGAATTGGAATATACCAATGAGCCTTATGCATTGGCTAAAATTGCCGGACTGAAAATGTGCGAAAGCTTTAACCTGCAATATGGAACAAACTATATAGCAGTAATGCCAACCAATCTTTATGGCCCTAATGATAATTTTAATCTGGAACGTAGTCATGTATTGCCGGCTTTAATTAGAAAGGCACACTTAGGCAAACAGTTAATGGCCGGTAACTGGGATGAAATCCGCAAGGATTTTAATACTGCCCCTGTGGAGGGTGTAGATGGAAATGCCAGTCAGGAAGCTATTCTTGGCAAACTAAATAAATACGGTATTACCCAATCTACAAACGGAAAAGTAAATGTTGAGATATGGGGTACAGGTGCTCCCCTACGCGAATTCCTTTGGAGCGAAGATATGGCCGATGCTTGTGTCTTTATTATGGAAAATGTAGATTTTGCAGATCTGAAAGGAAATAGCAAGGAAGTACGTAATTGCCACATTAACATCGGTACAGGAAAAGAGCTTTCTATCAAAGAACTTGCTTATCTGGTTGCAGAAAAAGTTGGCTTCGAAGGAAACATTGTTTTCAATGCCGATAAACCGGACGGAACAATGCGTAAGCTTACTGACCCTTCTAAACTTCACAGCCTGGGCTGGAAGCATAAAGTTGAATTAGAAGATGGTGTTGCAATGATATACGATTGGTATAAAAACAAATGATAAAAAATCCCCGAAATCAAAAGATTCCGGGGATTTTTATACATATATCTTAATTAACTAAAAGACATTATTTACAAGCTGGTACTAAATTCCTTTATTCGTTGTTCTTCTTCAAGCCGGCAAATAAGCAATGTATCATCCTGCTCCGCTACAATAAAGCCATCCAAGCCCTGAATCACCACTTTCTTTTCCTGAGCTACATGCACCATACAGTTTGAACTGTCGTATAACTTAACCGTACCAATGGCAGCATTACCCGAAGCATCCTGAGGAAGCAATCCACGTAAAGCACCCCATGTACCTAAGTCCGACCATCCAAACTCGGCAGGAACTACGTAAATTTCCTCTGCATTCTCCATCACCGCATAGTCAATGGAGATATTCTCACAGTCCGAGAAGAAACGGTTGATAACCTCAGATTCACGTTCCGTGTAAAAGTCCGTATAAATCTTATCAAATATATCAGCAATACCGGGAGCATATATACGTAGAGCAGCAGAGATTGTCTTTACATTCCATACAAAGATACCTGCATTCCAAAGATAGTTCCCGGCAGCTAAGTATTTCTCAGCAGTAGCCTTATTTGGTTTCTCCTTAAACGCCTCTACACGACAAATCTCCTTATCCGAAGCCACCGCTTCCCCTGCAGCAATATATCCATATCCCGTTTCAGGACGATTAGGCTTCATCCCCAGTGTAACAATCGCATCACCATTCTCCGTGAATGCCAAAGCCTTCTTTATGATCCGTTGAAACTCAGAAGTATTTATCACCAGTTGATCCGAAGGAGTAACCACAATATTCGCATTCGGGTGGCGCATCTTTATTTTCCAGGAAACATAAGCTATACACGGAGCTGTGTTTCGCATACACGGTTCCGCTAATATGTTACATTCCGGTATTTGCGGTAACTGTTCCTTTACTATTTCCGTATACTTCGCAGAAGTAACCACCCAGATATTCTCCGGAGGACATACCCCATTAAAGCGTTCAGCAGTAAGCTGAATCAATGTTTTCCCGCACCCCATCACATCAATAAACTGCTTGGGACATTCTGGAGTACTCATTGGCCAGAAACGGCTTCCTATGCCACCGGCCATTATAACTACATGTGTATTTTTCATAGAAATATATTCATCAACAATAATCATTATTAAAAAAATATATGGAATTAAAGAAAAATGAAAAATATGAGATACATGATAGGATTACAATATTTAAGATCGCCATGTAATATCTCTTCGCAAAATTTCTTGATTTTTACCAGAACAATAGCAAACACAATTCGTATCTTTAATAGATTTTGTTATAGTTGAGTTTGCTGCAATCACATTATTATCACCTATAGATATGCCTTTTAATATTAAAGTGCGACATCCTATCCACACATGATTTCCTATCCTTATTGAAGAAGGTTCATTTATTATCTCATCAGACATATTTAAAATTTCATGAAAATCAGTATCCATTACAAGAATATCCCATGACAAAAGGCAAGAATCTCCAAAAAAAATTTCTTTTTGACATACAAGTGATGATTCGGCACTAATAGTAAAATTATCACCTAATGATAATAATCCCTTTTTTCCTACACTTATTTTTACTTCCATGTCCAATATGCACATTCCTACCAAACTCAATTTTACCTGAAACTTCCCAAATACTCCTACGAAGTTTTTTGTCATAGATACCAACATAGCCATCACCTATTCTTATCATTCCTGTATATGCCGGTGATTTTAATTTTATTGATCCGTGAAGATCCAATAATGAAACATGTTTATATATAAATACAGGCAATTTAATAGCGTCTTTAATTGAAAAATATTTTAAATTAAAAACAAGTGTCTTAATTATGCTTATTTCAATAAGTAATTTTAGTAGTTTCTTCATTTTCAAACCAATCTATATATACAAAAAAGTTAATTACTATATTTTAGATAGTTATTATACTTATTGTCTTTTATAAAATTTACAAATAAGTAAAATACTATCTTTTTCAGTGATAATAAAATCCTCCAAAACCAACAGGAACCACATAAATATCTTCAGCACTCTACGCTATCTCTGAGCCAATGCAGATATTTTCGCATATAGAAAAAACTCGCCAATTATTTCCTTCACCCTCTCTATATACTGAAATTTCCGAATTAAAATAGACAAAAGCATAATCAATGTCTTTACACATTCCATTCCATCAATAGACTGCTTAGGATATTCGGGGTACTTATAGACCAAAAGAACTTCCTATACACAGGCTACTATTACTACATAAATGCTTTTCATTAATATCATTAAATCAACAATAATTTACTACTTTATAAACAAATATGCCTATCAACTCATTAAAAATTGCCTGCCACGTACCCATTATTTTCCAGTTTGGATAAAAGCTTCTACTTGTAATATAAGTACCTTGATGCGTTTCTACAGAATAATAGTGGGGATAAAAGCCTTCACGTGCAAAACAAGCAAGGCCCCGCTTCATGTGAACAGCAGAAGTTATCAGTAACACCTCATTTCCTTTAAAGTTAGATTTCAGCCATGGAACGGTATTAGTAGCATTTTCTCTGGTATTACGAGCCTTTCTTTCAAGAATGAAAACAGAATCCGGGATACCCAGTTCTCTCATATAATTATAAAACAACTTCGGACAAATAGTACATCTATCCCCCGATATAAGAATCTTATCAACTTCTCCCTTCTTATACAACCTCACTACTTCCCAAAGCCTACCAGAGCTTTCCATATAGTTCAAAGTCTTATTCACAGTATCTACATCAGAAAAACCACCCATAACTACCGCTACCTTGTATTTTCTAAACTGGTTAAAATGAGCATTGTTGTAATTCTTAGTAGTAGAAACAATTACTTTATCACAAAGAGGACCATTAGTAAAAACAAGAAAGACTGATAGCGCAGCAAACAGAAATATTTTTTTTCGCTTGAAGTATGCTATCAGTAAAAAAATAATAACTCAAGTTGCTGGATCAAGAAGAAAAGTAAATGTTTTGGAAATTATGTAAAACATTCCCTTATCTTAAATTCATACGCTTACGAAGCCCTCTTAACTCAAACATTTTATATAAATAACGAGATAACATAAAAGTTCTATTGGTGTATAAACCATACTTTTTACATGCACGAATATTTTCCTTATTTAGAGTAATTTTACTTTTAATTCCAGCTGTACTAGCACCACCTTGGCGCATAGTAACAAAGTCCATCGATATATATTTTAAAGAAATATTATGTTTACATATAAAACGTACTAACAAATCAAAATCTGCCGAAATTTTATAATCCAAGGAATATGCTCCGTATTTCAAGTAACACTCTCTTTTTACATAAAATGAAGGATGCGCTGGCATAAAACCAAAACGCATTAAGTTTGGGTGAAATATTTTTGATGAATAATACCGTACACAAGTACTCAAATCGTCAGAACTCACAAAATGAATATCACCATACACTGCATCTATACCTTTACTATTTTTGAACTCAGATACAATTCTAGTGATAACATCACTTGAAGTATAAAAATCATCTGAATTCAGAATTCCAACAACATCACCTGTAGCCAGTCGAATTCCCTTATTCATAGCATCATAAATTCCCTTATCAGGTTCAGATATTACCTTGGTAATTTTATTCTTATATTCATAAACTATATCCAAAGTGTTATCTTTACTACCACCATCAATAATGATATATTCTATATCTTTATAGTTCTGTAAAAGAACACTTTCTATGGTATCACGAACCGTTTCGGCACTATTGTATGTTGCTGTTATTATTGAGACTTTCATTTGCTATTATGCTCGTTTATCCATTTCAACGTTTCTTTCACACCTTCAACTCTCGTAAAAGGAGGATTCGGAGCTACTCGATTAGTATTTGTCAGATCAATGACATTATCAGTTGTCATGTTATGTAGTCTAAATGAGGTCATAGGAAAATGTATACCAATCAACTTTAGAAAATCGCCAAACAATGCAGCTAGCTTTATTAAAAAATATGGCATCTTTATAATCTTAAAACCTAATTCATTTGCAATTTCATTTCCCCATTCTTCAATATTTGTAGCTGGATTATCTCCAATAAAAAAGACTTTATTTTTTTCATCTTTTGTTTCTGAAAAAAGGATTTTTTCAATCTGATAAACAGCATTTCCAACATACCCATAAGTTTTTGTACATCCCTTATTACCGATATGAAAATACTTTTTCGACATTATCAAATCAAAAAAGTTCTTATATGGTACATCAAACCATGGTCCCCAAATAGAAGTTGGTCTTAATATTGCCCAATCACATAACGGTTTATTTGCCCAAACTATTTTTTCTGTTTCAACTTTGCTTTCACCATACATTGTTGTTGGAGCATAATCGAATTGATCTTTGGGGTAATATCCACCATGACATACAAGCATTGAAGAAGTAATAATGATTTTTTTTAGATTTGGCAGTTCTTTTACTATTTCCATTAAATTCTTGACGCCATCTGTATTTGAAGAATAATCATTTAAATCACTTCCATCTAGATCAGTTCTGGCAGCAAGATGTACAATATATTCAGGATTAAATTCCTTTACAGTTATTTCAAAATTCTTAAAATCTTTAATATCTATTTTTTTCCAATATTTTATATGTTCCTTATTTCTAGGTTCATTAATATCTATGTTTAATACTTCTGCATTACTTAAAAAGTATTCTAAAATATTCGTCCCTATAAAGCCTGAGGCGCCTGTTATAAGTATTTTCATCATTATTTTGCTATTAGTGTATTGTACATTTCGATAAACTGTTTAGCAATAGATTCGCTAGTATATTTATTTATAATAAGTTCTCGACCTCTTTGTCCCATTTCTTTTAATTCATCAGAACTCTTGCATAAGAAATCTTTAAATGCATCTACTAATGGTTGGGTTCCATTTTCTATCCACCAACCACATTTATATGTATTAAGTTCTTCCCATGGTGCTCCTATCGTTGTAATTGTAGGAGTTCCACTAGCTAATGCTTCCGGAATTACTATGCCGAAATTTTCATTGAATGTTGGTAAAACAAACACGTCGGCATCCTTGTACATATTCCATTTAGCTTCACCATAAATTGGTCCTGTAAATTCTATTATATCTGCAACTTTTAGATTCTTTGTAAGGTTAACTAATTCATCAAAGTAGTTGTCTTCTTTCTTGCCAACTATATAAACCTTATAACCATTCAATTCTTTTTTTAATATTGATATTGCTTTTATCAGAAAATGAATACCCTTTTTATGATGGATTCTACTTATAAAAAGAATTTTCTTTTTTCTTTTCCATGTTTCTTTTATTGAAATTTGGTCGATTTGGATACAATTAGGAATCAAATAAAAAGAAGTATTCCAACCAAGCTCTGCCAGTTCTTTTTTTTCTTTATCTGCTGTCGTATGAACAATGTCGGCAGCTTGAAGTCCTCTTTTTTGATATAAGAGAATTGCAGGAAGTTTCCTTGTCCAGTAATGTCTATTAATTGAATATGGAGTAAGCTCTCCATGTGGCGTATAGGCTACTTTATATCCTTCATTTTTTGCCCAAATAGAAGTGAGAGCTGTTAGTGGATCCCAACATGCATTTGTATGAAAAACATCTGGATGAATTTCTTTGAGTAGACTTAAAAATTCTTTCTTACAATTATTCCATGGTAACCATCTATTTGGTATATAATGTATTTTACAATTTTCCAAATCATAATCATCCGATGCTTTATGTGTTATAACATGTAATTCACATAATTTACCAAGATCTCTAGAAATTAGATTTATATACGCAGGAACACCACCCAAACTTTTGCTTATAAAAGGCAAATAATGAACGATTATCATAAACTAATTAATTTTATATTTAATATATGTTTTTAATAAAAAACCTATAGAAGCCTTTGCCAATATTATCAGATTTCGTAATTTAGGGATTGAATGGTTTTTAGCTCTAACCAAATAGCCATCTTTTACACCTTTCAAACTATGGCTCATTCCTCCATATTGCATAATAATCAATTCTTTATCAATAAATCTGGCATTCATTTTTTTACGAAGTAGAAAGTCATAGTCTGCACAAATTTTAATATTTGTATCAAACAACCCTAATTCATCGAACAATGTTCTACGATGAAGAGTGGAGCCATGTGAAATATTCATTCGATATTTAAATACATCCCAACTATATGGTTCCCCCATTGTTGTAAGATATTTTCCATCATTATCAACTAATAGAGCTTTTGCAGAAATTATATCAACGTCATAAACATTTTCGATCTCCAAAAATTTTGTATATGTTGACACAAAATCAGGCTTAAGCATGTCATCTGCACCAAGAAACATTAACCATTCACCTTTAGCTTCTATTATCGCTTTATTCCATGCATCATATATTCCATTATCTCTTTCAGAAACAGAATAAGTAATATACTCATTATACGAGTTAATAATCTGATTGGTTGAATCTTTCGAATCACCATCGATTATGATTAGTTCGCAATCATTGGTAAGCTGGCAGACAATACTATCAAGACATCTTTTTAATGTCTTTTCCGCATTCCATGTAGCTATTATTATAGAAATCTTTATCATTGTAATAATCTTAATTCTGTGAGAAAATTTCCAGACCTTGATACTGTTATTTAGGTCATTATCAGAAATCTTTAAGTGTAATTTCTTTTATTAAGTTGCATAAATGCTATTATACTAATTTGAATCAAATAGAAATTATTCGTGATATTTAAGAAGCTTAAGCTATTTGATAATCACGTCACAAATATTCATTTGTTAGGTGTATTTTACACCACCAACACAATACCATTCAAGCATATAACTAGCCACACCTGCGCAATAGGAGAAAAATGAACCAGAACGAGTTACATCTTTTAATGCGTCTGCATTCATTGGACAACTAAAGTCATGCCTCACATCTTTTAAGGTTTCGGCAGAACAAGTAAGTTCGAAGTTATCAGATTTTTCTACTGTTGCGTAAATACCTTGTTCGGTACCAGTTACTATAGCTTGGCCGGCAATTAGTGCGCTATTCATCGACCTATATTTTCCAGCCCAATCACTATGTTCACCAAAAAGACATAATCGCCCTGGAACAAATAATTCTATCATATTATATAATTATCAAATTTTACTTATTACAATTATCAAACCGGATGAATTCAACTAAATTAAACCAAGATATCAATTTTGATTGCTAACCTTTTAAATTAAAAATAAATGTTAGTAATTATAGAATTAGATTATAATGAATTTAACAACTGTTGACTTGAGATATTTTCTTTCTTATTCATATAATAAAGAACGTGGAATAACGCTGTACAATATAAAGAATAATGGCCTCCTCTTATTAGATAGCCAATTATAAATAGTAAAAGACTTATAGAAACTATATTGTTTTTATTAAACATTTTATATAAAAATAGAAAATAAATGAAAAGTCCCAAAAAACCAAATTCTGAAAATAATCTATTGAATAAAGAATAACCTTCTTCTTTATTCAAACCATACATTTCAAAATTAGACTTATATAAGGCTTCATAATTTTGTTGGTGTGTTCCTATTCCTGTACCAATTATTCTATAAGGAGCATGGTTAGCTACCCAATAATTAGTCATAGTTGCATATGAACTTAAATTCAGCATCTCAAAATCATAAGGGGTTAGTTCTGAAGAAAAGGCATTATATGTGTCTGAAAATTTCATTAACATATCTGATATTTCTTTAGCTGTATTGTCTGAACTAGTATCAGAATTATATTTATACGAAGAAACATAAGTAATTGCAATTCCTAAAAAAATAAAAAATAGAATACTTATTTTTTTAAAGAAATTATAAAACCTAATAATAAAAACAATAACTAACATAAAATAAGCCGTAGTTGAGAAAGTAAGAATTGTAGCAAGTAATATTATGATACTTTTCCATTTTTTCTTGTTGAAGAAATTACTACAAAGTATGACAACACTAAAAGCTGGCGTCAAAAAGGCTGCAATAGAACCAGGTTCAATAAATATTGAATGTAATCTTTCAGCTGGTGTTATTGGATAAAGATCTAAAGTGTAGGGAAAAATATTATAATGAAATACTATAGATATTACAAATTGGAAAATACCTAAAATTGATAAAAGAAGAGCCATATTGAAATATATTACAAACCATTGTAATGCACTTCTTTTGCTATAATTATAAATTTGTATACTTCCGTATAATACTAAAAATAATAGGATAACCTGTTGAAAACATTTATCCAAATTATATCCAGTGAAACGGGACATGATAATTCCATGGCAGAGTAATATTACAAAAAACCATAAAAATTTAGGAGCATATATTCTTTTTTTTATAAATAATAAAAAAAAGAAGAAAAAGCCCATAAATACAGGCATCACATGAACACCAGTTACTTCTGCAAGATAATCCCATGTTAATAATTTATTATTTTTGAAATTTCTTAAAAAGCTCATATTATCATGTTATTAAAAATATTATTCATTCAGTATCATATTAAATTATATCGCGAGCGCCTCTTTACATTCGTTTTTTTTACGGATTTTTATTATTAAATACAATAACATAGCAACAAAAAATTTATTGCACTTTAGAAACATTCTTTTGGGAGTAAAGTATAATAAGTATATGAATGTATCTAATATACTATTGATGGTCATTTATATAGTACTATATACCTGTTAGAACTGTAAAAAAACAGATTAAAAGAGGAAATATAGGCAAATTTTGGATTAACATTTCGATTAATATCTATTAAGAGACACTATTGAGATTATATAGATAACTGATATAAAAGAAACTATTTATTTGATGTATTCAATTATCTTTATTTTTTAAAATTTCATCATAGAACTTCAATAGATTTTCTTTATAATTCTTTACCATATATTTTTCTCGAATTGTATCAGTTGCATTTATACCTATCTTAGTTCTAAGCTCTTCAGAAGCAATCAATCTTTTAAGTTGTTCAAATATTGCTATATGATCTTTTATAGGAACGATTATTCCATTTTCTCCATTGGTTACAGGTAGCCCACAATTATCTGTTACTAGAATTGGCAATCCAGCGGCCATAGCTTCCATACCAGCTCTAGTTCCTCCTTCACATAGAGATGGGAATAGGAATATGTCAGACTCTTTATAATAATTAACAAGAGCGTCATAAGAAACACTTCCAATAATATCTATATTAAGATCTTTGTAATTGTTTAATATTTTTTTGAAACCTTTTGTAGGCCCAATTATGATTAATTTATATTTAAATTCGGATTTATTTAATAAATCTAATGCTTTAAGTATATATTCTCCTCCTTTTCTGAACCCAAACTCTCCAACGAATAAAATACGTGCTTCATTCTTTATTTTATATCTATTTTTAACGCCTAAAAAATTATCACTTACCCCTAAATAAATAACTTTAATTTTTTCTTTTTTATATCCAAACTTAATGAATGTGTTTTTAACATAATCTGAATTTACTAATATATAATCTGCATCATTACAATCTTGTAATACTCCTTTCCAAAAAGGTTTGTAGGGATCGATGTTAAATTTTACGCCATATTTGAGATATTCAGGCCTAAGGATTTCGTTCATCTCAAATGGATGAGCGATTGAATGGTCCGCTACAGTTATCATTCCCCTAGCTTTTGCTATTTTTATCGCTCCTCCACGTCCTGAACCAGATCTAACTTGGAATATATCAGCATCTTTAATAAATTTTGTTGATTTTTTTCCATATATCTTATGAAAAAAAGCTTGTATTCCTGATTTCTCTGATATAGGCAATCTTAGTATAGCTTCACTTATTAGCTCAATAATACCTGTGCTATATATAGACTGCTTTAAATCTTGCATAAATCTATTACATAATCTGCTAGCTGTTCGTCCTCCAAATAATCTTGATTTAAGTAGTTTTACCATGGTTATAGATGGGACATAACCTTGGATATATGATATTTCTATATCTTTATTTAGTAAACGTAATGTTTTCCCAAAGAATAAATCTCCAAAGGATGATAATATAACTCTATTTTTCTTCTCCATGGTTGAGTATTAATGATTTAAACTGTTCGACTAAATCTTCTTGATTGTGTATGATCTTATATTGTTTTTCTCTTTCATCTGCATTTTGTATACATTCAGAAAATTTCTGTATAGATTTAAAGAATGCATCATCTACAGGCAGGTTATGATTTTCAATAATCTGATTTTTTTTTATTGTATATGATGGAATAAAACCTGCAGGTGCTGTAAGAATACGATTAGATGTTATTGTTCCTTTGCTGCCCCATATTTCTATATCACAACGATAGTCATTATCCATTCCAAAAGCTATTTGAGCAATATCTCCGTTTTCATTTTTCATTGTGGCAGAACCATACATTTCGACTTCAAATCCATCAATATTATTTGCTTGAGCTGTAATTATTTTAGAATCTCCACCAAGAAGATAGTTCCCATATTTCAAGCAATACCCTCCGGCATCCAATAGTGCACCTCCTCCAAGCTCTTTATTATAACGAAAATCATTCAATTGTCGCAATGGGAATCCGAAACTTATACGATATAAACGCACATCTCCAATTTCACCTTTTTTAACAACAGTACTTAATGCTTCTATTTGATTATGGTAAATAAACATATAATTTTCATGTAAAGCAAGTTTATTATCTTTTGCAATTTTAATCAAATCGTCTGTGTCTGCAAGATTGGTAGTAGACGGTTTTTCTACAAATACATGCTTCCCCGCTTTTAAAGCTTTCTTTGCCCAATGATAATGAAGTGCAGGTGGCAAAGGTATATAAATTGCATCAATGTCATTAGAAATGACTAGATTGTTATAACCCACAACGATTTCGCCCCCATAATTATCAACAAAACTTTGAGCCTTTACCATTTCCCCCTTTTGTTGATAATTAATGTCTTCAATAGAAACTTTGTTCAAATCGTCAAACCATTCTTCGGGACTGGCAATGGCAATAGCTACAAATGTGAAATCTTTATTTGCTTTTTGCAAAGATGGAAGAAACCTTCTGAAGGCTATTTCAGAAGGACAAATTATACCAATTTTTATCATATTAATAGAAACTTATAGCTGATAAAAGAGATCTAGCTGCAATATTTAAATAATTGTTGTAAGTTACGAATGAGAGCATTTGATTGAGAGTCATCCAACAATAGTTTTCGTCAACCTCAATAGGGAATTCTTCACCAACCTCAACAATAATGTTAAGGTTCTGTTCTTGAAAAAATCTTCCGCCTTCTTCGCTTTGAAAACTACTATACCAAATTTTTTCAGAAGGAGCATTTAGTACTTGTTCTAGATATGGAATGGAATATTCGTTCTTACCTTTGCGATAGTTTCCTGTAAGACACTGAACAGTAGGAGCCATTTCTACAACATCAAAATTCCCTGATTCCAATTTTGCTTGAACAAGAAAATGATAAATACCATCTATTTTCTTTACTATGAATCCCATTAAACCCTCTTGCGCTGAACGAACCATCGGTTGATCCCATGAAACGACCTCTCGATTGCCTATATCAACTCTAACACCAATTACGTCAAAGTATTTTCTATCTTCATGAAAAATACTATTGCCGTCATAAGTCCAATGATTCATATCAGAAATTCCAATAGGCTTCACATCCAATTCATATTTAAATTTTAGAGAGGTAATCCATTGAATGATATTCTGAAGATTATGAAGATGATTGTCAGCACTTAAAACCGAATACATAAATGAGTCTGGTTTGGTTGATCGGATTCCAGTCATTTTCTTGACAACATTTAGTAGTTTTAATGAGTGCTCAGAATAACTTCCAAATTTGATACAGGATATTACAGTGCGACTATCCATATTTATTATATTTGAATAGCGTAATAGTTCTTTAATCTGCCCGAGGGATGCCCAAATAAAACCAGTTTTTACTTCAAGTTCTTCATTCTCGTCAACTTCTACAATAATATTACGATTGCGTTTGTGTAAAAAACGTGCTCCTTGTTCTGATTGTAATTGGTCTACAAGAACCGTAACATCCTTTTCTCCATTAAAATATTCTAGATATGTTGGTGATTTTCCTCCATGTACACGAGTATAGTTGCTTCTAGTTGCTTGCAGGGTTGGTGATAACTGAACAATATTAAGATTTCCAGGCTCTATCTTTGCTTGCATTAGAAAATGCATCACCCCGTTGAATTTCTTAACAATGAACCCAAGGAAACCAATTTCTGGTTGGTTTATTATTGGCTGATCCCACTCTGGTGTATTACGATAATTGGTATTTATTCGTATCCCATCTATACTAAAGAACTTCCCACTATTATGACGAATACGATCATCTCGATAGCTCCAGCCTTTCATCTCTGAAATTGGAATCTGCTTTATATTTGACACAACTTCTTCGTTTTGCTGTTTCATCCACGTTAAGATTTCATCCGTACTCATAAATAAACCGTGGCTAAGAGCTGAGACTAGGAAGTCAAGTTGTGCATGTGATACATTTCTCGTTCTCATATTATTATATTTTAAATATCTTTTGAAAAATCACGGAGTTGCTTGTATTTACCCATATTAAGCAATGACCGAATTTTTGTATCCTCAAAATATGTATGCCCAGTTTCAATACGAAGATCATTTTCAGGCCAAGGAACATCAACTACATTTGTTCCATATTTTTCTGCAATTATTTCAGCAGCTTCTTTTAGTGAGAGGGTTTCGCCACCAATATTAAAAACTTCACCATTACTTCTAGAATCAAAAGCACCTTCAACAACTTGATAGCATAGATCTTCCATGTGCGTAAAAGTCCTCTTTAAGTTTCCTCCTCCATATAAAGTAATATCCTTTCCAGCCTTGGCTTGCTTGATAAAAAATCCTATTGTCCCAAAAGAGTAATCTGTGGATAGAAGATTTCCATAAGGAATACATATTCTAAATACAGAATAAGGAATATCGAAGCTTTCATGGTAAGCCTGTAAAATACCTTCACATGCAATTTTGTTTACGGCATAGATGGTTTTACATTCTTTTTCATCGGTTTCTTTAAGTGGCTTATCATTCCCTTTGTACACCAAACGAGTAGATGGAAAGATAATTTTTGGACGAAATTCAGATTTACGTATAGCATTCAAAAGATTCATTAATCCAATTTCGTTGATAGCATTATATGTTTGATATTTGTCGAATCCTACATAAGTACCTGTTAATCCTGCAAACATAAAAATATAATCAACATTTAAATCCACATCTTCTACAGAAGTAGAGGACGAGATATCAATTTTTCTATAATTAGGTTCATCGCTATCTTGAACGTCGTATATCATTGGTGATATGCCTTTATTTTTAAAATATACACTTATATGTTTACCTATAAAACCTTGACCACCAATTATTGCTATCTTTTTCATTATAAATTAATAATTTGATTTGCATAATATTAAATAATAAAGAGCATAAGTATTATTCATTCCATATACCATAAGAATTTTCATTTAATATTTTTTTTACCTGGATATAATAAATAATAGAAGAAAACATGGTGAGAATGGCTAAAGAATATAATACACCACATCCACCATACAAATTACCTAAATAAAATGATAATGGAATATGAATTATTACACAAGAAATACTAATGATTGTTTGGACTTTTATTTTTCCAAAACCATTTAACGAAATAGTTTGTAAATTATTCCATGTATTAATTAGCATATAAATAAAAACAGAAATTGTCATACTCCACGGAATTTCAGCCATATTCTTAATCCATATTCTATAGGCGAATGGTGACAAACAAACCATAATTGCCATTATTATAACTGAAATGAAAAATACTGATACCATTTTTTTGTATACATAATTAAGCCATTTATAATCACGTCTCGAGTAGGCATCTGTAAATGCTGGCCACATGGGGCCGAGAATTATATTATAAAGCATTAGGGCAACATTAAGATACCTATATGATATATTATATGACGTCACCTCCGTTGGCCCCGAAATATTTGAAATTAAAAAATTCGTTGCTTGGAACATCACTACAACTTGTATTTGGATTAAAAAAAATTTATAACCCAGGCTCCATAATTCCTTTATCTGTTGATATTTTGCTAGATGTAATGATGGCCTTAAGTTTCGAAATTTTGTGGTAAATAGTATTATTGTGGCGATAAATATTATTAAAACAGGGGCAACTGAAAGAGCAAACGTTAGAAGAACAAGTGAGGACGAACTAGTATGTGCTAAAATAATGATAATAATTAGAGATAACAAATTACCAATCACTGGAAAAGCCGTTGAAATAGCAACTTTCTGAAATGCTGCATATATAACGGTAATTGTATTTAATATCATTTGAATACAAAAGCATGATATAACAATAATCATGGACTTCTGAATCTCATCGGAATAAATAGGATTAACATTTAAAAATGTTGGCCAATCTATAAAGGGTATGATAATTTGTAAAATCAAACATAGTGGAATAAAGATTACAATCAACATTGTGTAGGTGGAAGATACTAATATACGTCCTTGCTCCAACTGATTTAGTGCAATAGCTTCTGCTAATTTATTTTTTAATCCTAGAGAAAATCCTATATCAAAAAAACTCAACATCATCATCACAGAAGATAAAGTCAACCAGATACCATATAGTTCTTGTGAAACATATCCAAGAGATACAGGTACAAGCAAAAGTGAAATTACTATACTTACACTTTTTACAAAAAGAGAACCTAAAATGTTTTTTTTTACAGTAATACTTCTATCACTACCTGAGTTAATCTTAGAAAGGATATTCATTGCTTTATATATTAACATTTATTATGATACATACTTGCATAATACTTTTCGTAATCACCACTTGTTATGTTTTTCATCCAGGCCTCATTATCAAGATACCATTTTACGGTTTCTTCAATACCTTCTTCAAATTGAAGTGATGGCTCCCATCCAAGTTCTTTTTGAAGTTTTGTTGAATCAATTGCATAGCGAGCGTCATGTCCCAATCGGTCTGTTACATAAGTAATCAAATCAAGATCTGCACCTTCTGAGCGACCAAGTAGTCTGTCGACTGTCTTGATAACAGTATGAATGATATCAATATTCTTCCATTCATTGAAACCACCAATGTTATATGTTTCAGCAATCTTACCATTATGGAAGATTGTATCTATTGCACGAGCATGATCCACAACATATAGCCAATCACGAACATTTTCTCCTTTACCATAAACTGGTAATGGTTTACGATTGCGAATGTTATTGATAAATAAAGGGATTAACTTTTCTGGAAACTGATAAGGACCATAATTATTTGAACAGTTTGTTACTATAGTAGGCATACCATAAGTATCGTGGAATGCACGAACAAAGTGGTCACTACTTGCCTTACTAGCTGAATATGGTGAATGAGGATTATATTTCGTTTCTTCATAGAAGAAATCTTTACCATAAGCTAAGTGATGCTCTGAGCTTGATGCTGTTGTTGTGAATGGAGGTTCAATTCCTTCTGGATTAGTCATTTCAAGAGCTCCATATACTTCATCGGTAGAGATATGGTAGAATCTCTTACCATCATATTTTTCAGGTAATGCTTCCCAATATAATTTTGCTACTTGAAGCAATGATAGAGTACCCATAACATTTGTACGAGCAAAAGTAAATGGATCTTTGATACTACGGTCTACATGACTTTCTGCTGCAAGGTGAATGATTCCATCTATCTTTTTGTCTTGCATCAATTTGTAAAAGGCATCAAAGTCACAGATATCCATCTTCACAAACTTATAGTTTGGTTTATCTTCTACATCTTTAAGATTGGCAAGATTACCCGCATAAGTAAGTTTGTCAAGATTGATAATATTATATTCAGGATATTTGTTCACAAACAGGCGAACAACGTGTGAGCCTATAAATCCAGCACCACCTGTAATTACTACATTTTTCATAATAGCTTATTTTCTAAATGAGTCTGAATTAATATTTTTCATCTTCTCGTCAATAACTTTCAGCAAGTATTGACCATATTGGTTTTTTATCATAGGTTGTGCCACCTCAATCAGCCTTTCCTTTTTAATCCACTCTTTTTTATAGGCAATTTCTTCCAGACAAGCCACTTTAAGCCCCTGACGTTTTTCTATTACTTCTACAAAAGTAGAAGCTTCAGAAAGAGAATCGTGCGTGCCGGTATCTAACCATGCAAAACCTCTACCTAAAAGTTGAACTTTTAATTCACCATCTTTCAGAAATTTTTGATTAACCGTAGTTATTTCCAACTCTCCACGAGCAGATGGTTTTATGTTTTTTGCGATGTTTACGACTTTGTTTGGATAGAAATACAATCCAACAACCGCATAATTTGATTTTGGTTTTTCGGGTTTTTCTTCTATACTTAGTACGTTGCCTTCATTATCGAATTCTGCAACGCCGTAGCGTTCCGGATCATTAACATAATAGCCAAATACTGTTGCTTTATTTTGTTCTGTATTTAAAACGGCCTCAGAAAGCATTTTACCAAAGCTTTGGCCATAAAAGATATTATCTCCTAAAACCAAGCAAACAGAATCAGTGCCTATAAACTTTTCACCAATAATAAAAGCTTGTGCTAATCCATCGGGTGATGGTTGTTCTGCATATTCAAAATTAACTCCATAATCTGAGCCATCTCCTAATAATCGTTGAAATCCGGGAAGATCCTGAGGAGTAGAAATAATTAGTATTTCACGAATGCCAGCCAACATCAAAACTGAAACCGGATAATAGATCATAGGTTTATCATAAACAGGGAGAAGTTGTTTACTAACTCCTTTGGTAATAGGGTATAATCTGGTACCAGAACCACCCGCTAATACAATTCCTTTCATAATCTTAATTATTTAGCTATTGTTACAACCAAAGACGCAACTCCAATTAGAACGGAAACTACTGAAATTACTACGCTTGTTGCACTTCCGATATCAGAACCTTTAGCTTTTGCTTCATTCGGTTCTACATAAACAACATCTCCTTGTTGCAAATAAAAGTAAGGTGAGAATATCAGATTTTTATTATTCAAATCGAGTGTTACAATATTCTTTTGTCCATCAGGCAGTTCACGGAGTATCTTAATCACATCTCTACGGCCATAGATAGTTAAATCGCCAGCCATAGAAAGCGCCTGCAAGATATTTATTTTTTCATCTTTTACAGTAAAAGCCCCGGGAGTGGTAACTTCGCCCAATACGGAGATTTTATAATCGGCAAAACGGACAGTTACAACAATATCTCCTTTTAAGTAAGATCTTAGTTTTTCGGTGATTGTTTTAGCAATAGCACTTGTTGTTTGATTTACAACTTGCAATTTACCCAACACAGGAAAATCTATAGTTCCTTTGCTATCAACCAAATAATTCTGTAGTGTTGCCGTAGAGTAGGTTTCATTTGAATTTGCAGGAACCGCAGTAAGTATATTGAAAGGGAAATAGGTTTCCGCATCCTCGGAACCACTAACCACAATACGCAGCAGGTCGTTCGGCTTGATGGTAGCATTATAGGGTTGTGAACTTTGAGCCAGTTGAGTGGGTGTGAGTGATTCGGCTCCTTCCAGATAGGCGATGTTTTTTGCAGATTTACATGCAGAGAAAAGTAGTATTACTGTGAATAGCAGTAAATAGCGATAGTTTTGTCTGTTCATTGGTTATACGAATCGGTTGTGTTACTATGCAACAAGGTTCGTCACTAACATAACCGTAGCAACGAATTCCTGTTTTTTAAAATTCGCTGCAAAGGTAAACACATTTTTCGTTTAAAAGAAACTTTTTAACTACAAATGATATTTAATTTCGATTGTTTTTTTGCTTCCAAAATGATTTTAGCATTATTTTGTTAAACAATTAACTGAATGTTAATCAATTAGATTACTGATAAAAAAAAAGAAAGAAAGTATTTTTTTTAGCTAAATATACACATGCATAATAGAAAAAAGATAAAAAAAATAATCACTTAGCAACGGTTACAATAAGGGAGGCTACACCGATAACTACGGACACCACGGAGAATACGATATTGGTGGCGGCTCCTACTCCGGCTCCCTTGGCTTTGGCTTTATTGGGTTCTACATAGACCACATCGCCCTGACGGAGGTAATAGAAGGGCGAAAAGATGAGGTTGCGGTCGTTGAGGTTGAGGGTGGTGATGTTTTTGTGCCCATCGGACTCTTCGCGCAGAATCTTTACCACATCTCTACGGCCATAGAGGGTGAGGTCTCCTGCCAGGGAAAGGGCTTGCAGGATGCTGATTTTTTCGTCGGCCACCAGATAAACACCGGGCTGGTTGACTTCGCCCAGCACGGAAATTTTATAATTGACAAAGCGCACGGTGACTACGAGGTCGGCCTTGAGGTAGTCTTTCAGCTTTTCGGTAATGATCTGTTTTACCTGATCGGTAGTGGAATTAACAACGTAGAGTTTTCCCAGCACGGGGAAGTCGATGGTGCCACGGGTATCTACCAGGTAGCTTTGCAGGGTGGCATTGGCCTGGGTTGCGCTTTCGTTATAGGGCACCGAAGTTAATAGATTGAAGGGCATATAGGTATCGGGATCTTCGGCTCCGCTTACAACAATGCGCAACATATCGTTGGGCTTTATCTTTGCACTATAGGGTTGCGCACTTCGTTGCAATTGTGCATCGGTAAGATTCTCTACGCCTTGCAGGTAGGCCACGTTCTTTGATGACCGGCATCCGCTTACGATGGCTGCCGTGAGCAGGAGGGCGATTATTTTAATAATGTTTTTCATTTGACTGTGTGCTTTGTTAAATAAACATTCGAACTGTTATTTTAGTTCATTTCACTTAAAATTTTATTCAAACAGGACGAATTAATAAATTAATTTATTTTATTTGGGGATTATTAGATAAATTGTTTATCTTTGTGACCATTGAAAAGGCTTAATAATCTAACATTAATAATTTACTCTATAACAGACTAATCATGAAAAAACAACTCTCTGCTTTGCTTGTGGCACTTATGTTGATAAGCGGAGCTGCCTTTGCTCAACAGGCGAAACACTCGTTTGCCATAAAGGACGGAAACTTTCTGTATGACGGCAAACCGACTCAGATTCACTCTGGAGAAATGCACTTTGCACGTGTGCCGGCTCCGTACTGGCGCCACCGGCTACAGATGATGAAGGCCATGGGGCTGAACGCTGTGGCCAGCTATGTGTTCTGGAACTACCACGAAACGGCTCCGGGGGTGTGGGACTTTAAAACGGGTAACCGCAATATACGTGAGTTTATAAAGACTGCAGGGGAAGTGGGACTGATGGTGATTCTGCGTCCGGGCCCGTATGCTTGTGCGGAATGGGAATTTGGTGGCTACCCGTGGTGGCTGCAAAAGACTCCGGGACTGGTGATTCGCACGGACAACAAACAGTTCCTTGATTCGTGCAAGGTGTACATAAACAAGCTGGCTAACGAAGTGCGCGACTTGCAGATTACAAAGGGTGGCCCAGTGGTGATGGTGCAGGCTGAGAACGAATTCGGATCTTACGTAGCACAGCGTCCGGATATTCCGCTGGAGACTCACAAGAAATATAGTGCAACCATTCGCCAACAGTTGCTTGATGCGGGTTTCGACATTCCGATGTTTACATCGGACGGTAGCTGGCTGTTTAAAGGGGGTGCCATTGAGGGTGCGCTACCTACTGCCAACGGTGAGGATAACATAAAGAACCTGAAGAAGGTGGTGGATGAGTTTAACGGTGGCAAGGGCCCGTACATGGTGGCTGAGTTCTACCCGGGATGGCTGGACCACTGGGCTGAGCCATTCCAGAAGGTATCTGCCGAGAATGTGGCGAAACAGACTAAGAAGTATCTGGATAACGGGGTGAGCTTTAACTTTTACATGGTGCACGGGGGTACAAACTTTGGATTTACAGCCGGTGCCAACTATAGCACAAAGAAGAATATTCAGCCGGACATAACCAGTTATGATTATGATGCACCGATAAGTGAAGCGGGATGGATAACACCGAAGTACACTGCCATACGCGACCTGATGAAGCAGTATGTAAAGTATGAGGTACCTGCCGTACCTGCTCAGATTCCGGTGATTGAGATTCCGGAAATAAAGCTTGCCAAAACGGTGAACCTGATGGACGTGGTGAGCAAGATGGAGCCGGTGGAAAACGACACGGTGATGACTTTTGAGGATTTGAATCAGGGTCACGGATATGTGTTGTATCGCCGTCATTTTAATCAGCCTATCAATGGTGAGCTGAAGATTAAGGGTATTCGGGATTTTGCCACTGTATACATAAACGGTAAGAAGGTGGGTGAACTGAACCGTGTGTTCGAAAAGGACAGCATGAATATTGATGTGCCTTTTAACAGCACACTGGATATTTTGGTAGAAAACCTGGGACGCATAAACTACGGTGCTCAGATTACCAATAACCTGAAGGGTATCACTACTCCGGTAACGATTAACGGTATTGAGATAACCGGTAACTGGGAGATGTACAAGCTACCAATGAGCGATATGCCTGACCTAAAAGCTTTCTCTACAAGCTACACTGCCGGACAACCTGTGATTTACGAAGGTGAATTTAAGGTGAACAAACCAGGTGATACTTTCCTTGACATGGAGAAATGGGGCAAGGGCATTGTGTTTGTGAATGGCTTTAACCTTGGTCGTTACTGGAAGGTTGGGCCGCAACAAACGCTTTATCTTCCGGGATGCCTTTTGAAAAAGGGTTCTAATAAGATTGTTGTTTTTGAACAGCTTAATGACGTTAAGCAGGGTTCACTTTCAGGAGTGAAGGTTCCTGTTCTTGACAAGGTTGCTCTTAACAAATAAATTCTTTATATATTTTATTTAAGTCGTTAGAGGGATTTAATATTCGTCTAACGGCTTTTTAAGTTTAGTGCAATTCAAGTTTCTTTTTTAACTGCCCTTTTCTTTTTGCTTGATCAAAAAGAAACAAAAAATCAAGGCTGCACGAATTTTACTAAAATCAGGGGATGCTGAGCTAAAGAAAAAGAACTCGCTGCGCTCAAACAGCTTTTTCTTTTTAACGCTCTTCATCCCCTGATTTCTTAACGTAAAACTCATGAGGCCAGTCCTGTTGGTACCTGAGCGAGCTGCTGTTTTGGACCAATTAGCGTTGCTTCGCTCGCTTGCCACTTTGTGGCGGTTCTTTCTGCTTGGCTTTGCCATCGGTTAGTAAGGGTGTTGACCAATTAGCTTAGCTGCGCCATCTTAGCAGCTTCGCTTGTTTTTTGAGAGATGGAATGTTGTTTTTAATTATAGAAATTAGCGTCTATTAATTCCTGAAATTCTTCTTTCAGGTATTTATCATCGTAATGCTTTTTGTTGTACAACAGTGAAGTATAGGTTAGTTGTTCGTCGATAAGACATTTTGCCTCTAATTTACATAGTTTTCCATTATTGAATTGTTTGAACCAACTATCGAATAATCTTTTTCTACATAGCTGCCTACCATCCGAAACATCATAGATAGTAATCAATGCATCTTCATGATTAGAGAAAAAAGTTTCTAAAATAAATATAACGGTGTTACGTACCCTATTGTCGTATTTATGATGTAAATGTTCCTTAGGAGTGGTATGTTCAATATTGAACATATAAATTTTAGTGGATAAAAAATCTGAGATTGTGGGGTATTCAATGAAAGTTATAAAATAAATAATACCAGTTTCAGTAACAAACTGGTACCCTAAGTCAAAAGATTCAATTTCATAACGGTTTTGCAAAGTTGATTGAGTCACTTTTAAAACCTTTTAATGTACCATTTTTTTGGATATAAGATCGCATAGCTCTTTTATCGTCAATCATCTTCTTGAAAACACCTTTTACGTTTTCAGGAGAATTCTTTTTCTGATTTTTTTCTATCTTATCCATATATTGATATTGATTTACCGCAACAAAGATACATTATTATTTATATTAGCACTAATTTTTTCTATATTTTTACTACTACGCCCCCGCATTATAACAATTTTAATTAAATAATTATCTACAAGCACGATGGAGAAGCCGAGCCCATCCCAAGAGCCGAGCGAAGCAACGGCTACACGGAGCGATGGCGAAGCCGAGCCAAAAAAAGAACCGTCACGAAGTGACAAGCGAGCGAAGCAAAGCTAATTGATCCACAACAGCAGCCCACTCAGAAACCAGAAGGACCGGCCTCTTTTTTTTTGCGTGAAGAAATCGGGAGGTTTGTAGCGTGAAGAAGGGGCTGTTGTTTGAGCGAAGCGAGTTTCAGCACCTTCCGCTACAAGCATCACGATTTTAGCAAAAAAAATGCAGCCTTGATTTTTTGTTTCTTTTGCATCAAGGCAAAAGAAAAGGCCAGTTAATAATAAACAATGCTGCTGAACTTCAGCCGATCAAGTTCCACTATCATACTCCCCCANGTGAGCCCAACACCAAAACCGGCAAGACAGGTTTTGTATCGGTTGGTCAACAGCTTATCTCCCAGGTTATAGGTAATGGCTGTGGGGATGGATACACCACTGGCATTACCGAAATCGCCAACAACATTGCTCGGCATTTTCTCGCGCGGCACTTCCAGACGGTCCGCCAGTTTATTGAGCATGAAACGGTTGGGCTGATGAAACATGTAATAGTCTATCTCGCCTTTGGTTACTCCGGCTGCTTGCAGTATCTCTTCCACCATGGGCGGGACTTCTGTTTGCATGAAGTTAAAGATGGCATCACCTTTCATTACGAGGTTATCTTTTGAACGGAGGTTGCCATCGATATCCTCTTCCATAATGGCAGTTTCGGGTGTTGACGGTTGACGGAATCCTCCGGCAGGGATGATGAGGGCATCGTAACGGGTGCCATCCATCTTGATGTTGCAGTGGATGGTTTCGTCACTATCGCTCTTTTCGACAATGGTTATGGATGCAGCATCGCCAATAAGCGGGTTGCTGTTATGATCTTTTTTGGATACTTTACGACTGAGGATATCGGCATTGAGCAGTGCCACTTTGTTGATGGCAGGCTGATCTAGCAAAAGAAATGACTGAATGAGTCCGATGATATATCCCGAGCATCCCTGGTTGATATCCATGCAGATGATATCCTGCTTCAGACCTGCGCGACCTTGAATAACGCTACTGGTGGNCGNCATGAAATAATCGGGTGACTGGGTGACCAGCACCAAGGCATCGATATCATCTTTTGCAAGCAACTGCTGATTAAAAAGGTACTCGAGACCAAAGGTGCAGAGATCTGACACGGTTACGCCGTCCTCTACAATATGGTGTTTATTGTATCCCATGGTGACCTTGAGCTTCAGGGCTTTTGACTCGGAGAAATGGTAATTGCTCATTTCGTCCTCGAACTTAACTTCATTCTTAGGCAAGACAGTAAGAATGCCGGTTATCTTTTTGTGCTTAAATGTGAGGTTCATGCTTTTGCTCCGTTTTTAATTAACAGGTTTATAATATTATCGACCGATGAGAAATTATTGGGAAGTATATCTACACCATCGATAAGGATGCCGTAAGCGTTCTCCAGATCGGTTACGAGGTTTACCACATCGAGTGAATCGAGCATACCTTCGTCAATAAAGTTAGCGGATTGGCTGAAATCGAACTCAGGACGTAATCCGTTTAAAATGTTTAGGATCTTCTCTTTCATATTGCTCTTTTTATTAGTACGTAATTAAACATCATTTCAAATTCGGCACCGAAATGCTGGTACATATTTACGGCATTGTGATTGGTGTCCATGACCCACAGGATAAGACGGCGTGCATCTGCCGAGCGTGATTGGAGCTCGGTAAACAGGGCCGAACCTATGCCCTTCCCTCGGAATTCGGGATGCACCAGCCAATACCTGAGGTAGGATGTTTTTCCTTGCAACTCGTATATAATGAGGCCTCCTATCTCGCCATTCTCCTTATAGACAATGAGCTGACCTTTTTTAGCAAAATCTTCCAGTTCTTCGAGTAAAGGGAGCTGCTCTGCCAGGGGATCGAAATATTGATTCAGAAGCTCGTAAACAACTCCGGCATCGGCCACATTGCCATTAACGATACGGGGATTCTTTTCGTAAACAGTTTCGGGCGAGTTATTTATCCGGCTCATCCGGGTTAGTGAGGCATACTGCTGAAAGCCCAGATCGAGAAATACTTGCCGGGCAGTAACGTTATCCTGATTGCCCACCACATCGGCAACAAGGGTTTCGCCCTGATGCTTGACAAGGAACAGAGCAAGATCGGACTTCAAGGCCTCGAGCGTGGTGGAGACATAGAACAATGAATAGAAAAAGCTATTTTCGCGAAGCAGGAACAATGATTCGCCCGTTTCTCCGAAAGACAACTCTTCTTTCTCTATCCACAGCGAATGCCTGAAGGGATCGGGGAAGAAATTGGTAATGAATCCTTTCCGATAGTTCCGCACAGATGCGATGCATTGCTGTAACTGCTCTATTGAGGTGACTTTTTTCATAACGATTTCTTTATCTATCTATGATTTTAATCTATCCATTGACTTTGTTCTTATAGTAGAGGCGATCTATCTTGCCATTTGCATTCTGCTTGAGATCGTCGACACGGTAATACTCGGAAGGCAGCATATATTTAGGAAGCTGGGTAAGGACTGATTTCCGGAACTGAGCCATATCCAGTTCGCTCTTTGACTGATAGAACAGAAGGATTTTCTTTCTGTTGTAATCGTAAACAGCGCAACAGTTATCGACCAGCTCACTACTGAGAACAGCTGTTTCTATCTCGCCCAGTTCGATGCGGTAGCCATTGTGCTTGATTTGTGAATCTTTACGCCCCACGTACATGATCTCTCCCCGTTTATTGAGGTAAACAACATCTCCGGTTCTGTAGATTATCTCCGGGTAATGAGTGTTTAGTGGATTCTGAACGAACGCTTTTTGTGTTTTTTCCCAGTCGTTATAATAGCCAAGTGCCAGCGAGGTGCCACGTACACAGAGTTCCCCCTGTTCTTCTACAGCGGCTATCCGATTATCGTCGGTAAGGATAAGTATATCACTATTACGGCAGGGAATGCCGATAGGCAGGGGTTCGTTATCCTCAAAGGTTCTATCCACGAGGTAATAAGTGCAATCTACCGTAATCTCCGTTGGACCGTACAGGTTGGCATACCGGCAGTGAGGCAGGTGTTTCCTCCAGTAGTTGAGGTGCTTGTTGGGCATAACTTCTCCCGCAAAAAACACATCCTTGAGGTAGAGCGGTTTCTTAGAGGCAAAGATGTCGAAGTTGGCAACGTTGACCAGTACAAAGGGAACCCAGAACACAAAGGTGATTTTATACTCGTTGAGGAAATCGACCAGCATAGCGGGAAACATAAAGTTCTGCTCGGGGATAATGACCAGTGTGGAGCCTGTGGCATACATGAGGTATATATCGAGCGTTGAATTATCAAAATAGAGTGGTGCCTGGTTACCAATGACCGAGGTACTGTCTATATGGAACGTATCTATTGCCCAGTCGATATAATCGAGTACTCCGCGGTGGGAGATGACAACTCCTTTGGGTGTACCGGTGGATCCTGATGTGAAGATGGAGTAAACCGGATCGGTATCGATCTGAACGGATTGTTCCTGTTCGCATTTATCATAATCAACTACTCCCGCAGCAATCACATCTTCGATAACCAGTATCTTTACACTACAGATAGCAGCCAGTTTTTCGTAATGTTCCTTATCTGTTATAATAACAGCAGAATCGAGGACATTGATAATGGAAAGCACTCTGGAATCGGGTGATTTGGTATCCATAGGGACATAGAAGTTACCACTGATATTTATACCTGCAAACACCTGAATAGCTTTACAACCTTTGGGTATATAGACTCCAACCGGCTTATTTCTGATGCCATGAGACAGGATCTCTGTAGCAAGGATGTGTCCGTTATGATACAATGCCTTAAAGGTGATTTCTTCTGTTGTATCGTTTACCGCTATCTTATCGGGATAATGAAGAACTGTTTGCCTTAAATATTCGATAACACTTTTTCTCATATCGCTCCGTTTTTTGGTATAAATTAATTATACTTTATAAACATTTGATAGCGGGTTATGTTCAATGCTCTGTTCTTTTCTCTTGATAGAAAAGAACCAAAAGATCAAGGCTGCACGAATTTTACTAAAATCAGTAAGCGTGGAGCTAAAGGGGCTGAAACTCGCTGCGCTCAGACAGCAGCCCCTTCTTAACGCTCTCCACTCCCAGATTTCTTAACGTAAAATTCATGAGGCCGGTCCTGCTGGGTTCTGAGCGGGCTGCGATTGTGGACCAATTAGCGTTGCTTCGCTCGCTTGTCACTTCGTGACGGTTTTTCACACGGCTACACACTTTAAGCCACACCGAGCGATGGCAAAGCCGAGCCCACCCCTAAAGCCGAGCAAAGCAACGGCTACACAATCCACAACCCAACAGCGATGGCAAAGCCGAGCGACCAGAAGGACCGGCCTCTTTTTTTTTGCGTGAAGAAATTGGGAGGTTTGTAGCGAAAAGAAGGGGCTGTTGTTTGAGCGAAGCGAGTTTCAGCACCTTCCGCTACAAGCATCACGATTTTAGCAAAAAAAATGCAGCCTTGATTTTTTGTTTCTTTTTGATCAAGCAAAAAGAAAAGGACAGTTGCAATAAAGCCCAAAAAGGTATTGGAAGTTTTCTCCCGGTAGCATTGGGAGACTTTGCCCGATAATAATGGGAGATTTTATTTGCTACTATTGGGAAATAGTATATCTTTGTGATTATATAAATGACAATGAGATGATTACACAAGAACAAATAGCAGGAGTTATAGATTCTCAATGGGATGTATTTCTTAGAAAAGATACAGGATTGAGACGTGATGCTTTGAATAAGTTGCCAGTTATAGAAACATACGCAACGATTGTAACCGGCATTAGGAGGTGTGGAAAGAGTACTCTTTTACTGCAATTATTAAAAGAAAGATTCAGTAATGCCATCTATCTTAATTTTGAAGACACCCGTTTGGCCGGTTTTGAAATATCGGACTTTGCACGGCTTGGAAATGAAATTATTAAAAGAAAAATAAACGTTCTATTTTTTGACGAGATACAAATAGTGAGTGGATGGGAAATGTTTATCCACCAGAAGCTCAATGAAGGATACCAGATATTTATTACCGGATCGAATGCATCTCTTCTAAGTAAAGAGCTGGGAACGCATCTCACCGGAAGGCATATTTCCTGTGAGTTATTTCCTTTCTCGTACAATGAATTTATATCTTTCAAAAAGCTTGAAAATAATTCGGACTCATTAAACGACTATCTGGCACATGGAGGAATTCCTGAGTATGTTAAAAGTGGGATGGGCGTGATACTTAATAATTTGATGGATGACATTTTGATTCGTGACATAGCAATCCGTCATTCCATACGCGATGTAAATTCTCTACGTCAGTTGGCAGTTTATCTGATATCTAACATAGGTAATCTTGTTTCTGCCAATAAACTGGAAGGAATGTATGGAATAAAATCTAGCAGCACTATTCTAGAGTATTTTTCGTATCTGAAAGATTCTTATTTACTAGAGTTTATCCCTCAATTCAATTACTCATTAAAAGCACAAGCCAGAAATCCCAAAAAGATTTATGCCATGGACTTGGGATTATTTAATGAAAATTCAACAGCATTTACAGACAACACCGGACACAAACTTGAAAATGCAGTATTTCTATATCTAAGAAACAAATATCCCGACATCTATTACTTTAAAGATAAAGGAGAATGCGATTTTATAGCAATGAACAAAGGTAAAGTTCAGGATGTGATACAAGTGTGCTACAAGATTGAAGACACTAATTTTGAAAGAGAATACAACGGACTTGTTGAAGCCATGAAGTATTTTAATATAAACAAAGGAACAATAGTAACATTCAATCAAAAAGATATTTTTGAAGAAAATGATCTAAAAATCAAAATGATACCAGCAACAGAATTCCTACAATAAGCCAAGAAAATGAAGGCGAAGCCAGAAAAAATACGAAGGCGAAGCCGAGCCCACCCCTAAAGCCGAGCAAAGCAACGGCTACACAATCCACAACCCACCAGCGATGGCAAAGCCGAGCGACCAGAAGGACCGGCCTCATTTTTTTTGCGTGAAGAAATTGGGAGGTTTGTAGCGAAAAGAAGGGGCTGCTGTTTGAGCGAAGCGAGTTTCAGCAACTTCCGCTACAAGCATCACGATTTTAGCAAAAAAAATGCAGCCTTGATTTTTTGTTTCTTTTGCATCAAGGCAAAAGAAAAGGAAAGCTGCAATAAAGCCAAAAAAAAAGCATTTGCTCTAAAACCCCCAAAAAAGAATAAAGCAAAAAACCTTA
>JGI20225J20221_1000312_pt1 | contig 101738 bp, 75 predicted proteins | sample BioMet4_FD_20221 | JGI IMG/M metagenome (IMG submission 20221) | reverse complement strand
CAGGCCGCCGCCACGGGCACGGCCGAGGGCTACGACCGGGCCATGCAGTACGCCAAGGAGGCGCAAAACGCCTTCGTGGCCTCGGCCACGGCTGGCAAGGATTCGGTGGACAGCTATACCGCCGTGCAGACCGCTGTCCGGGGCGTGGCCGAGGCGGGCAAGGTCTGGGAAGATGCGGCCAACGCCGGCAAGACCGCCTGGGCCGATACCGTCCAGGCCTTCAAGGACCAGATTGCCGACGCCAAGGCCAAGCTCGACGAATTGAAGAACAACCCTGTCGGCGTGAATCTTACCTGCGATACGACGGCCGTGGATAAGGCCCTGGATGCGCTACGCTCCACCAAGACCACGTCGTCGCACAGGGTCGATCCGAACACGGCCGATGCATTTAAGGCCATCGCGGATCTGAAGAAGGATACATACTCGACCCATTACGTCACGGTCAAAACCGTGGAGGAAAAGGCCTCCACATCCTCGCCGATCCTCCCCAGTGTTATCCCCAGATCTTATTATGAAGGGTCATCATCCATGGCCCTGGGCGGGGTAGTCAGCTTGCTCGATCGGGTTTACCGCTTCGCCACCGGCGGCTCCGTGCCGGTCATGACCATGCCGGGTGAGGTGGTGGTCGAGCCCGAGCGGGCTGGCCGGCTCGCCCCCTTGCTCCACGCCATCAACAGCCTGCGCTTTCCCGTGGACGCCATCCTGCACCGGGCGACCGGCGGCGACGTGTTCCGGCCCTTCGCCTCGGGCCTGATTCCTGGCGTGGGCGACGAGGATTCCGAGCCGCTGCTGCTGCGGCAGGGTGCCTTCGTGGTGCGCAAATCCGCTGTCCAGCGCTACGGCGCGGATCTGATCAATTCCCTGGGCCGGTCCGTGGCCGTGCCGCATTTCGCCGACGGCGGCGTCGTGCTGCCCGACTGGCTGCGCCGGCTCCAGGCGACATTTGCCCCGGCTCCGGCCGCATCGTCCGTGACGCCGGAAGGGGAAACGCCGCCCCCGGTGATGGTCGCTCCGGCGGCCGCATCTCCGGTCCTGTCCTCGCCGCTGCCCGCCCGCCGGCCCCTGTCCGTCAAGGGGACGTCCGCGCTCGGACGCCTCAACGCCCTGCGCGGCCAGGGGCTCACCGCCTTTTCCTCGGGCGGCAGCCTGGACGAGACCCTGGCCGACATCGCCCTGGAGCGCAAACGCACCCAGGAGGACTACGACGAGTCCATCGCCGACGCCCAGGCCGACCATAACGACAGCCTGGCCGCTCTCCTTGCGCAGGAGCAGTCCGACCTGGCNGACATCGCCAAGACCCTGGCCGACGCCCTGGCCGACCTGCAAAAGACCTGGTCCGAGGCGCAAAAGGCCTACGCGTCCGATATGGCCGACGCCAAAGCGGCCCTGTCCAAGGCCGGGCAAGCCTATGACAGTTGGAAATACAACGCAGACATATCGTATTCTGCGACGAATAATGAAGGGAGCACGGTCCTCTATTCGCAAGATCAGATTGATAAGGGCTATAAGACAAACAATGGATATATCAACCAGGCAAATGGTGGCTTTATCGGTAATCCGACCGAGAANCTCCAGCATTTNGCCAACGGCGGCGTTACCCGATGGTACAAGTGGAAATATTCGAGTTCCTACGGCCTGCCGGCCAAGACCTACAACATCAAGTTCCAGGACTATTCGTCGACGGCGGCGGAAACGCAAGCCTCCTTGCAGCAGGCCATCCGGGACGCCGGCGACAAGGTCGACGAGGTCCAGCAGACCTATAACGAGGCCCAGGAGACCTACTACACCGGCGTAGCCGAGGCCAAGGAGACGTTCCAGGACGACACGGACTCCAAGCAGGAATCCCTGTCGGAGGACAAGGCCAAGCTGGACGCCGATCTGGCGGACAAGCTGGACGACCTGAAAAAAAGTTATGACCGGACCATGGAGGACCTGGACATCAAGGAGACCCGGGCCCGGGCCGATGCCGAGGAGACGGGCGACTATTCCATTACCGGGTTTTCCCAATGGTTGCGCGAGGGCGGCCCGGTGGCGGCCCTGCACCGGGTGCAGCGGCTGGCCGAGGGCGGTCTGGCCCGGCTGTTCGGCCGGCTGCCCCGCTTCGCCGGGGGCGGCGCGGTGCCCCTGGTCGAGGGAGCCGAACGCGGCGTGGATTCCGTCATCGCCGCCCTGACTCCCGGCGAAGGCGTCATCAACCTCAAGGCCATGGGCCGGATCATCTCCGAGCGCGCCCTTTCGGCCCTCAACAACCTGGATCTGGACGGCTTCCTGGGTGAGCTGCCCCGCTTCGCCGGCGGCGGCGTGGTCGGAAGCCGGGCGGCCGCCTCCGGCATTTCGCCTTCAGGCGCGGCCGCTGCCGACGGCTACACCGCCACCTTGAACCTCAATCTCGCCGGCAGAAGCTACGAGACCAGGACCACCAGGGACACGGCGGCGGCCCTGGCCCGGGAGTTGCGCCGCCAGGGAGCGAACATCAAATGAGCATCATCCTGGCCGGCCTCGCCCTGCCCGACGGCTGCCTGTGGGCCAGCGAGTTCGATGCCGCGCCGGTGGCGGCCACGGTCGGTCGCACGGTCACCGGCCGACGCATCGTGCGCGAGACGGCCCTTGTCGCCGGCCGTCCCATCGACCTGGGCGGCGATGCCGCCTGGATATCCCGGGCCGATCTGCTGACGCTCCATGACTGGGCCGGCACGGTCGGCTGGACCGGCCGGCTCACCCTGCACGACGGCCGGACGTTCGCGGTCCGCTTCCGCACCCAGGAGGAAAAAGCCGTCGAGGTGGCCGCCGTGCAGGACCTGGCCGATCCCGGCGACGACGCCCTTTATCAGTTGACCGCCCTGCGGCTGGAGACGGTGTGATGGGCACCACCGCGCTTCTCGTCGCCTGCGGTACGGATACCTCCTTTCCCTTCGCCAAGATGGAGGTGCCGGACCAGACCGTCAACGCGGGCGAGGCCATGACGCTTCGCGCCTGGGCCACGGCTCCCGAACTGCTGCGGGACTATGTGCTGGCATCCGGAGCGACCTCGCTGGGGCCGGGCACGCCGGCCGTCTGGGGCGGCCAGACCACATGCAAATATTTCGACTTCGCCGGCGACAACGCCGCCCAGCAGTTCGACTGGCCCATCATGGATATCAGGCAGGTGCTGGCCTATTCGCCGGTCTACACCGTCTCCGATGCCGGCAAAGTGTCCGTGCTGGCTCCGGCCGGCCAGAACGTCACCGCCGCCTTCCTGCGGCGCGGCGGTTGCGGCATCGTGCCGGTGGAGGGATTGGGCAAGCTCTACGGCACCGTCTACGCCACGGCCGACCGGGCCCCCTACTGCCGGGAATGGTCCTGGACCGCCCCGTCCTCGCCGACCGGCGCGCAATGGTTCTGGCTCTCCAAGGCCGGCAGGCTGCAGCACAAGTTTTCCCTCACCATGTCCGACGAGCCCGACGACGCCAGCGTCTGCTACGTGGACGTCCGGATACTGGTCATCGACCGCAAGACCGCCGGCGCGGTCGGCGGTGCGGCCGTCTATCTCAACGGCCAGTACATGGGCGCCACGGACCAGACCTACGGCGTCCTCAAGTTGTTCCGCATCCTGTCCGGCACCTACGCCGTCAAGATTGTCGCTCCTGGTTTCGCCGTCAGTTCGGCCGACAAATATTCGGATAACGACAGCATCGTCATCCTGCCTGCCGGTAAGGACGTGCGTGTCAAGGTTGGAGGCTACGTATGACCTCGGCCGTGACCGTGCTCCTCAACTATTCGGCCGACGGGCTGCGCAAGCTTTCCGTGCCGTCCCAGACCGTCAACCCCGGCGAGACGGTCAAAATCTATCTCTGGGCGAAGACGCGCGCCGACCTGGACGGCTACGATTTGCGCCAGGGTCCGGACACCCTGGGACGGGGCGTCCTGCGCCAATATCCCGGCCAGATCGAGGAGCAGTATTTCGAGCTGGCCGGCGACGGGGCGTTGCAGGACTTCGACTGGCCGGTCGTTTCGCTGGCATCGGTCACCGCCTACGGCAATCTCTATGCGGACATCGACGGCGCGGTCTCCCTGGTGGCGCTGCCCGGCGAGGACGTGACGCGCCTTTTCAAGCTGTCCGGCAACAGCCTGGCCCGCAATGTGGAGGCCGGTGCGCCGAAGCTGTTTGGCACCGTGCGCGCCCGGTCCAACCGCGCGCCCTGGTGCCTGGAATGGGCCTGGACCGTCCCCGGCGGCGGCGTCACCGTGGCCGACAACTACGATTTCGGCCGCACGCCGCTGCTGTATTTCGACGCATCCGTCATCGCCGCCGGCGAAGGGCAGGTCCTGACCAGCCTGGCCGACAGGCTGGGCAATCTGATTACACTGTCGGGGTCGTTGCGGAATTGGTTCGTCCCTGGAGATACAGAGGAAGAAAGCTATGAACCATGGATATATAATGGAGAATACAGCATTTGGCATCCCTTTGGCGGGAAAGGGAACACCGCATGGTCGGGCGTTATCCCCAATGATGCCTTACTTCAATATTGTTGTGATTCTTTTTTTTATAAGACATCTGAAGGAAAACATTCTATTCGTCTTTCTGCATCGGTCATAAAGCGTAAAAGGTGGGGGCTTCTATGGATTGGATATAGTCCGTATATGGCGTGTAAAGCGGTCTATTCAAGTTGTCTGACAAAAACTCTATTCGTAATCGCATCAGGATGTAAATCCTATGCCATTGGGAAAACCGTCAATGGAGAGAGTTTTAGACCGGTTGGATATAGCCAACGGGAAGAGATTTCGATGGTCCTCGGCGGGGATTCCGCAGATCGCGAAACTGACGGTTCCAATCTTGGAGCGATAGGAAGCGGAGAAACCGAAGTATCGTTGGCGCTGACGGCGTTTGGGGGATCCACTTATTCGTCTTTTTTGCAGAAAGAATATACAAGCGAGTTATACTGGGCAGCGATAGATAATACTGGTTATAGTCGCAATAATTTTGCTGTTATTGGAAAATATCCAGCCGCCATACCGAAGCTGATAACTGTCGAACTTAATGCAAATACAAACGTCTATAATATATATCAAAATGGAATATTAGTTGAGACGTTGCCGTGTGTTGAAGATATGGGGAAATTCTCCATATTCCCTGTATCAGTCCTCCGTTTTTCCGCAGCCGTCGACCATTACAATAACATCTACGACACCATGGGCGTCCGTTACCAGACGCACCAGGATATTTACACCGCCCTGCTCTTTGACGGCCTGTTCGACACGGCCAAGCGGCAGGCCATCGAGGCCTACCTGATGGCCAAGTGGGGGATCGCGGCATGACGACCAGCAGCGACAGCAAAGAGACCAAGGACATCGGCTACAGTTTCTTCCTCTACAGGCAAGGCGCGCTGCAAAATGCGTTTGCCATTTCCCTGGACGTGCCGGCAGCCGACGCCAACCCCTGCGCCTGGGACCCGCTGGACCTGGACTCCCTGTTCGAGGGGTCCCTGGGCCTGGCCTGCTGCCTCCGGTCCTGCGCCCTGGCCACGGATCTGGCCACCGGCGACGAGGTCACGGCCTGGCCGGACGAATCCGGGTCCGGCAACGACATGACCGACGTGTCGTCCACGCCGGTCCCGGTGTTCGACGGGAAAAACATCCTCTTCAACCGCGATGCGGCCAGCATCCAGTGCCAGGACGCCTACACCTTCCATGCGCCGGAATGGACCTGGTTTTTTACCCTCCATCTGTCGGACCTGTCCGATCCGTCCGCCCTGGACCGGCTCATCCTGCGGGTGTTTTCCGTCACGGCCACGTTTTCGCCGCGCACGGACCGGACGCTCGGCGTCTCCTGGGCGGACTACCGGGACGAGGAGGTCGCCGCCAGCCTGTCCGGCGTCTTCTCCGAGGCCGAAACCGGCGGGGCGATCACGGACTGGCTGTCGCGCGTCATCCTGTGCGTCCGGGCCCGGGTCGTCGGGGACACCTGGACCAGCGCGCTGCGCCTTAACGGCCAGACCGTGCGGACCGGCGGCATCAATCCCTACAGCGATGCCCGGCGCACGGTGTCCCTGGCCTGGGAGCCGGCCGCATCCGGCCACGTCATGACTCTTCGGCACGTCCTCGGCTTTGATCGGTATCTGGACGATGCCGCATGCGCGTCCGTCGAAACCATCCTCAAAAAATACGCCTGAGGAGGCTGTATGAGCATCACCGCTTCGGAACTCGTCATCCGCTACAGCGCCAACCGCACCGCCACGTCGGCCAACGGCGGCCGTATGAGCACGGTCGCGTTGACCTCCGGGGCCAAGCAGAATTTCTTCCCGGACTGGACCGCCGCGCAAATGGCTTCCGGTGCCACCCGCTACCGGAAATTCTTCGTCCACAACACCAACGCCGAAAACTTGGCCCTGACCGACGCCATGCTGCACCTGCTGGCCCCCACCCCGGCCGGGGACCGCATCACCATGTTCGGCGGCACGGCCGGCGACACCCAGGCCGACATCGGATCGCCCACGGAATACGGCGCGGCGGCGCTGCAATCCGCCGTTGCCGCCGGGGCAACCTCCCTGACGGTCACCCTGGAAGACGATGCCATGGCCATCTTCCGGACCGGCGACCAGATCTTCGTCACGGACGGCACGAACAGCGAGTACCACGACGCCGTGACCGTGGCGCAAAACGGTTCCCTGGTCGCCATCTCCCTGGCCCCCGGGGATATGCTTACCTACGCCTATACCTCCGGCGCCGTGGTCGCCTCGGTGCTGCCGCTTGGCACCATCGTGGCCGCCATCGCCACCGTAAACAAAGTGACCGGCTCGGGCGGCCTGGACGCCACCGCGATCACCGCCGACAACCAGGGCAGCATCTCCCAGACCGTCACCCTGACCATGACCTCGACCACCACCTTTTCGGCCGTGTCCGACGTCCTGGGCAGCCTGGGCACGGGCTCCATCGGCAGCGATTTCGCGCCGGTCAACAGCGATTACACGCGCCCGTACCTGACCGTGCCGGCGACGGCCTGGTCCGGCACCTGGGCGGCCGGCGAGACCGCGACCATCCCGGTCACCCAGGCGGCACCCGCCGTCTGGCTCAAGAATGTCGTCCCGGCCGGCGCGGCGGCCTACGGCAACGACGCCTTCACCCTGCGCGTGGTCGGCGGCAGCGCCTAAGGAGCGGATCATGGGCAAGAGCCTGACCCTCTACAGCCACCTGGCCACCTGCCTGGGCCAGGGATTGATCGATTGGCCGGCCGACGCGCTGCGCCTGGCCCTGGTGGACAGCGGCTATGCGTTTTCGGCCGGGCATACCGTCTGGGCCGACGCCTCGGCCCACGAGATCACCGGCGCCGGCTATCCGTCTGGCGGCGCGGTGGTGTCCGGCGCCAGCATCACCCGGTCTGGCACGGTGACCTCCTTCGACGCGGCGGACGTGCCGTTTTCCGGCCTGACCGCCACCTTCCGGCGCGGCATCGTCTACAAACTGGGGACCGCCGGCGGGCTGGTCAATCCGCTCATCGCCGCCATCCTGTTCGACGATACGCCGGCCGACGTCACGGCGGTCGGCGGCTTCCCGGTCGTCTGGAGCCCGGCGGGCGTGTTCAAAATCAGCGAGGGGTAATCCATGAGCATCGAAAAATCGTCCGTCACGTTGCAGGCCGCCGCGACCAACGCGGCCGCAGCCACCACCACCGGCAGCGCCGTGGACCTGACCGGAGCCCTGGGCCTGTCCGGCACGGCCCGCATCACCAACGGAGCCACCGGCCCGACCGTGGGCTGCACGTTTTCCATCGAGGTCAGCGGCGACGGAACGACCTGGCGTCCCTGGTGCAGCCTGACGGCCGGCGCCACGGCATCGACGAGCTACGATTTCCAGTGGAGCCTGCCGGCCGAGATCCTTTACGCCCGCGCCGTGTTCACGGGCAACACCGGCCAGTCCGTGACCGTCGAATGCCTGGGCCACAAGTTGGCGGACGCGTAAATGCGCCTCCCCCTGCTCGTCCCCTGGCGGCAGCATCCGCCGCTTGGCACGCCCATCGACTGGAGCCATCCCCTGGCCCAGGGATTGGTGGCGTATATCACGTCGGACGGGGATCATGTCTCCGGCACGCCGCTCTATCTCTCGTCGGGAGACAGCCGTACCGTCGGCGGACGTATTTCGATTTCCCGATGCGCGTATACGAATTTTCTTCCCGAACTGCGTTCCATTCGTCAGGCCTCCACAGCCATCAGTTTCTGTGCCGTGATATCCACCGAAAGCTATGGCGCGTTTTTCGGTATACCATTTCGCAACGACGATTCGTGGAGTTACCCGTATAGTGCCTATGGTTTCGGTACATATGACACGTCGGGTAAATTGCGATTGCTCATCTCTAGCGGATCGGACTTCCTTGGCACGGCAAATAGCGTCACCTCGCTCGTCACGCCGGATCAGACGTTTTCCTGTTATGCCGTCAGCAAAAACGCATCGAGCCTTTCCTTTTATAAAGACGGTAAAATTTATGAGAGCGATTCGAATACTACGAGCGGCATAGCGCCGTCCTTCGAGAACGCCGCCCAGGTCGCCCTCGGCAGCCATGCGGTCAAAAACATCGGCGAAGGCATTGACGGTATTTTCGGTCCCCAAATCATCTATTCCCGCGACCTGACCCTGGCAGAACTCCGCACGATCAATGCCAATCCCTATCAAATATTCCAGCCTGTCCGCCGTTTCTGGCCCGTTGACGCGGGCATTCCCTGCGGCCGGCTCGTCCTGTCCGGGCTGGCTCCGGACTTCCACCGGGCCGTGGTCGCCGATTTTTCCGGTGCGTATGACCTCGCCGTCATCCGCACGGTGTCCGGTGCCTACAGCCTTCCGGTGCTGCGCGACGTGGCCGGGTTGTTCCTGACCCCGGGCTACGGCCGCGACATCGGCGGCGTCCATGCGCTGCCCGGGCGATGCACCACCAATTTCCCCGGCGGCCATGCCCTGCCGCTTGGGGTCTCCCGGGATCTGGCAGGCCGGCATGCCGTGCTCGACGCAACTCCGGTTGCGGCCGAGACGCTCGGGCGGCACAAGCTCCCCCAGGCGTCGGGCCTGGCCCGCGCCTATACCATACGCTTGGAGGTGTCCGACTAATGGACGGTATCCTGGGCCTGACCTTCTCCGGCGACCGCGAGTCCTATGCCTGGACCGTCGAGATCACCCTGGCCGACGAGGCCGCCTACCAGGCGTTCGCCCCGGGAAAACGGCTGGCCCTGACCGTCGGCGGTCAGCCGGTGGCGCTCCTCCTGGAGGCACGCACCCGCAAACGGCAATCCGGCACGGTCGACTACACCGCCACCGGCCGCACCCTGACCTGTCTGCTCGATGCGCCCTGGGCCACACCCGTGACCAGGACCTGGGGCACGGTCACCGCTTCCCAGGCCGCCGCCGCGTTGTGCGCCCGGGCCGGGCTCCCCTGTTCCTGGGAGGTCTGCGACTGGGCGCTGCCGGCCGGACGCCTGACCGCCACGGCCGAGTCGCCGGCCTCCATCCTGGCCCGGCTGGCTGCGGCCTGCGGCGCCATCGTCCAGCCCACCCTGACCGGCGGCGTGCGCGTCCGTTACCGCTATCCGGTCGGCGTGACCGAGCTGGCCGCCGCCGCGCCGGCGATCTCCTTCTCCCTGGACGAGGACGTCACGATCGCGGCCGAAACCTACGAGGGACAGCCCGGCTACGACGCCGTGACCGTAGTGGACGACCGGGCCGCCACCGAGTCCTACCTGACCATGGAGACCGACGACGACCGCAACCTCGGTCGTTCCACCTTCCCGCCGGGAGAGCCCTGCTACCTGCGCGTCTACCACGAGGCCGCCTATACCATGCGGGCCACCTCGGGCCGGCTGGAACGCGTGGCCACGGACTTCGCCGAGTCCCTGACCGCCACGGTCGCCTTCGACGACGCGGACACGGCCGACCTGGACAAGCTGGTGGCCGGCGTCAAAAGTGTGAGGTGGTACGGCAACGATCTGGGCGCGCTGTCTCCGAACGGCGGCGCCCAGGTCGTCCTCAGCGGCGGTGCCGGCTTCGGCGTGGCGTCCGTGACCTACCTCACCCGCTATGACCTTTGGCGCTACACCCCGGCCGATCTGGGCGACGACTTCGAAACGCAGGTCGAGTGCGCCCCGGTCGAAAACGCCACGGAGGCGTCCGGCGGCGGCATCCGACTGACCGTGCAGCGCGGGGCGGGCGTTGCCCCCTGCCCGGACGAACTGTCGGCCGCCCTGGCCTGTTCCCTGGCCCCGGCCACCCAGGCCGGCCGCAACTACCTCGACCAGTACGGCCAGAACGTCCTGGCCGTGGAGCTGGAATCCTGGCCGGCCGACGGGGACCTGCTGCCGCTCCCCGGCGACGTGGCGGCCGTGACCGACCCCGAGGACGACGGCCGATGGCAGGCCACGGTGACGGCGTTTTCCCTGTCCGTGGCCGTCCAGGACGGCGGCGGCACCCTGTCCACCCTGACCACCACCGTGGAGCGGCCCGAGCTATGAGCAATCCGCTGGCCAGTCTGCGCGAGCTGATCGCGCCTGCCGCCCGCCGCCGCACCGGCACGGTGACGGCCTACGCCAACGGCTGGGCCACCGTGGCCTGGACGTCCGGCGGCACCGGACAGGTGCTGTGCGGCATCCCGGTTGCGTCCGGCGACACGGTGCTGGTGGTAGGCGAATCCGTCACGGCCCGCCTGCCGTCCGTCGTCTCCCGGACCGTCATCATCAAGTGAGGCACTATGGACCAGACACAACATTACTATGTCGGATCGGTCGGCCTGGACATCCTGGTCGACACCGGCCTGGACCTGGCGGACGCATCCTCGGTCCGTTTCGACGTGAAAAAGCCGAACGGCACCCTGGCGACCTGGACCGCCACCCTGTACACGGCGGGCGGATCCGTTTCCGAGGCCCGCTATACCACGGTCGCGGGCGATTTCGACCAGCCCGGCACCTATTCGCTGCACGCCCTGGTCACCCGGGCCGACGGCTTTGCCGTTCCGGGCAACGAGGCGCTGTTCCTGGTCGAGAACCTGCATCCGAAAAGGAGATAGAAAATGGGTGTGTTGACGACAGCCGGCAAGAACCTGGTCCTGGATTCCGGGATTCCCGCCACCCTTTACGCGGCCCTGCATTCCGGCGCGCCCGGCGCGGACGGATCGGCTGCCGAACTGTCCGGCGGTTCGCCGGCGTACGCCCGGCTGGCCGTGAGCATGGCCGCCGCTTCGGGCGGCTCCCGGGCCATGTCCGCTCCAGTCACCTTCGACGTCCCGGCCGGCACGGTGTCCTACGCCAGCCTGTGGACGGCGATCACCGGCGGCACGTGCCTGGCCACGGATGACCTGACGTCCGAAACCTTCGCGGCGCAGGGACAGTACAAACTCAATACGTTCACACTGTCGATCACCGACCCGGCCTAAGCCATGCTCGACGCCTGGGTTGGGGCCGATGTCGCCTGGGTCGGCCAGGACCTCTCCTGGTCGGGCCTGGATACGCCGAGCGGCGCGGCGGCAGCGTCCGGTCTGGCCGGTGCCGCATCCGGCGGCGAAAAGATCGGCACCGGTTCCGCCGCGGTATCCTCTGCGGCTTCCCTCGCGGCCTCCGGCATAAAACGAGGCTGCGGCCTGGCGGGATGCGCCGCCGTTGTTTCCGCCCAGGCTTCCGGTTCGAAGTGCCCGTCCGGTACGGCGACTGCGCAGGCCCTTTCCGGCGCGGCGGCATTCGGTGGGAAGATCGGCTTCGGACAATCCGTCGCCGTTCTCCCGTTCCGTTTCGAGGCGGAAGGAAGGAAAAGCGGCCAGGGTACGGCGAACATTTCCGCGAGGGCACTGGCTGTCGCGGCCGGCGCGCCCGTGGCATCCAACGCGGCGGACGCCGAGGGCGTGGCCGTTGTCTCGGCCGGGGGGCTCAAGCAAGGCCTGGGTAATGCTGCCGCCGATGCCCAGTCCACCGGCTCCGGGCAAGGATCGAAAGGTGCCTGCGGCCTGGCCGGGGTCGTCGCGGCCGTTCTGGTCCAGGCGACCGGAGGGTTTGTCTCCCCGGCGACACATGATGCGGCCGCCGGGGCCATGGGCGAGGTTCTGGCCCTTGGCGCCAAGGTTGGAATCGGCGCGGCCGAGGCGTCGGGTGTCGGCCGCGCCGTGGCGATCGGTCCATCGTCTCCGCTCGGGGCCTTTGTTTTGCGCCTGGCCTCCCGTGTGCCGGACCGGCTGGCCCTGGCATCGCCCACTGTAACATCCGCCCGGCTGCCATCGACGACGCCACAGCGCTTGCTGTTGTCATCGATGGCAGCGACCACGCTGCCGTTGTCGTCGCCCGTGGCAACCGTCGTGCGGCTCACGTCCACCATCAGGGAGTAGCCAATGGCCATCACCGATCCGATTCCCGCCACCTACGTTTCCGCCACGACTTTTACCGTCGCCACCGACCGCACGGCCGAGTTTGCCGCCGGTGTGCGCGTCCGGGCCGATTGCGGCGCGGACGGCATTTTTACGGGCACCGTCACGGCGTCGAGCTACGCAACCGCCACCGACCTGACCACGGTGTCCCTGGCCCTGGATGCGGGCAGCCTGACGGCCAATCTGACCGACGTGCTCCACGGCAACGACAACCCGGCATCCCTGGCCAACCACGGGCATACCGGGCCGGCGGACGGGGGCGTCATCGGCACGGCTACCCCGACGGCCAGCAAGATTCCCATCGCGGACGCGTCGGGAAAGCTCGACCCTGGTTGGCTTCCGGCAAGTTTGACGGGCGACAATCTCATTATTGATGGGAATTTTGACCACTGGCTTGAAGGCACATCGCAAACGACATCTGGCTACGGTTCGCACACAATGAGTCGTAGCGAATTTAATGGTTGTGCAGTAACGCATTTGCGGGGAGAATTTATCGCTGGCGAGACCGATAATTGGGATGCACCAGCCACGTATTATTCGAGGAGCGTTGTAACGTCTGTTGCCGGAGCAACTAATTATGCCAGGCATGTCTGGGGACTCGGGGGCGTAACAGAATTTGTAGGGAAACAGACGTTTTCTTTTCGTTCGCGCGTTCCGAGCGGAGCAACCAACATTTCCGTAGAATTTATACAGTATTTCGGTGCGAATGGCTCGACTACTGTAACTGGTATCGGCTCTCAGCTTGTTGTACTGAGTACGGATTGGGCGAAGCGCATTGTTACGGTAGATATCCCATCTGTAGCCGGGAAAACTATTGGTGCTGGCAATTTTTTGGCATTAATCGCGTGGTTCGACGCCGGCTCCTCCCTTGCTCCCAGGGCTGCCAATCTCGGCCAGCAATCTGGCACGTTTGATATAGCACAAGTTAAGCTCGACCACAGTGCCTTCGCTACACCATTTGTCGCCCCCAACTCGCAGGACGAGCTGCGACGGATACTCCCCTATTATTATACGACCTATAGCAACGGGGTAACCCCTGGCACGGCATCACGCGTCGCGGCACTAGTTGATCGGTGCCCAACGACAGAGTGGAATTATTCCTTGCGATTCCCTGTGCCAATGCGGGCGATCCCGTCTATAAAAATATATAGCCCTGTGACTGGTAGTGTCGGATACCTATACCAGTATGATGGTACTCCTGGCGATAAAGCGGCACATGCGTTTAATCCTGGGACAACTGGCGTGCGCATATACTCGACTCTGGATGTAGCCAATTATATAGCCGAGTGTCATATTGTGGCCGACGCACGATTGTAGGAGAGGAGCGAATCTATGCAAACATATATAGATAACGGCGGCGGTACAATTACGATTGCTGGCATGATGATCCCAAAAGATGAAGGGAATAGGGATTATCAGAAATTTCTGCAACTCCAGGCTGCCGGAGAAGCTACGCTCGTGGAACCGACGGTGGGTGTTGCAATGCAAAAATCCGCCGCCTGCTCCCGCATCGACGCCAAGGCCGAGGCGCTGCGGCAAGGCGTGCTGACACCGGGGGCTGGCCAGGCGATCGAATACCAAAAAACCTGTGCCGAAGCGGCGGCCGTCATCGCCCTGGCCGCCAACGGGACAACGACCGTGACGGTGGGCACCTATAAATACTTGGAGGCCGAACAAGCGGCTCTGGCCGCCACGACAGGGACACTGACGCTCCTGCAGGTCGCCCAGGCGATCCAGGCCGACGTTGCCGCGGCGGACGCGGTGCTGGCCGCCATCAAACAGGTCCGGAGGACGGCGAAAATCAAAATCACCGCCGCCACCGACGCCGCCGGCGTGGCAGCGGCCGAGGCGGCCGTGGTGTGGCCGGAGGGATGACCAAAGGACCATCATCCTGCATACCCCCCATAAAAAATAGTAATATATTAAAATAATTAATAAAATATTCTGAGCTTATTGAAATTTATCTTGCAATAAATTTCAATTCTCACTATATTTTTCTTGCAAGCGGGGAAACGGACCCCGCCCAAACCCTGACCGGGGCGCGATGCCGCCCCGAACGGAGAAAAAAAATGGGGCTCTGCACAATTATCGCTGAGGATGGTTACGATCAAATTCGAATCCAGGCGCGCTGCCTGTTCCAGCACACACCATACGAAGCGCGGGTTCTCGACGTGACTCCCTCGGGTGCGAAAAGGCTTGACGCGTTTTTAAACCAACATAGATCTGATTTTGTTTCAATTCAGGCAGGGCGAAACCACCCAACATTTATCGGCTACACAATACGCAACGACTAAGAGGAAAAATAAAATGAACCAGACAATTACCATTACCATCACCGACGTGAGTGGCAACAATCCTACCACCATCCCTGTTGACCCGCGTATTGCCCGTGAGGGCGCGTGCCTGGACCTGATTGTGTGCGTGGCCGTACATATCGGTTGCCCCGTCGGCGTGCGCGTATCAATCCACACGGACGGATCGGCATACATCTGGCAGACCATGTTTGATGGTCGCGGCAGTAACCACTATGCCCATATAGACCCAAATATGTACGGGGATTACCCTGGCGGCCAACCTCACGCTCCTACCGAGGCCCAGCGGCGAATGGTTGCCCGCTGGTGGGCCGGAGTCGAGTACCCGTGCGGGTTGCATAGCGGGGTGGGCAAATCTCTCGCGGAATGGGCGTTTGCGGGCATGACGCAAACCGAGGTCGAGGCCAAATATTTGGATGGGCAGTCGGTGGCCCTTGCATAAAAACCATGCAAAAATGCGATAGGAGACAAAAAATGCAACGCATGTATGCAGTCAATATGGATATAGAGTTTTGTGACAACCGTGGTGAGCGCGTCGATATGGTTGCCTGCCCTGTATTTGTGTATGTTATGATCCCGGAGGTTGATCTTAACACAAGAGAGGGGCGATACATATTGCGTCGGGCTGCTCTGGATTATGTACGCGACTGTGGGCTGTACGGGATTCGAACCGGCACGTGTGATGTAACGGACACAACCGAGGAGACGTTGGGATGGCATAATGCTATCCATGCGGGCCGACATCGTGGGCGCTACCCGGCGGCCGAATACCCCGAAAGGCCAGATTGGGCCGGATGTAGTAACGACCCCTGGCCGCCGACAAACGACCACCAAACGAAGTCCGCCGCCGACTAGCCTACACAGTCCCGCGCTACAAAAAAACGAAAGGAAACAAAATGGATGCCACAAAAAACGAATATACCCTTGTGACTATCGATGCCAACGGCAACCGCGTTGATGAAACGCTCCTAGAGATTGTGGACACCAACGCATTAATGGTCTTGATTGACCATACGCCAGCCGACTGCCATTTTTCTGCCTTCCGACATGACGCGCAGGCTATTGCACGGCAGCGCGCGATTGTGGATAAATTCTTGACTGCCTCGGACGAGGAGTTGCTTGCGGATGACCCAGCCCCGAACGTGGAGAAGAGATTACACATGGCCGAACTCAATATAACACGGGCCTATAGTGCCCTGGGCACTATCAGATTTTGGGCCGGCTCCGTTGCAGAGTTGATCACGTTGGCGCGGACTATGGTTGGTGATTACGATGACACATCTATAGGTAATGACGTCACGTTGTGGGTCAGGACAGATTTTTAGCCCAGTGGTCATGGAGGGATGCAAAATGCGCGGCAGCGAAAAACAAATTGCATGGGCCGAGGACATCCAACAAAAGTGCATCGCGGGCGCGCTAAAAAATAGGAAATGTCCGCAATTTTTCGCGGCCATTTTATTGATTGAAAATGATGCAAGATTCTGGATAGACAATCGCAAAAATGATGTTTTGTCTATTTTAAAATTGATAAAAACAAAGCATTTTGGTAGTATTAAGGCACTGCATGAAATATTTAAACAAAACGAACAGAAAAAACTCGACTATCAAGCACTTTTTAAACTTTATTTATTAAATGCTCCGGCTCAAAACGTCGAAACAGCGGATAAAAAAATTAACTGGCCTTTTTAAGACCACAAAGGAGGACGAAATGCAAATCAATCACATGTACCTGCCCAAAAAGATCGAATTGGATGGTAAAAAATATCCGCTCGAAGAACGCTTTTTCCGTGAAGGCGAATCGACTAAAGAAGTTCAAGAACAACTTGACATTTTTCAATACGGGAAAGGCCGTTGGAGAATCACTCCCGCCGATGACGAAGAAGGTGAAGGCCCAAGCACTGAATAATCGCGCACTTATTCACTGCCGCATAGGTAGCTGAGAAAACTTGACTATAGAGTTTCACAAGATTCTCCATTCACTGCCGAATAGGCAGACAGCGGCGCGATGAACGACTAGCCTACACAGCCTCACTGTACAGGAAAAAACCAAGAAATAGGGGCGAATTATGACAACTTTGAATGATATTATAACACAAGCGCCTTTTATAGAATTTCCGGCTAGCGACGAACCAAAATGTGATTGTGGAGCCCCAAAGGGAACGCGTCACTCCAGCGCTTGCCCCCGTCGCATGTACAATGATGCACTCCACCGAGCACAAAAGGCAATTAAAGAACCTTTAACAACAAAATTTATACTTCATCATGGCCTCCCGGTCGCGGTTGACATTAATCGCAAGGGCATCATTGGAGGCCTCGGTCAATTTCACGGTCTAGAAACGGAGGTTTTCGGCTCAGAAAACGAGGCGTGGGAATGGAGAGCTGCTCAAATCCGTGCACGACCTGTTACGTGGAACTCGGAATCAGAGACAAACAGAGGAAAAATCGGGGGATGGGGGATTATTGAAGGTAGCGATAAGAGTGGGCAAGCGCAATACAAACTGTCGAGGGGAGAAGAAATTTTCATTGTTACATACTGCGGTTGCGGGGATGACCAAAGCGGGGCAACAAATTTATGGGAATGCTCCTGTGGCGACAAGGCCGTCTGTGATCATGTTGTCGCCGTAAAGAATTGGATAACTGAATTCTATGGGTAGCCTAGCCCTACGCGGCAAGCCTGCAAGTTTTAAGAGACAAGAAACAACGAAGCAAGAGGCGCAACGGCGGAGAATGAAGTAGGGAACGAGAAAACACTGCCGCAAAAAGGAGTCAAAAAGATGGACGCTATCATGGAAGCCACGTCGTTGGAACAAGTTGTTGCCGCTATTAATACAAACGGGGATGGTGCCCCATATTTTGGGGGGCTGGACTATCGTAGCCCGGAAGAGATGGCCGCGCAATGGGCGTTAAGTGCCGTCGCGTCGTCGGATTATTCCGATGTGACAGAAGAAAATCTTGAAGGACATCTAGAGATTTTGGAGCAAGCTGGCGCGCGTTTTGACTTCTCCGGCGCTGTAGCCGCCGCATTGGAAATGCACAATAAGGCGGAAAATCTTTTCAATGCGTCTGATGCTCCTATTTATCTCATTATAGACCAGAATGGTATTAACGAAGACAACGCTCGGGTTCGCAATGTTTCGGGTGGTTGTGTCCATTTTGATGATAACTATGGATGGGAATTTTTTGAGAACAAAAACGCCGAAACTTTTATGCCACGCGAGGGCGGGTATTCTATAAAACTTGCGGGCTAACTTCCACCTACACTTTTTACTGCCGCATAGGCAGCTGAGAAAAGAAAAAGGACCAGCACCATGGAAGCAAAAGAACTTTTCTTGCATCGAATGCGCCTATCTATCTTGTCATGGACTCCGATGGCGTCAACATGGCAGACGCCCAGGTGCGGGACGTAACGGGAGGATGCGTCTACGTTGATAATGTGGACGGATGGGAGTTTTACCCTGACGTAAAAGCAGAAAAGTTTATCACCCCCGGGGATGGCAGCTACCTTGAAAAAGTAAAATAACCCTACACAGCAATCCCGCGATACCTAAGAGGTAAAAACCACATGGACGCAAAATTTTCGCACCTTCCCCGCGACCGGATAACGCTTAGGCTTGGTACTACGCAGCGACCTTATAGGCCCTAAAAACAATCTAGCCGAAACGGAGAGCAGCGAAAATGAACGCTTACGAATCTTTCCGCATGGACAACACCGAGGGTTATACACAGGGACAGCTTGACGCTTTCAACGCTGAATGGCGGGAACGCGCCGAGGCAAACGGCTGGGAGCCGGGCAGCGACGAATACAAGGAAATGGAAAAGGCTTTTGCGGATGAAGTGGCACGGAGGTAAAAATGGCTGCTATCGACTGGGAAAAATGGGACGCCTTGCTTGGCACGAAACCGGATATGGAACTTGCGCAGGATATTGGATGCTCTTTGTACTCTGTGCTTAGGCGGCGTAAAAAACTTGGCATCCGCCCTACGCACCATACCGCACGCGGCAGACGTGGAATAGATTTTTCCCAAGTCAAGCACTTAATTGGCAAAAAACCTGATTCCGAAATAGCCACAAGTGTTGGGTGCTGCAAAGAAACCGTTGCGGCCTACCGGAAAACGCTAGGAATAAAATCAACTTATCATAAGAAATATCAATGGGAAAAATTCGAGCATCTAATGGGAGTGGAAACGGATTCTAATATTGCCAGACAAATGGGTTGCAGTGTGCCCTCTGTCCGGGAGCATAGAATACGAAAGGGGATTCCTGCCCCTAAGCCACGGGGGCAGGCCAGGGGTTTCCGCCATTATGACACAACGACTATCAGCGGAAAAGACTCCCCAGAAAAAATAAGCTCCAAAACAGGAATGTCTCTTTCGTCGGCTAGACGGTACGCGAAAGAGGCCACGCGTTCATCTAAAGAAAAATGGACCGACCGCGAGTTAGACATAATTAAATCTGTCCCTGTGGTCGCCGCTTATATGGTACTAAACGGCAGATCAAAGGACGCGATTCGGAGGAAACTACGCGAACTAAAATATCCGGCCGTCAACTTAAACCAGTGGATCAAAACTAAAGCCTTGGAACAACTAGAAAATGGCTAGGACACCTACGCAGCAACCGCGTTTTAGTAAATTCGTTTCTTGCCTGCTACCTGTCCGGTTCCCAAAACCGGCCAGGTATCGGAAAGACAAGAAACAACGAAGCAAGAGGCGCAACGGCGGAGAATGAAGATGGTAAAAGACCGTAAAGAAGAACAAAAAAAGATAGATTGCAAATGACGAAGAGGCCGCCATATGATTTCAATTTCTGACTTGTTTGCCCGCTTCGCCCGTTCGCCCGTTATGGGCGAGGCATTGGAGCTGCCGCCCCCGCAAGCAGGGGCGACACTGGCGGTGGCTGAATACGGCTACGATACGGTTATGAGCGCGCCCGATATTGTTAATATCGGCGCTGGATTCTCGCTTTGGCGGCAGGCCCCGGGCAGAACTGTCTGGCGCGTGCGCCCGGATACGGCCATTTACTTGCGCAACGTGGGCCTGGGGTTCCTGCCCGAACTGCCGCCGGCAAGTTGGTCTGGCGCGGCCATCATCATCGAGAGCGCGGACAAAGCAACGCCACTGGTTGACGATGTGTTTTCCATCCTTGGGTATCAATGTGAGTCGATGCACGGCGATGTCCGGTACTTTTTTGTCGGCCTTCGCACTCCTGATGGCACCATGACTTTCGGAATCCAGTCCAATTTGGCTACGATCAACGAAAAGCTTGCCGAAACCGGCGGCCTGCTTGATCTGGATTTTATGGACCCGGACAATCCGCTGGCCTCCGGACCTCCGACCGCTGAGCACCAGCAGCGCGCCTTGAACATGGTCCGCTTTATCTTCGCCGTGAGTTACTATGCCCTTGATTCGCGTCCGGAGCGCATCACGATCACGCACGCCCCGGGGCTCCCGGAGCGCGACGCCCACGGGAAAACACGTCGCCAGGGTGGCCGCCCGGTGCCACTTTGGACCTATGCCGACCTGGTTATTACACCGGCCCCGCAGCCGGAGAACGAGCGTGGCCCGCTGGACAAAACTGGGCTCACATGCTCGCCGGTTGTCGTGCGGCCGTATGTGCGCCGTAGCGAAAGCGGAAAAGTGTCCCTTGTCGGCGCCTACGATGCCCACCGCTGGAAACACCCTGGGGGACGTCTCGGGGAGAAAACGAAAATTTGATGGAGACGACCATGCTCGACGAACAGGCACAATTTGACACGTTAGCCGCCGCCGAGGCGCGGCGTCTCGGCGTAAGCCGGACCACACTCACACTTGCTATCAAAGATGGGAAATGCGCCGGCGAGGAGCGTGGAGGCTATTGGTACACCTCGTCGGCAGCCGCTGCTGAATGGTATGCTACTCACTATCGCCACCGGGACGCTCTCTACAGCGACACTGTAGGCCGTAAATGGGATGACAATAAACTCCTGGCGATGCTGGATCGCGGCGACTCCGTTGATGCGATTGCAAAAGCATTTGGTCGTACGCCAAAATCCACACGAGTAAAAATCGCGCACCTCCGCGCCGCCGGGAAAGCCCCGGCAGCAGCAGAGATAAAAACAGTCCGACGTAAAAAAGAACAAATTGCAGAGGCTAAGGCCGTCTTGGCGGAAGAGGCACCGCAGGAGCAGCGTCGCCAGTTGGTACAAGAGGAGCACGACGGCAGCATCAAACTGCATCTCCATCCCGACGTAAAAGCGGCTTTTGAGCAGGAATTGAAGCGCCTCAACACCGGGCTCCCCTACGAGGAGCGCATAACATTGGCAAAATGGATCACAAGTGCCGGGATGGCGGCCATTGCCAATCCCGAAATTTTAAAAAAAGGCTTGCAGGAAGCGGAACGATTAGGCAATAAATAATCGTTCGCCGCAAGGCGTGAATTGGAACGACGTTGAAAACGGTAATTTTTCGAGGAAGGCGGCTTCGGCCGCCTTTTTCATTTTCCCCAGATCCCGACCACCATTCCCCTGCCCATCTCGCGGAAGACGCGGACCATGGAAAATGTGACGATGCTACTCGACCTCCGTCGCGTCGAGACATTTGCATTCGATATATGCAGTTTGGGAGTCAATGAACCCGAGATTCATGTTGGCAGCGACAAGCTCACTTTGGCGCGGCAGGGAACGATAGAGGGTGACCTTTTTAAGCCCGAGCATTGTTCCGCTTGGCCCGGACAGGGAACACGCGATTACCGGGTCCTTCAATGCCATCGCACTCCGATTCCGCACATGAATGTCGAGAATCAAAATGGACGGCGATGAGGTATGATCGCGCGCAATAGAGACATCAATGGAACGGACGGCGGCGACTCTATCCTTCTCTCGAAGCTCGGCAAGCTCTTGACCGAGGTTATGGACGGGAGGGGCTTTTTTCTCCGATGGGGCGAAGCTGACAAGAATAACAAAAATGATCCCCAACACCAGAATGGACGCGAGACTGGCCGACGGCTTTTTCTTTGGGGGCGCGCCCAAGCCATCAAAGGACGCCCCGCAGACCGGGCACTTCTCCATCCCGGCCACATCGCTGGCCCGGAACTCTACATGGCAGGATGGACATACAACCCGTTCGTCCATCTCACATCTCGGTACAGAGCATGAGCACGCGTCCCATGATTGTCGGGTTTCCCTCGTCATCAAGACGCACGACGAGGTTCGGCCCGGAGTTGTCAAGAGCGACGTATTCCAGGTTGCGTTCTCCGAGGACGAGACGACGGGCGATGAAGATATTCCGCATGCGGATGACGAAGATTTCGCCGGGCATCTCGTCGCGTTGACTGGCGTCGAAGATGATGAAATTGCGGGCGGTGCGCAGCGAACGCATCCCGGCCGGATCGGCCTTCCATCGCCGGATGCGTTCCAAGGGCAGCGGCATCCCCGACCCGGTCAACACGGGATTGCCCTCCGCATCCGACTGGGGCCGGATTTCCAGCGCCAGGACATACTCCGCATAATGATGGACGGGCAGGGCCAGCCCCGAGGCATTGGTCACGATGCCGGCGGCTGGATAGGCGCTGGAGACGCTTTCCTCGCCGTTCGGCGAGAAGATGGCCGTCGCCCATTTTTTGTTTGGGTCACAAGCGGCGAGTTGCGTCGGCCCGGGCATGAATGGCTCCCCCTCCCCGTGTAAGAGAAATTCCTTCCGTAAGCCCTTGTCCATCTCCAGCTTGAGAATCCATCGATCCGGAATGATGCCGTTGCGTTGTGCTTTGCTGATATGCGACTGGCTCACGCCAAGGACCTGCGAGAGGTCCTTATCCCAGCGCAAGGCGAGGGCATCTTTCAGCCTCGTAATAAAGGCAACCGCATCTGTTTTCAAGCCAACCCCATAAAATAATTAATTTAAAGTACAAAAAGTGAAATAAATGCGAAAAAAGTTGACTAAAGGCCACTTATTAGTTACTCAAAAGCCAACACACGGGCTCAATTATTTGAGCCAGGGGAGAAGCCCTCCATGCAAGCTAAGCTCGAATTAAGTCAAGTTGAAAAATCGTCATTCGTCACTCTGGCCGAGACGGGTGGACAGCAGGCGGCTTTGAAGGCCTTCCTCGCCTACAAGGGGGTGACCAACGGATCTTTGTCCGAAGCTCTCGGCGTCTCCCCGTCCATGATCAGCAAAATCAAATCGGGACGCGACGTCAGTAGGCCCTGTGTGCTCAAGCTCCGCGCCCTCGGCGTCCCGGAACCGCTTTTGCCGCAACCTGCCTATCTCCCCCCCTTGCCGGAGGCCGCGTGACCTCCCCATCCAGACTCCCGACCCGCCACGGCGCGAACAGGCCGCAGTCCGCGTCCGTTTCCCGGCGTTGCCGGCCCGAACGCGGGCAGGTCTTGACCCATCCTTCGGTCGTCTCCGCGCCGGTCAGGGTGCAGACCCATTCCACGCAGTCGTGGCACAACCGCCCTTTGTTGGTTGGCATAATGCCAATTTTCCAGGCCCGTGGGCAGACGTCCACGAGAAGCTGAGAGGAAAATCTATGGCCAGGGAATTCGACTCGCTCATTGCCGTGCTCCATGCCGACGTGCTCGACGCGCCAAGCAGCAAGACCCCCCGGGAGATTGCCGAGAACCTCGGCTTCAAACGGTATTCGACTTTCATGAACCAGATCGAACAGCAGGAAGGGTTCAAGCTCGACGCCAACATGGTGCTGCCGCTCATGCGCCAGACCGGATCCAAGCGGCCGCTCCACTATCTGGCCGACCGGCTGGGCTGCGTGGTGCTGGATCTGCCGAACCCAGGGCATCCCGGATTGGAAGCGCTGTCCCTGCAGGCCATCAAAGCGGCCCAGGAAGTGGGCGAGGTGCTGGGGGCCTACCGCGAGGCGGCCGAGGACGGGGTGGTGACGGATGCCGAGAAACGCCATGTGCGCGACAAGATTTACGAGGCCTTGTCCGCCCTCATGACGTTCACTCGATCTCTGGAGGATGCCTAGCCATGCGTCGCGGTCTGGCCAGGGAGGCGTGTTGGGGTTCGGGGCGCGGTCTGCTCGCCGCGGCTCCGGCCAGGGGCGGGTCCGCCAACCGCCCGCTCCCTGGCGAGACCACGACGACACACGGGCGCGCGGGTCGGGTCGGGCGGATCGCTCCCCCTTTCCGTCCGATCCGGCCCGCAATTTTCACGGAGGTGGGGCATGGGTTTTCTTCTCGGCGCGGCCCTGGGGCTGCTGCTCGGAGGCATCCTCGGCGGGGCCTGCGTGTTGTCCCAGGTCGGGGAAAGCGCGGCCAGGGGTTTTCTGGAGGTCGGCAGCAAGGGCTATCGCTGCACCCCGCTCGAAGGGACGCCGCAGCAATGACCGTCGACCGCCAGCCGCTGCCCGGCGTTTTTCCGTTTCGCTGTGGCGATCTCGTGCGGGTGACGGTGCGCGGCCATATCCGGCTCGACCGGTTCAAGCGGATCGTCTGGACGGCCAGGGGCTGGGGCGTGGACTGCATTTTGTGCAAAGGCGTGCCGCTGGGAAGCGTCCGGCGGCGGGAGGACTGAGGCGATGCGCGACTATTCTTGTCCGTACTGCGGCGCCCCCATCGGAAAGGACGATGTGGAGCAGTTCGAGGGAGGCTCCGGCGATTTCGTAAAAAGCCGGCATGACATCACCTGCCCTGCCTGCAATGGGTTGATCCACGTCACGGCCGAGGTCTGGGACGTGCAGTATTCCCTGGAGGCCGCCACCACCGTCATCCGCGACGGCGAAGAGGTGCCGGCCGATCCTTCCCCCGAGGCCGTGGCCCGCTTTTTCAAGCGGTCGCCCGAGCATATCCGCTTGATTCCCGATTCCGTCCATTGCGAGGTCTGCGGCCGCAACGGAGACGCCGAGTGCGCCACGGCCCTGGACTACATCAAGCGCGGCTGGCGCGTGGCCCCGGAATTCCCCGGCGTGCGCGTCACCTGCCCGAACTGCCACGGAGGTGCGTGATGCTGGATGTCACCCACAAGTTGTCCACGGCCGAGACCGCCCTGGCCGAACTGGCGGCCGATCCTTTCCTGACCACGCCGCAACGCAAGGCCGTGCGCGGCTGCCTCAGCTCGCTTCAGGGCATCGCCAAGATGCGTCTCCATGCCCTGCTCCGGCCGGTGCCGCGTACGGCTGCCGTCTGCGCCGCGCCCGTCATCGAGCGCCAGTTTCTGGCCGCCGGCGACGACAGCCAGGGAGGTCCGGATGCTGCCTGACGAACTGATCGACTGGCTTTACGCCGGCACGGTTGTGGTCGCCTTGGTCTGCATCGGTGCCGCCTTCTGGCGGGAATACCATGCGCGCCGAGCCATCGAGGGCCGCAGTCATGTCCGATAGCCAGGCGCTGGTATCCATATTGGCCTTTGTGGTTCGATAAAACTTTCCAAGGAGGCAACCATGCCTGATTGCAGTGGGGCCATGCCCATGGATTGGCCGGCCGACGCCGAACGATTCCTCAATGAGGCGTGTATGTGCGGTCCGAATACGGGATGCACGGAAGTTGACACGCTCCATAACAGTTATGTCAACTGGTGTGTCCACCATGGAGTTCAACTAATCCCGAGAAGGTATTTCGAGGATTATATTTCCGGCCGAGGCCTGCGGCGATTCAGCCGCTCCGGACGGACATACTGGTCGGGCATTATTCCCGCAACCAACTGGAAACCTCAGACCGCCGACCCGGAAAAGGTCCAGCGCGACCTGCACGAAGGCGCCCTGGACGCCGTGCGCGCCGAGCAGGAACTGCGTCAGTTCCTGGCGCAAAATTCGGTCATCCTCGGGTTCGACCGGCAGAAATTCAACGTGGACGCGCTGTTACCCAAGGCGAGGGCCTACGTGGAGACGCTCGAACATCTCCACGCGGTCGAGTCTCGCGCCATCGATCTGGGGGTGTGGGGATGACCGCGCGCATCGCGGCCGATCTGCGCCGCAAAAAAGCCGAGGAAAAAGCGGGCGTCGTCATCACCATGAGCTGCATCGAGGTGGCCCTCGAACAGCTCGAACAAACCTTTGCCGACCAGAAGCCGGCATCCAGGCAGCTCGCCAAAATTCGGCACTGGCTGGAAGCCGTCTGGAAGCTGCTCAAGGCCGACGGCAAACCGCTGTCCGCCGCGCTGCTGCGCCGGGTGGACGACGAAGTGGAAGCCATGGACGCCGCCCGCGCTGCCGTTATCGGCCCGTGCACCACGGTGTCGGCCTGGGCGGCCTGGCTGGTGTCCCTGGACGCGCTGCTCTCCGACATCCGGGCGCTCTGGCCCGAGGCCCGAAAGAACGCGCCCTGGCGCTACCTCTGCCAGACCTGGGATACCTGGACCCGCGGCTTCCTGGTTGCCAGCAAGGACAGCGACACGGCCGAGGCGCAAGGCTTCACGCTGTTTCTGCGCATCATCGAGACGACGGAGGTGGGCTATGACATCGCGGCCTGACCTCCACCCCGCCATCGCCAATCTTTCGCCCGACCGGCTGGCGAAAGGTCTCTACTGGCAACGTTCCTGGAACGTGGTGACCGGCTGTTCCCACGTCTCGCCCGGCTGCGACAACTGCTGGTGCGAACGCGAGGCGGCCCGCCTGGCCCGGCATCCCAACCCGAAGATTTCCGGCCGGTTCGACAACTCCATCCTGAACATGGACGGCGGATGGACCGGCAAAGTGCTGCTCAATGACGCGGCCCTTGAATTACCCCTGCGCACGCGCAAGCCGACCGTCTTCGCCGTCTGGACGGACCTGTTCCATGAGTCCGTGATGTTTGAGAGCATCGACAAGGTCTTCGCCGTCATGGCCCTGGCGCCACAACACCTTTTCCTGGTGCTGACCAAACGGCCGAAGCGGATGGAAACATACCTGACCCATTGCATGCTGCGGGAAAGGACGGAGGACTGGGCGGATGCCCTCGCGCATGGAGCCTATAGGCTCTTTGGTGAGCAAGCCGAATGCGCCGTGGCCAACGCGATCAATGGAGTGCTGGCCGAGGGACACAACGTGGGCTGGCCCATGCGCAACGCCATCCTCATGGCCACGGTCGAAGACCAGCCCCGGGCGGACGAGCGCATGCCGCACATGATGGAGCTGGCCGGCATGGGCTGGAAGACGGGCGTGAGCATAGAGCCGATGCTGGGGCCGGTTAATCTTGATCGCATCCACGAGAGTGGAGAATCCGAACACGGCATGCACTGGGAATCATGGGAAAGCTGCCTCACCGGAAAGCGGTTCGACATCTGGGCAGATCAAGAAACGGGAGGATTCCCCCGCCTTTCCTGGGTTGTATGCGGCGGCGAGTCCGGCCCCCATGCCCGGCCCATGCACCCGGACTGGGTTCGCTCCCTGCGCGACCAGTGCCAGGCGGCGGGGGTTCCGTTCCTGTTTAAACAATGGGGGGAATGGGTTCCGTCTGAAAACTTCCCCTCCGACAGGAAGTTCAAGCGTTGGAAGGAATTCCTCCAGGGCGTGGATGAACCGCAACCGCTTTGCACCACCGGTGCCCACTACGACGCCAACGCCAAACGATTCGGCGAGAAGATAGCGTTCGGCCCTTTCACGCTGATGGCTTGGGCGGGCAAGCACACTGCCGGCCGCCGGCTCGACGGCCAAACCCACGACGCATTCCCGGAGGTGAAAGGCTGATGTCTCGCCCCTTCCAGGACGACGGCCGCCGCTGGCTGACGATTACCCAGGCGGCATACCTGTATGGCTGTTGTATCAACACCATGCGCACCATGGCGGACAGGGGGTTGGTCAGTGTTAAACGCACGCCAGGCAAACACCGGCGCATCGACCGGGACAGCCTCGAAGGCCCCGGTCTCATCGATCGGGACCGGCAAGTCGCGCTTGATATCCTCAAAGGGTTGGGTACACGATGAGCACATGCGAATTTATCCACGGGAAGACAAGGGCGGCACGTGGTACGTCGAGTTCGACCGGGGCAAGAAACGGTCACTCCGCACCAAGGACGCCAAGGAAGCCGAAGCCCGCTTCAAGGTCCTGCAGCGCGAAATGGCCATGGGCAAACTCCTGGTCATGGACAAAGGATCGGACAAGGCCCTTGGCGAATTCCGGGATGAACTCGTGGTCTGGGCCGAGAAAGGCGGCCAGTCTGACTCCACCGGCCGGGCCAATCGGCTGGCCTTGGACCAGCTCATCAACGTCGCCGGTCGAACGGTCCGTCTGGATCGCCTCGGCCGCAAGCACATCGATCTGTTGATCGCGGCATGCAAGGAACGCCAATGCTCGCAACGATCAATAGATACCTACCTGCGCCACTGCAAGGCTGCCCTCAAGGTGGCCGTGGATTGGGAATACGTCAAAGAAAACCCGTTCGCCAAGATCAAGATCAAGAAGCGCAAACCCGAAGTGCGCCCGCATCTGCCGCCCGGTTCATTCACCAAGTTCCTGATGAGCATCGAGGACCTGACCTGGCGCCGCGTATTCGCCCTCTATTGCGCCACGGGCAGACGCCGCAAGGAACTGCTCGCTCTCAAGGCCAAGCACGTGGACATGGCCAACAAACGCTACCAGATCGTGGACTCCAAAACCGACAATTCCAAGGGCTTCTATCCCATGACAACGGCCGGTGTCATGGCCTTCCAGGCGTTCCTGCCATTCGACAACCCGGAAGCCTACTTGCTGCCGCGAGTGCACATCGACACGATATCGGACAAGGCCAAGGAATTCTTGCGAGCGGCTGGGTTCCCGGACGTGTCGCTCCAAGGCCTGCGCGTGTCATTCGGCGTGGAGTACCTCAATCGTGGGGGGAACCTCTACGCGCTCAAGGAACTGCTGGGGCATGCCGAGTTCACGACGACCGAGCGCTACTATTCGGATCTGACGCCGGGCTACTTGGAAGAGGAGGCGTCACGGGTGGCGTTTGGCGGAGGCGTGGATCTGACCGGCAAAGTGCGCCGCGTGAAGTAGCCCCCCGCTGCTCATACTTGCACCCCGTTTGCACCCCCCTCCTCCGCAACCCGTGTTGTGGCGGGCATCCCCGTTTCCTTCGTAATCAGCAGGTCCGGAGTTCGAGTCTCCGCGCTGGCTCCAAGAAAATCCAAGGCTGTTGCGGTGTTACCACCAAAATAGCCTTTTTCTTTTTCTCCCAAAATCTCCCGTTTAAAAGTCAAAGGGGGTGCTTATTGCACCCCCTTTGCACCCCCTGTTTTTCCCCCCGCTCCCCCCAATATTTTGATCTGCCGGCCAGGTGTTCCCTCCCTGCGCCTCTCCTGGTGCTGTCCGAGAGAGTGTGTGCGTCCAGGCGTCGGCCGGCGGCGTGCGTGCTCGCGTGTCGTCGTGGGTCCTTCCCAGAGCCGAAATCACAGGGGTCACAAACACCCCGGCACGCGGCACTGTGGCGTGGAAACAATCCCGTGGAAAAATGGAAATCTCGTCGATGTGCCACGACTGTTAAGGGCCGTAGCACGGAGTGCTACCATGTCTAACGCAAAGGTCGTCGAGATCGCTGCCGTGCGCGACAAGGTCGTTTCGCGCGTGGCCGAGGAAGCCCAAGCCGCCCCGCCCGAATCTGACAGCGGCATCACCTCCCGCTTCGTCCAGGATTGCCTGCTGGCCAACGAGCTGGGCGACGGCATGCTCTACGCCGAGAAATTGCGCGGCCGTTACGTCTACATGGCCGGCTCGAAGGAATGGCTGGCCTACCAAGGGTCGCACTGGACACTGGACGCCACCGAGCAGCACCTCACCGTCGTCGAGGAGGTGGTGGACGAATACCTGAAGGTCGCTTCCGAGCTGGGCGATCGCATGAACAAGGCCATGGCCGACGGATTAAAGGAGACCTTTAAGGATCTCCAGTCCCAGCAGACCGCCATCTACAAGCGCATCAACCGGCTGCGGAGCACGCGGGGGCGCAAGGCCTGTCTGGAATTCGCCTGCACCTGCCCGGACGGACTCATCATCAAGGGCGACGAGCTTGACATGCACCCGATGCTTTTCCCCTGCGCCAACGGCGTTATCGACCTGACCACCGGCGTCCTGCGCGACGGCCGCCAGGACGACTACCTGTTTCGGGCCTCACCCGTGGTCTGGCAGGGCATCCATGAGCCATGCCCGAAATGGTTGAAATTCCTCGGCGAGATTTTCGAGGGGAACCAGGCGCTGATTGATTTTGTCCAGCGCCTGTTCGGCTACTGCCTGACGGGGCGCACCACCAACGCCATCCTGCCCATCCTCATCGGTGAGGGCCGCAACGGCAAGACGGTCCTGTGCGAAATGGCCATGTACTGCATGGGCGAGCTTTCCGGACCGATCCGCTCCGAGCTGCTCCTGGACCAGGGCAACGGCCGGTCGGCGGACTCCGCCTCGCCGGCCATCATGGGCCTCAAGGGCATGCGGCTGGTGACCGGTTCCGAGACCGGAAAGAACAAGAAATTTTCGATGGAGATGGTCAAGCTGCTGTCCGGCGGCGACACCCTGACCGGCCGCTATCTCTACGACAAGCGCGACACGTCCTTCACGCCGACCCACAAGCTGATCCTCTACACCAACCATCTGCCCCATGCGATCGCCGAGGACTTCGCCTTCTGGGAGCGGCTGCTGGTCATCCCGTTCCGGCTGGCCTTCGTCAACCGGGAGCCGGCTGCCGAGAACGAACGCCGGGCCAACCCCGACCTTCGCGTCGAGCTGGAGTCCGAGGCCTCCGGGATCCTGGCCTGGCTGGTCGAGGGCTGCCTGCTCTGGCAGCGCGACGGACTCAATCCGCCGGAAGAGGTACGCCTTGCCGTCAAGGAGTTCCGCCGCGATGAGGACTACCTCGCCGACTTCCTGGAAGAGTGCTGCGAGATCGGCGACGACCACAAAGCCTTCCGCGTGTCCAAGGCCGACCTCTATGACCGCTTCGAGCGGTGGTACTTGAAGGCCATCAGCTCGAACCCCAAGAAAGTCCCCAAGGACCGCGCCTTCGGCAACGACGTGGGCAAGCGGTTCGAGAAGCTCAAAACCGGCGGCATCACACACTATTTGGGTCTACGCCTGCGCCCGGAGACCGACTCCAAGGGGTCTTGACGCCGGGGCGTAGGGAGTTGGGGAGTACGAAATACAAATTTGCCACATAGGGGAGTTTTGTCTTTTACGCACCTTTTTACAAATACTCTCCCTTACTCCCTAGAGAAAAAAAGAAAAAGAAAGAAGTAAGTAATATGAATATCTTATACAATCTTCAACGGGCCACGGCCTGAACGGAACTCCCCGAATGCCGAACCTCATGGACCTGGTTGCCGAAGCCGGCGCCGGAATCGTGCTGCAAAAGGTGGCCACGGGCGCACGCGGCGACGAGTACGTCGGCCCCTGCCCGGCCTGCGGCGGCACGGATCGGTTCCACGTCTGGCCGGACCAGAAGAACGGCGAGGGCAGCTACTGGTGCCGGGGTTGCGATCGCGGTGGCGATGCCATCCAGTTCTGCATCGACTTCCTGGGCATGAGCTTCCCCGAGGCGGCCAAGCATGTGGGACGGCCGGCGGCCATCAGCTCCCGGCGCATGCGCACGCCTCGGGCCCGGGCCGCCGCCCGCGTCGAGACCGAATCCGCTCCCGCCGTGCCGGTCGCTCCGGAGCGGCTCTGGACCGAAAAGGCCACCGCCTTCGCCAAGGCCTGCCACGCCACCCTCATGGCCGACGCCGAAACCCTGGCCTGGCTGGCCGCCCGGGGCATCGAAGCGGCCACGGTCCGCCGCTTCGGCCTGGGGCAAAATGCCGGTGAAAACGACAAGGATCTGTACCGCCCCCGGGAATCCTGGGGCCTGCCCGAGATCAAAAAAGAGGACGGCACGCCGAAAAAGCTCTGGCTCCCCATGGGGCTGGTCATCCCGCTTTGCCACGGCCACACCGCCGTCCGGCTGCGCATCCGGCGGCCGCACCCCGAGGCCGGTCCGGAGGCGCTCCAGGGCACGCGCTACTACGTCGTTCCAGGCTCATCCATGGAGCAGCTTTTGATCCGTCCGACCGCGCCGGTCCTCGTGGTGGTCGAGGCCGAACTGGACGCCCTGGCCGTGGCGGCCGCCGCACCATCGGGCGTGGGCGTGCTGGCCCTGGGCTCGTCCAGCCCGCATCCGGACGCCCGGGCCATGGCCGCCCTCACCCGGGCCATGACCATCCTGGTGGCCCTGGATTTCGACAAGGCCGGGGCCGGAGCCTGGGACGCGCGGTTGCGCTCCAAGGGCCGGCCGGACGCCTGGTGCTGGCGCCGCGCTTTCCGGCAGGCCGTGCGCTGGCCCACGCCCGACGGCAAGGATCCGGGCGAGGCAGTGGCGGCCGGCGTGTCCCTGACCGACTGGATCGCGGCCGGTCTGCCGCCTGTTTTGACCCTCCCGCCCGTCAAAACCCCGTCGCCCGTTGCAAAGTCCGTGTCCGATTCGGGGACGTCGGGACATTTGCCGTCTGAACTGCCTCTTGTTTGGGGGGCGGGGGATTTTCTGGCAGGGGCAAAGGCGACAACGGCGACAATGGCGCTTGAGGAAATACTGGAGCGGTATGGGTCTACAGGACTGGCGCTTCGCGCCGAATCCGGCGGCCTGCGCTGGACGTGGCCGGACGGCTTCTCGGAGGCGCTGCGCGCCGCAGTGGAACGCGCCTTCGGCGCGGTCGAACAGGAATGGATCGAAACGGAGGGGTGGACGAAATGATCACCAGCACCTGCCCGCACGGCTTCGGTGAATCGGATCTGCCGCGCTGTCTGGAAGGCGCCGTGACGCGGCTGGCCTGCCTGCGCTGTCCGCTCCCGGTCGTGCTCATGGCCGATCCGTCGCCTGACGCCGACGCCGTCAACCGCTCCCTGGCCGCCCGGCTCCCGGGCCTGCTGTCCTGCGCCTGGACGCCGCCGCTTGCGGCCGTCCTGGACACGGCGCCGCGCTATTCGTTGCCCTTCCTGCGTCCCGCGTTGCCCCTTCCTGTCGCGGCCGCTGCGCCGGCTCCGGCCGGACGCGTCTACGGCAAGCCGTTCGCCGGCAGCATCTCCAGGGGCAAGGCGCTGGCCCTGGCGCTCCAGGACGCCTTTTTCTCGCGCACGCCGCAACCGGCCAAGGTCGGCCTGAAAGCCATCCTGCGGTGCTATCGGCGGGTGGAGCGCGCCCCCTACCTGACCGACGCGGACCATTTGCGCCGCGCCCTGCGCGCCTGCGGCCTGCCGATGCGTCCGTCCGGCAACAGCTTCGTGGTTGAGGATTCCGCCCATGTGCGGGCGTTTATCCGTTGTTACGTCAAGGAGGCGGCATGAAAGAGGCCGGCATGCTTTTTACCGACGATATGGTCCAGGCGATTCTGGACGGTCGCAAGCGGGTGACGCGCCGGCTGGTGAAGTTTCCAAAAGGGTTTGAACCTGGTTTCTCTACGAACCCTATTGGATCGGACGGACGCTGGTTTTTCTCTGGTGCGGGAAGCGTCAACGTGGTCCTTGCCATGTCCAATGGGATGCGCTGTCCCTTCGGCGGTCCTGGTGACCGTATCTGGGTGCGCGAGTCCTGGAATGTCTATGAGAGGCTAGACGAAGATCTGTTGCACCTCTTTGATAAAATTCCCAAAACCCGCCCGAAGGTGCCCCATGCCCTTGTCTATCGCGCCTCGGATGCAGGCGATTTTGACTGGCGGCCCTCCATCCATATGCCCCGCTGGGCCTGCCGCCTGGAACTGCCCATTGTTTCGATCCGGCCGGAACGCGTCCAGGACATCACGGAAGCGGATGCCAAGGCAGAGGGCGTTGCAATCAAATACTACCATGGTGCTTGGTGCGAGGCCAAATCCTACCGCGATGCGTTCCTGCATCTTTGGGAGGGCTTGTATTGGCGCAAGGGCCTGGGCTTTGATGCCAACCCCTGGGTCTGGCGCATCGAATTCGGTCCGGCGAGGGTGCTGGCATGATGCTCGACATGCTCGGCGGCGAGCGTCCGACCATGGCCACGTTCTTTTCCGGCGGCGGACTGGCCGATGTCGGTTTCGAGGAAGCCGGTTTCGAGGTGGTCTTTGCCTGCGAGATCGACCGGCAGGCCAGGGCCGTCTATCGCCGGCATTTCCCCAAGGCCCTCATCCGCCATGACATGAAGGAGGTGCGCGGCCGTGACATCCCGCCAGTTGACGCTGTGTTCTTCGGCTCCCCCTGCCAAGACCTGTCCATCGCCGGAGGCCGGGCCGGGCTTGAAGGGGAGCGCAGCGGTCTCTTTTTTGAAGCGATGCGGGTTGTTGACGAAATGGATCCGCCGCCTGCTCTCTGCCAATGGGAAAATGTCTGCGGAGCCCTTACGAGCAACGGCGGCCGGGATTTTGGCACCGTGCTCCGGGAAATGGCTCGGCGGTGGCGTGGTGTCGCCTGGCGAGTCCTGGACCTTCAATTCTTCGGAGTGCCCCAGAGACGCCGTCGCGTCTTCGTTGTCGGACATTCTGGAGGCTGGGAACGTTCCACCTCGATACTTTTTGAGCCCGACGGCCTGCGCTGGAATCCTCCGACGCGCGGAGCGGCGCGGCAAGCGGTTGCCCGCACAGTTAAAGCATGCGCTCGAAGCTGCGACCGGGGAGATGTCTGCGACAACCTCATCGCCTTTGGCGGCAACAATACCGCCGGACCGATAGAGGTCGCCGCACGCCTGGGCTGCAACGAAAGCGGCAGTGGCTTCCGTCTGGATTTCGAGAGCGATACGCTGATCGCGCATGCCTTCCCCGCGAATCTTTCCGGTACGCAATATTCCAGCCGGCCCGAGCTTTCTCCGACCCTTGGTGCGACCAATCCCGTTGCCGTATCCCTGCGCGGCCGCGAAGGCGGCGGCACTGCGGAACTGTCCGGCGAGTGCTGTCCGTCCATGCGGGCCAGCCAGGGCGGTGGCGACAAGCCCCACGTGCTGGCGATGCGTGCCGTGCGACGTCTCATGCCAGTGGAATGCGAACGCCTCATGGGCCTGGAGGACGGCTACACGGCCTGGGGCCTAGATGACGACGGCCGCCGCATCGAACTGGCCGACGGCCCCCGCTACAGGATCATCGGCAATGGCGTCGGCAAGCCGCACAGTCTATGGACCGGCCGGCGCATGGTGGCCGACCTTCTGGAGTGCGGCCGTCCCGGCGCGGACATGGCCGTGGAGACGGCGGAGGTGGGGGCATGAGCGACAGCCTCCCCAATTTTGCCAAGCTCGAAGCCCTGGTCGTGCACGATCCGGAGGGGGCGGACATGGCCGCGTGGGCGCGAGGTCTTTCCCCCTGCCCCGATGCCGAGACCATGCTTGGCGAATACGAATGGGTAGTCCTTTGCTCGGGCATATCCTACCGCGCCGCGCGCTCCATGCAATCGAATCTGGCCCGAACCGGCCATTGCGGGCACCCGCACAAAGATACGGCCATCGCCAGGATGCGCCGTCAGTACCGAGGCTGTTGGCAGGAATACCAGCACGCCAGCACGGACGCTGAACGCCTCCGCGTCATCCGCACTTGGCCCTATATGGGAGGAAAAGCCCTCCCCTTCCAGTTGGCCAAAAACTTGGGGGTCACCGGCTTTTGCAAGCCGGACGTCCATTTGAACCGTCTGGCGAGCTTGTACGGATGGAAAGAACCGCAAGGCATGTGTGCAGCATTGGCCAAGAAATACGGCGAGACCGTGGCCTACGTGGACACGGTGCTGTGGTTCGCGGCCATGCAGGGGTGGGCCTATAAGGAGGCTGCTCAATGATTCTTTTCCATGGCCATCGCGAATACCGCGCCGCCCTGGCGGTGGTGGCCGCCGGTGGACAGGCGCTGTTCATCCATCCATGGGGCGGTCCAAGTCGCATCCGCTGTTTTAACGGCGTCCGGGAGATCGGCAAGCTGTTCGACCAGGACAAGGCCCGGCTTGTGGCCACGGCCAAGAGGCTTGGCGTCCGGAAGGTGGTTATTGATCGGGAGGACCTCCCCGAACAGCATGTGGACCTGGTTGCCGCCCCCTTGCGGAAAGCTCGGGCGGAAAGCTCGCAGGGAAGTCTTCTGGAGGTGAAGCCATGACCCGCCATGACCTTCGCCTCCTGGAGCTGGTTCCCGGCCAGGTCGGCTACTACGTCACGCCCGGCGGCTGGGTCCCGGTCGTCATTGGAACAACCAAGGCCCTGGGCGACCAGGATGTTCCAGATCCCGCGTGCTGCAAATGCCCGCTGGCTGCCTATTCGCATATCCTGCGCGAACTTTTCGGCCATAGTGGGGCCTTTGAAAAGCTCTGCACGATCCCCTTTCTGCGCGACCGGAAGCTCACCCTTGAATCCTTGATGCAGTACCAGGGGTGCGGGGCGAAAGGCAGCGACTACGTCCAGGCAAAGAAGCTCTTGGGAAAAGGAAGGAGGAAAGTCGCATGACCCGCCGTCACATTACCCCTGGCCAGCTTTCCCTCTTTGCCGTGCCGGCGTCTCCGGTGACGGCCGTCGTGCAGCCGTCTCCCGTGGCGGCCGTCGTAACGCTGCCGGAGCCGGCCAGAGCGCCCGCGCCCCAGCCCGCCCCATCGGACCGTTTTTGCCTGGAGACGCTGCCCCTGCCGTCGGGCGTGCGCCGGGCGGAAAGCTACCGCAACTGGTATTGCGTCCGCCACCCGGACGGCTCGCCGCGCGACGCGTTGGCCATGCTCTATGTGTCGTTTTCTTCTGGCGGGAACCCCGTGGGATACCAGTATTGCCCGGCCCTCGGGCGCGGCTGGCTGTCGCGGTCCTCCTGGCTCGACGACGTCTGGCAGCCGCTCATGCGGGCCATGCGTGCCTTCGCCGCCCAAACGCTTGCTTTGGCCGACGAGGACGTCGCCCGCCTCGGCTATCTGACCTGCGCCTGGCAACAGGAAACCCGGCCGCTCCTGCGCGACGAGCCGCACCAGGGCAATGTCGAGCCGAATCGTAACGTACGGAAACTGTTGGCTGTATGAGCATGAAAAGAAAGGAGCAAACCATGGACACATCGGAAGTGACCAGCCAGGAAGTGCTTGCCGCACTAGGCCGTGAGTTGTTCGGCGATGCGGCCACCCTGCGCGTGGTGGACCCGAAGGACATCCGTCTGCGCAAGGAAAACGCCCGCTACTTCAAAAAGGAGATGTTTCAGCAACTGGTGGCCAATATCAAGTCCGACGGCCGGCTGTCGTCCATGCCGGTCTGCTACGAACCGGAACCGGGCATGCTGGAGGTTCTCTCCGGAAATCACCGGGTCAAGGCGTCGGTGTCCGCCGGCCTGTCGCGCATCCTGGTCATGGTGCTGCTCGGCGAGCTGTCCGAGTCGCACCTGACCGCCATCCAGTTGTCCCACAATGCCCTGGTCGGCCTGGACGACCCGCAGATCCTTTCCTCGCTCTGGGCCAAGGTGCAGGACATCCAGGATCGTCTGTATGCCGGACTGTCCAGCGACGCCCTGGGCGAGGTCGAAAAGGTCAAGCTGGTCACCTTCACCACGCCGTCCCTGGCCACCCGGACCATGACCTTCGCCTTCGTGGACACGGACGCCGCTCGCATCCAGGAAGTCCTGGACGCGTTGTCCGGACTCGGCAAGGGATCCACGGTCTACGTGGCCGAATCCGAGCGGTTCGACGCGGTCTGGCAGGCCATACAGGACGCCAAGCTCAAGGCCGACGTGAAAAACGGCTCCCTGGCTCTGGCCCGTTTGGTGGAATACGCCAAGGCCGGCATGGAGGCAGCGTCATGAGCTTCCTCGGCGCGGTTGCCTCCCCCGTGCGGCAGGTCCTGTCCGGATTCGCCAAGTCCGTGCAGTCTCCGGCCCTGATTATCGGTGCCGGCAATTTCACGGTCCCTTCGGTTCTGCGCACCGGCGGTTATGGCGGAGAGATCCGGGCCTGCGATGTCACTCTGTATTCCTGTGCCCTGGGGGCGTTCCTCGGCGGCTGGGAGTTGCAGGCCTGGGAACGCCCGGATTGCCCCGAAGCGTTGCGCGGACTTCTCCGCACGGACACGCCGCTGGATTTGGCCGCCTCGGTGGCCATGCTCCTGGACCTGCGTCAGGTCTGGAAGGCCCATAACCCCTATCAACGCTTTGTGCTCGCGCATTACCGGTGGGTCTGGGAAAATCTCCTGGAGCAGACGCGCCAGAAACTGACCGCCTTCCGGGAGCATGTCGGCCAAATCGCCTTTGAGGCCAGGGACGGCTTCGACCTTCTGGAGGAAGCTCCCCGATCCGCTACGGTGTTCGCCTTTCCCCCGACGTACAAGCGTGGGTATGAATCCCTGGAAAAGCTCCTGACCGCCTCGGTGGAGTGGGACAGACCGTCCTATCGGGAGATGACGGACAAGAGCCTGGAACTCTACGAGAAGATCGCCGGCTACGAAAATTACTTTGTGGTGCTGGAAAAAGATCTTCCCGAGGTCCGGTCCATCCTCGGCGATCCGGTGGCCGTCCTCCCCCGGGGGCGGGGCAAGACCACCACCATTCTGGCCAGGACGGCCCCGAACCGCATTGTCGTCCGCCATACGATCCAGTCCTCCAATATCGGTCCTGTCTGGCCGTCCGACCGCCCCGTATCGGGGACGGAAACGCTTTCCCTGGGCGTGCTTACATCCCGGCAGACCATCCGCTTCAACGAGCTGTTTTTGTCCAGCCGCATCGACTACTTCGAGGGCGGCGTCGCCTTGTCCCTGGCCTTTCTGCTGGACGGCCAGGCCATCGGCAAGGCGGATTTCTGCCCGTCCAGCCAGCAATGGAAGCTCCCCGGCCCCGGCGCCATGATCTACCTCATGTCGGATCTGGCCGTCCCCAGCGTCGAGCCCCGTCTGGCCAAGCTGGTCCTGCTGTCGCTCCTCTCGCGGGAAGTGCGGGAGCTTATCGACCGCAAGCTGCTCAAGGAACATTGCTTCGTCGGCACCACGGCATTTTCGAAAAGCCCTGTCTCCATGAAGTACCGNGGGGTTTTCAAGCTCCATTCGCGGAAGGAGCGCAAGGAAGGCGGCTTCGCCCTCAACTATCTGTCTCCCTTTGGCGGCCATGGNCTCGGCGACGTGCTCCCGCTGTGGCGAAAAAAATACGGCAATGGCCCGAAATAGTTGATTTTATTGTTTACAAAGGGCGTAAAAATGCTAGTCTTTTCACATGGTTACCAACAAACACCAACCCCAAAAGGAGACAGTGACCATGTTTGAAAATGCAGCAGTGATTGACGCCTACACGCGGGCTCAGGCCATTGAAGACGGTGTGCTGGTGGACATGACCCAGGGCGAATTCGGCCAGATGGCCCGGGAAGCCGGTTTCCGGTTTCCCCTCGCCATGACCGAAACGGCTTTCGCCAAGTATGTCGATCTGACTCCGGCGGCCATTCGCGCCGGCAACGACAGGAAGGGACGCTGGTGGGACATCCTCATCATGCTCAAATACGCCATCAAGCGCGGCGGGAACGGTTCGGAACTGCTTTTCGAGTTGCGCTGCGTCACGAACAGCGTCCGCCCTAACCGGATCGTCCTCAAATCGGTGTGCGGCCCCGGTGACGATGGCGAGCCGGTCATCACCATCATGCTGCCGGAAGAGGATTGAAAAAGGGCCTCTTTCGAGGCCCTGAAAAACTGGAGGGGCTAGCCCCCCGGCGTGAGAACCAAAGGCTAGCCCCTCCTCCAAGCAAGTGCAAGGGAGAAATGGATATGGAAAAAGTCCCACGTAATACCCCATGGGGGATGGCGGACTATTCGAGGAAGGTCGCTGACGGAATTTGGTGCCTGTCCACACCGTCCCATGGAGGGTATTGGGTCAGCCGAGAACGTCTTTTGCAAATGCCGCCTAAATTTCGGTCCTGCGCCTATTGTCCGAAAAATGGTCAGTGGTTCGAAGAGGATTGCTCGTGGTGTGGCGTTGTACTTTCCTTCCCGGAATACTTTGGCGAGGAGGAAGTGCAGGCGGCCAAGGCGTCGTATGAACTGTATTATGTTGAGAAGGTAATCAAGGGAGGAAGAGCATGCTAGTGAGTGTTTCCTATTTCGCCTCCAAGGCCCCGGCGGACCGCAAGGTCTGCATCGCCAAGAAAGCCCCGCGCTATTTCCGGGGACCGCGGTTCCCGGAGTTCGCCCCGGCCTATCCCTGGGACATGAAGGATTGGCAGGCCCGCTACCGTCGGGAGCTGGAAGTCCGCTTTCCGGACGCGGCCTCCCTGCGCGACTCCCTGGCCAGGATCGAGGCCGCGACACCGGATCCGATCCTGTGCTGCTACGAAAAGGCTCCGTCCGATTGCCACCGATCCATCCTAGCCGGCTTCATTTTCGACCGGCTCGGCCTGACCGTCCCGGAATGGACGGCCTAGGGAGACAGCATGGACGACGCGGAACTTGTCAGCATCCTTTCGCAAACGGAAAAGAACTCCCTGGCCATCCTGCTGCAGGTCGTCAACACCTGCCAGCAGGAAGCCATGGCCCAGCCTCCTGTGCCGGGATCGGCCATGCGGCTGCTCAAGGCCCAGGAGGCCCTGGAAAAGCTCAAACGCTTGCAGGCGTCAGGTTCCGCGTCTTCCGACGTCCCCGCCCCATCCCTCGGCAAGCTCCCGGCCGTCGAGAAGTACCTGTCCGCCTCCGGCTGGAAGGTCAAAAAGTCCAAGCTCTACCAGGACAAGAAGAAAGGCCTTTTGAAGGTCCAGCCGGACGGCACGGTCCTGAAGCTCGACGCCGACACCTATGCGGCGGGCAACCTGGCCCCGGCCGACGCCGCTCCGGACGCCGACGACCAGGAAACCCTGCGCATCAAGCGCGAGCTGCTTCTGGTGGATCTGGAGACCAAGCGCCAGATCCAGGAACGCACCGTGATGCGGCTGCAAAAGGAGCGCGGCGACCTGGTGTCGCGCGAGGAGCTGGACAATATCCTGGTGTCCTTCGTCACGGTACTGCGCGCCAGCCTTCGCCAGTTTTTTTACATGCTGACGCCGCAACTCGTGGAGATCGTCCGGGGCGACCCCTCCCGCATCGAGGAGGCCATCCATTTCGAGTTGGAGAAGAGCAACGAATTCTGGAACGGCTTTGCCAAGGCCAGGAACTTCGACGTGGTGGACGAGGACGAGGACGAGGACGCGGACGCGGAGCCCGTTCCGCAACCCGATAACGAGGATGTGGCGTGACTTCCGAAGCGCAATGGCTTGTTCCCCCGCCTTCTCCGAAAGGCCCCGATCCGATTCCCCTGGACCGGGCCTTTCTGCGTTCCATCGGCCTGCCGCCGCCGGAACCCGGCCCGGACGGCCAGCCCTGGCGCTACAGGCTGGAGCTGTCGCCCACGGTCCGCGCCGCCTTCCGCGCCCCCACGGGCATCATGCCGTCGCAATGGGCCGAACGCTATTTCATCGTCACCGAAGGTTCGCGTCCCGGGCCCTGGAAAAATGAAAATGCTCCCTATGCCGCCGGCATACTGGACGCCTGGGCCGAACCCTATGTCCGGGACGTGTCGGTCATGGCCCCGCCCCAGCTCTGTAAATCCAAGGTGGCCGAGATCCTGCTCGGCTACATCGCCGACCGCGACCCGGCCCTGACCCAGTACATCGTGCCGGACGAAAGCTCGGCCGCCGAGCTGGTGGACGAGCGGTTGCGCCCGATGTTCGAGGACAGCCCGCGGCTGTCCAGACTTCTGACCGGCTCGCCCAAGGATCTGACCGCCAAGAAGTTCCAGCTCCGCACCATGCGGGTGATGCTGGTCTGGGCCGGCTCCACGGCCCGGCTGGCGGCCAAGGCGGCCAAATACCAATTCCGCGACGAAATCGACAAGTACCCCGTGTCCCCGTCCAAAAAGGAGACGAGCACCGAAAAGCTGCTGGACAAGCGGCAGCGCACCTTCCGCTGGGACCGCAAGACCTACCGCGCCTCCTCGCCGACCACCGCCACCGGCCCTATCGCCATGGCCGTATCCGTGGCCTCGGCCGTGTTCGACTTCTGGGTGCGCTGCCCGATCTGCGGCCACATGCAGCGCATGTACCTGACGGCTCCGGACGGTCGCCCCTGCCTGCGCTGGCCCGACGACGAACGCGACCCGAACCGTATCGAGGACGGTTCCCTGGCCTGGTACGAATGCGAGCGCTGCCAGGGCCATTGGGACGATGCCAAGCGCGACCGGGCCGTGGCGCGCGGCGAATGGCGCGAGGAACGCACCGGCCTTCCCCTCTTTTCCCACTTGCGCCAGCATAAGCCGCGCCGCATCGCCTTCCGGCTGTCCGCCCTCTTGTCCATGTTCGTCTCGCTCTCCGAGTATGCCGCCGCGTTTCTCAAGGCCAAGGGCGACAAACTTTTGCTGCGCGATTTCTGCAACGGCTACGAGGGCACGCCCTGGCAGGATTACGAGGTGGAGCGGGCCGAGAAGGATATCCTGGCCCTGCGCGACGACCGGCCGCGCGGGCTGGTGCCCGGCGGCGGCAGGACGGCCTGTCTGATCGGCATGGTGGACACCCAGGAGGACCATTTCATCTACACCGTCCGCGCCCTGGGCTGGGGAAGTTCGCTGCCTTCCTGGCTGGTGCGGGAAGGGCGCGTCGAGACGTTCGAGGGCGTGGCCCAGGTGCTGTGGGATGATGTCTACCGCGACGTCGACGGCGTCGAATACCCGGTGCGCCTGTCCGTCATCGACTCCCAGGGCAACCGCACGGCCGACGTCTACGAGTTCTGCCGCCAGCATCGCGGCAAGATCTTTCCGCTCAAGGGCGAGCAGCGCATGACCCGGCCGCACGACTTCACCCGGATCGACCATTTCCCGAACAGCGAAAAGAAGATCCCCGGCGGCATCAAGCTGTTGAGGGTGGACACGACGGTGTTCAAGAACCAGCTTTCGGCCAAGCTGTCCATCCTGCCCACGGATCCCGGCGCGTTTCTGCTCCATGCCGAGGCCACCGAGGAATACGCCCGCCAGATGTGCGCCGAATATTTCGACGAGGAGGACAGCGTCTGGCTGTGCCCGAAGCACAGGGCAAACCATTATTGGGACTGCGAGGTCTACGGTCTGGCCTGTGCCGACCTGCTCGGCGTGCGCCACTGGAAGCGCCCCGAGGACAAGAAACCGGCATCGGCCCCGGCATCCGCGCCCCGGCCGCAACCCCATTCGTCGGGACGCGTCGGCCTCCCGTCGGCCATTGCCAGAAGGAGAGGATGATGGAACGGACACCGTTTGATATCGTGATGAATGATGCCCTCCAGGAAGAATCCGGGCAGGGATTGTCTATGAAAGAAATCGAGGATGATATACTTTCCATCGTGTCCAAGGCGTGCGCCATTCCGCTGGAGATAGTGCAACGTGATTATTCGAGGATGGGCTACCAAACCGCCACGTTCAGGGAAAAGGGGTTGGAGATGCCATATACGATACGTGATCTCTTGAAGATGGATATTAATGAACTCATAATGATAGGTGTCACTCGTGATGTGGTGAACGTATGGATATTACGTTGCATGTGTACTATTGCAGGTTTTCGTTTTGACTTTGCTTATCAAGGGCCATATGCCGTCTCAGGAATTGGTGAGAAAATTGAGCAGTGTTTATATGAACTTCGTGGAAATAAGACGTTATCGAATATCGACCCTTATGAAGCAACAGTAGAGGAGCTTTGTGCGCTCCGCGATAGATTTGCAGCATAGCCCGCAACGAAGGGGAGGAATTTTAATGAGCGACCGCTTGCTCAATGTCGAACAGGCCCGCGAAAAACTCGGTAACGTCTCGAAATCCTTCGTGTACAAGCTCTGCAAGGACGGCGTGTTGTGCACCATTGTCGTCGGCAAGGTGCGCGGTCTCCGTATCTATGCGTCATCGTTAAAGAATTATATCGATAACAAAAAACGCGACCGGGCGGCATGAGATTTTTTTTCGACGCTCTCGGCCCGCGTCTTCCGCTTCGCCGGCAAAGCCGCGCCGCTGCTGGCTTGCGGCCCTGTTTGACCCCCTGAAAATTATGTCCACGACGTCCACTACGTCCACGGGGTGCACTGACTGCCCCCCTGGCCTGCCGTATCCGGTGGGCCATGTTCACGCTCTATTCCGACGCCGAGCTGCAAACGCTCATTTCCCAGGTCAAGGCCGCCATCCCCAAGGTGCTGGCCGGCCAGCGGGTGAAAATCGACAACTCGGAATATGAGCGCTCCACCCTCGATGCCCTGAAAGCCTTTGCCACTGCCCTGGCCCGGGAAGTCGCCCGGCGCTCGGGCAAGGCCCCCCGCCTCGTCACCGTCCGCACCCCGTCCGTCCATGGCCCCCGGAGGCTCTTTTGAGCGGCCAGCCCCTGCTGGTGGACCGGCTGGGCCGGCCCCTGGCCTCGCCGGCCCTTGGTCAGGTCGGCATGGTGGCCCGCGCGGCCGGCGGCCATCGCGGCACCATGTCCGGCTGGCTGCCGCAACGCCATTCCGCCTACTCTGCCCCCTATGAGCGCGAGCTGGTCGCCCGCCGATCCGAGGATCTGGCCGCCAACGACGCCCATGCCGCCGCGTTGTTCGAATCCCTGTCCACCAATGTCACCGGCACCGGCCTTGTCCCCCAGTCCCGCATCGATGCCGAGGCCCTGGGCATTCCGGAAGATACGGCCACGGACCTGCGCAACCAGATCGAGGCCGCTTTCGCCGCCTGGGCCCAGAAGGCCGACGCCGGCGGCCGGATGACGTTCAACCAGCTCCAGTTTCTCATATTCCGCACCGTCCTGGTCCAGGGCGAATACCTGAACCTGTGCGTATCCAAGACCCGACCGGACGGCAGTCTGCCCCCGGGCCGGCGCTTCGCCATGGCCCTGCAATCCATCCATCCGGCCCGCTTGCGCACCCCGGCCGCCATGGCCCTGGATGCGTCGGTCCGGGACGGCGTGGCCCTGGGCGACGACGGCGAAGCCCTCGGGTACTGGATCGCCCAGCCCGACAGCCTGGGCCGCATCGATTATGCCGCCCTGATCAGCTCCCGCTACTATCCGGCCTCGGTGGCCCATCGGCCGGTCGTCCTCCACGGCTTCCCCCAGACCCAGGCCGAACAGTACCGGGGCATCCCCTCCCTGGCCCCGGCCATGAAATTCTTCCGCGACTTGGGCGATTGTCTGGACGCCGAACTGGTCGGACAGATCGTCACCGCCCAGGTGCCCATGGCCATCACGGCCGATATCAATCCGCTGGTCCAGACCGGCGTCATCCAGGGGCGCGGCGACATCCGGTCCCGTCCCGACGGCGAATATGTGACCGAGGTTCCGGCCGGCACCGTACTCCAGCTCTACGAGGGCGAGGACATCAAGCCGCTGGATTCGCCGCGCCCGGGCAGCAATTTCGACAGCTTCGTCACCCGCATCCTGCGCGCCGCCGGGGCCGCCGTCGGCCTGCCCTACGAGATGGTGGTCAAGGATTTCTCCAAGACGAACTATTCCAGCGCCCGGGCCGCCCTGCTGGAGGCCTGGCGGGTCATCCGCCGGCACCAGGACTGGCTGGAATCCGGCTACTGCATCCCGATCTGGGAAGCGGTGATCGAAGAAGCCGTGGCTCGCGGCTATGTCGTCATTCCCGAAGGCGCGCCGGACTTCTGGCTTTCCGATGGTTCGCCCGATCCCCGCTATCTGGCCAGCGACTGGATCCCGCCGCGACAGGGCCACGTGGACCCGACCAAGGATACCGGGGCCGACATCGAGGCCATCGAATCCGGCATCGCCACCTTTGCCGATGTCATCGCCTCCCGGGGCGGCGACTATGAATCCAGTTTCCGCCAGCAGAAGCGTGAGCGCGACTTGCGGAAAAAGCTCGGCCTGCCTGACCTGACTGCCTCCACTCCCAAACCTGCCCCCAAGCCGACGGAACCGGACGCGAATCCGGATGCGTCCGACCGGAATCCGCCCGAAGGCGGGAAAAATGACGACACCGGCCAGGAGCCCCAAGAGGAAGCCGCATGAGCACCATCGAATCGAACCATCCGGCCCCACGTGTGCTTTCGGTCGTCATGGCCGAGCCCTGGGCCATTCTGCCCGGCTCACTGGAGCTTATTCTGGAAATCGTCTCCCGGCGAGGCGATCCCGAGGCCATTGCCGTGAAGCGTGGCGTCCCCCTCGAAAACGCCCGTTCCGTCGAAGTGCGCGACGGCGTGGCCATCATCCCGATCATGGGACCGATTTTCCCCCGGGCCTCCATGTTCGAGTCTATTTCCCAGGCCGCCGTATCCGTCGAGACCTTGGCCCTCAATTTCCAGCAGGCCCTGGATGATCCGTCCGTGCGGGCCATCGTGTTCAACATCGACAGCCCCGGCGGCCAGGTCTCGGGCATCCAGGAGCTTGCGGCACAGATAGCTTCGGCCAGGGACGTCAAGCCGGTCGTTTCCTACATCCAGGGCACGGGAGCCAGCGCCGCCTATTGGCTGGCGTCTCCCGCCTCGCGGATCGTGGCTTCCAGGACCGCCGTGCTCGGCAGCATCGGCGTGGTGGCCACCGTCCCCAGGACCGACGGCAAGACCCTTTCCATCGTGTCCAGCCGGGCCCCGAAAAAGCGTGTCGATCCCGAATCCGAGGACGGCCGGGCCGAGGTGTTGCGGACCCTGGACGATCTGGCCGCCGTCTTTTCCGGCGACGTGGCTACCTATCGTGGCACCACCGTCAAAAACGTCGAACAGAATTTCGGCCAGGGCGGCGTCCTGGTCGGGGCCCGGGCCGTGGCCGCCGGCATGGCCGACGCTCTCGGCACCCTGGAAGGCGTCATCGCGGAATTGTCCGCGAACCGGCCCCTCGCCGGGAACCTCAATGCGCAAGGAGAACAAAATATGCCCGACGCGCAAATGCCGGATGCCGGCGGGGGAAAGACCGCCGCCACCATGCCGGTCAATCCGAATCCCACCCCTGTCGTCCCGGATCCCAAGGCGAGCGGCCCCACGGCCGCCGGCATCCTGGCCCTGGTCGGCGCCCTGCACGGCCCGGAAGTCCGGGCCAGCGTGGAGCAGGCTGCCCAGGAGGCCCAGGCCATGGACATCAGTTGCGTGGCCTACGCCGCCATGCTGACCACCATGAAGGCCCGCTTCGCCCCGGCCCCCGAGGCCAGGACCGAAACCCCGCCGGCCGCGCCGTCCGGCGGCCAGGCCATGGTCCAGGCCATCACCAATGCCCTGGCCAGTCCGGCCAAGCCGGGCACGGTCACGGCTGCCGACAGCCAGCCGAATTTCGTGGCTTATACCAAGGCTCACGTCCAGGCCGCCAAGGGGGGGAAATAAATGTCCACGATCACCAACGAACGCAACCGCGAAGGCGACATCTTCGTCGCGGAACTGTCCCCGGCCTTCGGCCGCGAGGTCGTGACCATCGCTTCGGGTGCCAACCTGGTCCAGGGCTCGGTCCTGGGCAAGTCCGCCTTTTCCTGCCCGGCCACGGGCACGGCCAAGGCCGGCAACACCGGCAACGGCACGCTCGGGTCCGTGGTGGCCGGCAACCAGGTGGAAATCGGCGACTACACCATCAAATGCACGGCCGCCGCTTCCAACTCCGGCACCTTCAAGGTGTTGACCCCGCAGGGGTTTCGTCTCGACGACGCCACGGTCGGCGTGCCCTACGTTTCGCCGCACCTGTCCTTTGAGTTGACCGACGGCGCCACGGACTTTGCGGCCGGTGATGCCTTCACCATCACCGTGGACGAAGGCTCGGGCGATGCCGCCCTGATCAACTTCGCCGCCCATGACGGCTCCCAGCTCGCGGCCGGCGTCCTGCTCTACGACGTGGACGCCACTTTCGGCGCGGTTGAGGGCGTCAACGTCAAAAGCAACGCCGTGGTCATCGAAACGAATCTGATCTGGCCCGTGGGCGCCACCGCCGCCCAGAAAGAGGCCGCTCTCGCCCAACTGTCCGAACGCGGCATCAGCGCCGTCGAGGGGGTCTAAGCCATGGCTTTCAACATCGGCATGTTCTCGCTGGCCGAACTGACCCAGTCCATCAATCTCATTCCCTTCAAGTATGGACGATTGGTCAATTCGGGGATTTTTACCCTGAAACCCATCAACACGCGCACCGTCATGCTGGAACGCCAGCACAACATCCTGCGTCTGCTCGTCACCAAACCCCTGGGGGCGGACGGCACGCCGATGGAGCACGGCAAGCGGGACGGTCTCACCTTCAAGGTGCCGCATATCCCGGCCACCGACGTCATCCTGCCCAACGAATACGAGGGCGTGCGGGCCTTCGGCACGGAAAACGCCCTGGACACCCAGCAGTCGGTCATGCTGCGCAAGCTGGCCGAAAACCGCCTCAAATTCGAGATCACCTGGGAGCATATGCACTGGGGGGCCATCAAGGGTCTGATCCTGGACGGCGACGGTTCTTCGGTCATCTACAACCTGTTCGACGAGTTCGGGCTGACCCAGCAGGTATTCGACTTCGAGCTGGACGACCCGAATACCGACGTGGCGTCCAAATGCCGCGACCTCTCGCGCTACGTCGAACTGAACCTGGAAGGCGACGTCACTACCGGCACCCGGGTTTTCGTGTCGTCGGAGTTCTTCGACAGCCTCATCACCCACGTCAGCGTCAAGGATTGGTACAAGAACTGGCAGGCCGCCGCCCAGATGTCCCAGGTCGATCCGCGTAAGGGCTTCTCCTTTGGCGGCGTCACCTTCGAGGAATGCCTGGGTCAGGCCACCACGTCCAAGGGCGCCACCACGCGCTATATCGCCGCCGGCGAGGGCCACGCCATCCCCGAGGGCACCATGTCCACCTTCGAGACGGTCGTCGCCCCCGGCAACTTCACCGACACGGTCAACACCTACGGCGAAATGCTCTACGCCTTGTCCAAGCTCCGGGATTTCAATCAGGGCGTGGACATCTGGATGGAGTCCAACATCCTGCCGCTCTGCTACCGGCCGAAGCTGCTGGTGAAGGTCAAGCGGTACTGATCCGCATCATAGCAACCGCCCCGACCCGGGCCGCCCCGCGCGGCCCGGGTCATGGAGACAAGCCATGGCAACACCGATCCCGTACACGCCAGATCTTCGCGCCGACTATGAACGTCTGGCCGCCGACGCCGCCATCCGGCCCGAATTTCGCACCGACGTCGCCCTCATGACCAGGCGCATCGTCGCGGCCTGGCCCCGTTACGAGGCCGTGGCCGAGGACGTCGGCGCTCCGGCGCATCTGGTGGCCCTGGTCCATGCCATGGAATGCGGCCTGCGGTTCGACCGCCACCTGCACAACGGCGATCCGCTCACGGCCCGCACCGTCCATGTCCCGGCCGGGCGGCCGGTCGACGGCACCCCGCCCTTCACCTGGGAAGAGTCCGCCGCCGACGCCTTGCGAGCGCACGGCGTGGACCGCTGGACCGACTGGAGCCTTGGCGGTCTTTGCTACGTGCTCGAACGCTACAACGGCTTCGGCTATCGCCGCTACCACCCCGAGGTGCCCACGCCCTATCTCTGGTCCGGAACAACCGCCTACACCGCCGGCAAGTACGTGTCCGACGGCCATTTCGACCCGGCGGCCGTCAGCAAACAGTGCGGCGCCATGGCCCTGCTGCGCGGTCTGGCCGACGTTGGCAAGCTCTTCCCGGAAACGCCGGAAGGGGACGCGTCGTGACCATCGAGGAGGCCAAGCAAGCCGGCCAGTGTCAGGGCTGCGTTTTCCGGCTGATCGGTCCCGGTGAGGCCCGCTGTATGGGCGTGGATCTGGCCGAAACCGAATGTCCGGGGAAGTGCGCTGACGAGAAGCGCCAGGGAGGGAAGAGACAATGTTCGGCATAGACGACGCCATCGGGGCCGGCCTCGGCGTGATCGGCAAGATCATCGACCGGGTCATCCCGGACAAGGAAGCCCAGGACAAGGCCAAGCTGGCCCTGCTCGAAATGCAGCAACGCGGCGAACTGGCCCAGCTCGATGCCGCGCTCAAATCCGACCTCGGCCAGATGGACATCAATAAACAAGAGGCGGCGTCCAGCAGCCTCTTCGTCGCGGGTTGGCGTCCCATGGTCGGCTGGGTCTGCGCCGGCGCACTCGCCTATTCGTTCATTCTGTTGCCCATGCTGCGGGCCATTCTGGCCGCCTGGAAGCCCGGCCTCACCATCCCGTCCATCGACATGTCCGACTTGTGGCCGCTCATGATGGGCATGCTCGGCCTGGGCGGCATGCGGAGTTGGGAAAAGGCCAAGGGAGTGTCCAGGTAATGGTCTCCGACGAGGACCTCAAAAAGCTCGTCGTCGCGGCCGTTCAGGAGGCCCTGGTCGGGCAGCATGCCGGCGGTTGCCGCGACTGCTGCCGCACCTGCGAACTGGAGCCGGGCATGCACCGGGATGACCACAAGTTCATCTACGCCCTGCGCCAGACCCTGACCGACGGCCGCAAGACCATGCTGGCCACGTTTTTCAAGGCGTTGGCCTGGATCATCCTCGTCGGCGTGGGGCTCTGGGTGGTGACCAAGGCAAAGGGGGCCTGAATGCACGACATCGAAGCCCAAGTGCGCCGCCTGCAGCGGCTTTTCCGAAACTTGGCCTGGATCGTGGCCGTCGGTGCCCTGTTCGACGGCTGGGAAATCGTCCGATTGGTCCGCGTCGTGCGCGCCTGGTGGGGCCAGCCATGACCCTGCGCGACGACTTCGCCGCCGACATCCTGGACGGCTTCCGCGACCTGGCCGAACCGGCCGTCTACCGGCCCAGGTCCGGCGCGGCGGTCGCAACCTTCGCCCTGCTCGAGGACCGCCGGCTGGCCGCCGGCTCCCGGGCCCGGCTCGAGACCGCCACACTGGTGGTTTCCCAGTTCGACGTCCCCGCGCCCGCCATCGACGACTGTTTCGAGGTATCCGGCATCGTCTGGCAGTACCGCCAGAACAAGGACGCCCCGGCCGAACGCGAGGACGCCTGGCCGTTCTGGCGGCTGGCCTGCCGCCGCACCGACACCTTGTCCCTGACCGGAGGCCGCTCGTGAGCACGAATGCGGCGCCGACCGGCGGCCTCGGCATGACCTTCGCCCTGTCCGAGTCGCCCATTCTGTCGGAACTGCTCACCAGCAGCGACCCTGTTGTCCGTCGCGTGTCGCTCAAGGCCCTCAAATCCACGGGCTGGATGGTGCAGCAGAACTGGCGTCAATATTTCAAGGATCCCGGCTGGGCGCCGGTCTCCAAGCTGACAAAGTCCCTCGATACCCGGGCCGGCCTCAAATTTTTGCGCCAGTTCGTCCGCTACAAGGCGTTCCCGGACAACATGGCCGTGGCCATCGGCTTCGGTAAGGGCAAGTCCGTCAAGAAAAAGTCCGGGGCATCCTATACGGGTCTGGGCCGCTACGGCCTGGCCGCCGGCAGCCTGCTCGGGGCCGACGCCGAGATCATGGCCATCGCCGAAAAGGCGGAATACGGCTGGCATGGCCCGGTCACCGAGCGCATGCGCCATTACGTGGCCGCCGCGACCAGGGCCCGGTCCAAGGCCAAGCATCCGGTGGTCGGCCGCAACTACGTCGCCTTTTCCAAGAGCAAGACCAACATCGACGTGCCGGCCAGATCCGTGTCCCGGGTCTATTTCGACCGCATCAAGACAAAGATAAGCGACTATTATCTCATTAAATTTTCCATGAACTGGAAAAAAATCGGGGCGGCGGCATGAGGACCTCGGAACTGCGGGAACGGATGCGGCAGGCCCTGACCAGGAACGATGCCCTGGCCGCCTGGAGCCTGCGCCACTTCAATCGGACTATGACGCTGCTCGACGTCTACGATCCGCACGATCCCCCGTCCGACGACGCCTGCCCGTTCGTCTCTTTCGAGCTGCTGTCCCATGGCCGGGGCAACGACACTGCCCGGCAGTCCTGGGAGTTCCTGGTCATCGTCGAGGTGCGTCTGCCCGAGGGCGTTTCCGGCGAGGACCTGGCCGCCGACCTGCGCGAGCTGGTCGAGGACTGCCTGCTCCGGCCGGGCATCGGGAAGGTGAAGACAGGGGAGGACGTGCACGAGGTCCACGAAGGCACGTATTGGCAAAACATTTCGACCGTCAGCATCACGCGCTAGCGCGAAGGAGGCTATCATGTCTGGTATTTTGTGCTCCGGGAAACTCTACATCGACCGTACCGACACCAGCGGCAACAAGACCGGGCTGGTCTCCGTGGGCAACGCCACCCAGTTTCAGATCACCGAGTCGTCCAGCACCAAGACCCGCACGTCCCGCATGAACGACGACTACGGCCAGGTGCTGGATACCGTGGCCATCAAGGGCGACTCCAAGCTTGCCGTCACCATGGACGAGCTGGACCGGGCCAACCTGGCCCTGATCTTCCTCGGCCTCGACGTGGACTCCAGCCAGGCGGCCGCCGCTTCCCAGACCAAGGAATTCGACCTCGGGAGCGTGAAGCGGAACGTCTATTACGAGCTGGGCCACACCAACGTCACGGTCAGCAACGTCGCTGTCGGCGGCTCGGCCATGGCGGACGGTTCCTTCCAGGTCGATACCTCCGGCGGTCTCGTCATGTTCACCGATAGCGCCCCGGCCTCCGGCAGCGTCACGGTGACCTTCTCGGCCGCCAAAATGGCCGGCTACAAGATCAAGGGCGGCGCCCGGCCGACCATCAAGGCCCGCCTGCTCCTGATCGGCAAGAATCTGGCCGACGAGACCAACGTCCAGGTGGACGTCAAGGAAGCCGTGCTGACCCCGAAGTCCGGACTGGATTTCCTCTCCTCCGACTTCGCCACGGCCCAGCTGGAGGGCACGCTCAACAAGCCGGCCGGAGAGGATGCCCCCTACTACGTCACCGTGCTGGACGAGGCGGCCTAACCCATGCTGCGCGCACAGAAAACCATCCGTATCGGCGGCGAGGACGGTCAGGACGTGACCGTCCTCGAGGTGAATGTGGAGCAGCTCGGCGACGCCATGACGTTGCTGTCCCAGGTCTCCGGCGGAGGCGGCCAGGATCTGCCCGCCCTGGCCGGGGCGGTGCTGGCCGCCAAGGACGGGCCGGCCCTGCGGTTGCTGCATGGCCTGTCGTCGCTGGGCCAGGACATCGACGCCGTAGGCGGCTGCTCCCTGGTGGATATCGGCGAAGCCTGGGTGGAGGTGAACCAGCCTTTTTTCGACCGCCTCCGGGAGATCGGCCAAAAGCTGGCGAAAAAGGCGCAACCCGATCCCCTCGACGAAGTGAAACCCCAGGCCGCCTAGACGCCATCGCCCGGGCCGTGGACCGCCTCCTGGCCCGGGGACATGGCCCGGCGGTCTACGGCTACGGCTGGTCCTGGTTCATCCGCTGCCTTCGGGCGGCCGACGCGGCGGACAGGATCGAGGCGCGGCGCCATCGGCTGGAACGGGCCGAAGCCATGATTGACATGCGGCTGGCCATGCACGGGGAAACGGAGGCGTTTGAACGCCATTGCGACGCGCTTGTGAAGGACTGACATGGAATCCCTGAACGGCCTCGACATCCTCATCAACGCCAAGGACAACGCCACCCAGGTGTTGCAGTCCATCCAGTCCAACATCACCACCCTGGGCTCGGAAGGCTCCTCCCAGCTTTCCCGCATCAACGAGGCCGCCGAGGGGGTTCGTACCCGCCTGACCGGCATGTACGCGGCCGTGACCGCCCTGGTGGCCGGCTTTGTCGGCGGCAAGCTGGTCCAGGTTCCGGCCCAGTTCGAGAGTATCAACGCCCAGTTGACCACGGTGACCAAGTCCAGTGCACTGGCCCAGGAAGCCACCAAATGGGTCACCGACTTTGCCGCCAAGACGCCCTACGAGCTGGACCAGGTCTCCCGGGCCTATGCCAAGCTCCTGTCCTACGGCTTCGACCCGAAGACGCTCCTGGAGCCCATCGGCAACGCCGCCTCCGGCATGCAGAAGACCCTGGACGAGGCGGTCGAGGCCTTTGCCGACGCCACGCGCGGCGAATACGAGCGCCTGAAGGAATTCGGCATCAACGCCGAGGTCTCGGGCAATCAGGTGACCCTGTCCTGGATGCAGAACGGGCAGCAGATGGAGAAGACGGTCACCAAGAACGCCGAGAATATCGGCAAGGCCCTGACCGGCGTCTGGACCGACATGTTCAAGGGCGGCATGGAATCCCAGATGTCGACCTGGACCGGCCGCGTTTCCAATCTGATGGACGCCGTCACGCGCGGCATCCAGAAATTCATGTCCGGCGGCCTGTTCGATGCCCTCAAGGAAAAGGTTGCCACCATCACCGATGCCGTCGAGGAGCTGGAACAATCCGGCAGCCTGGAGGAATGGGGCAGGATCGCGGCCGCCGCCTTTACTGCGGTCTGGGACGCCGGCAAACGCCTGGTCGAATGGATCACCGAGTTCGTGAGCCGCTACGGTGATCTCCTGAAAGCCTTGGCGACAGAAGCGGCTATCCTCATGGCGGTTTCAGCCTTCGGATCTTTGGCCAAAGGCGTAGCATCGGCTATTAGTTTCTTGAAACTCTTCAAAACCGCTGCTGCTGCCGCCGAAATTGGTACCTTGGCTTTGTCAAAGGCAATGCTTGCAGGCCTCGGTGGTTGGATTACCTTGATTTTATGTATCCCCGACGCCATCAAGGGCTACAAGAATGCGGCCCTGGCCCTGAACGAGTGGCTCAACCCGCTATCCAAGACGAACCAGGCCAACAAGCAGGCTGCCGCCTATCAGCAGACGGCCACCGAGAACAACAAGAAGGCCGACGCGGCCATCAAGCAGTACGCGGCCAGCCTGGGCTATACCGTCAACACCATGGACGAGTGGCGCAAGGGGCTGGCCGACGGCACCATCAAGCTCCGGGACCATGCCGGTAACGTGGCCCTCACCGCCGACGAATACAAAAAGGCCGGCGACGCCATAAAAAAGGCCCAGACCGCCGGCACGGCCTACATCAGTCAGGTGGCCGACCGCTACGACCAGCAGGCCAACGAGGCCAAGAAGCTGGCCGAGACCGAAGGCGCGGCCGCCGCCAACAGCCTGGCCGTGCAGCGCGACAAGTACAAGGCCGTGCTGCCCGTGGCCCAGGCCGTGGCCGAACAGCAGATCGCCTACATCAATCAGGTCGGCGGCACCGAGCAGCAGAAGGCGGCCTTGCGGGCCAAGGTGGAAGAGAATCTGCAAGCCGCCAAGAAAACGGCCCTGGATGACTGGCTTGCCGCCCTCAAATCCGGCCTGGACGAAGCGCTCTCCCAGGAAAAGCGCTATGCCCAGGAATCCGAGAACGCCCACAAGACCACCGAGGACAAGATCCGCGAGCTGCGGCGCCAGACCATGGACACCTCGACCGCCTATTACGACCAGGTGGCCGAGGCGAACGAGAAGCTGGCCAAGGCCGAACAGGCCGCCGCCACGGGCACGGCCGAGGGCTACGACCGGGCCATGCAGTACGCCAAGGAGGCGCAAAACGCCTTCGTGGCCTCGGCCACGGCTGGCAAGGATTCGGTGGACAGCTATACCGCCGTGCAGACCGCTGTCCGGGGCGTGGCCGAGGCGGGCAAGGTCTGGGAAGATGCGGCCAACGCCGGCAAGACCGCCTGGGCCGATACCGTCCAGGCCTTCAAGGACCAGATTGCCGACGCCAAGGCCAAGCTCGACGAATTGAAGAACAACCCTGTCGGCGTGAATCTTACCTGCGATACGACGGCCGTGGATAAGGCCCTGGATGCGCTACGCTCCACCAAGACCACGTCGTCGCACAGGGTCGATCCGAACACGGCCGATGCATTTAAGGCCATCGCGGATCTGAAGAAGGATACATACTCGACCCATTACGTCACGGTCAAAACCGTGGAGGAAAAGGCCTCCACATCCTCGCCGATCCTCCCCAGTGTTATCCCCAGATCTTATTATGAAGGGTCATCATCCATGGCCCTGGGCGGGGTAGTCAGCTTGCTCGATCGGGTTTACCGCTTCGCCACCGGCGGCTCCGTGCCGGTCATGACCATGCCGGGTGAGGTGGTGGTCGAGCCCGAGCGGGCTGGCCGGCTCGCCCCCTTGCTCCACGCCATCAACAGCCTGCGCTTTCCCGTGGACGCCATCCTGCACCGGGCGACCGGCGGCGACGTGTTCCGGCCCTTCGCCTCGGGCCTGATTCCTGGCGTGGGCGACGAGGATTCCGAGCCGCTGCTGCTGCGGCAGGGTGCCTTCGTGGTGCGCAAATCCGCTGTCCAGCGCTACGGCGCGGATCTGATCAATTCCCTGGGCCGGTCCGTGGCCGTGCCGCATTTCGCCGACGGCGGCGTCGTGCTGCCCGACTGGCTGCGCCGGCTCCAGGCGACATTTGCCCCGGCTCCGGCCGCATCGTCCGTGACGCCGGAAGGGGAAACGCCGCCCCCGGTGATGGTCGCTCCGGCGGCCGCATCTCCGGTCCTGTCCTCGCCGCTGCCCGCCCGCCGGCCCCTGTCCGTCAAGGGGACGTCCGCGCTCGGACGCCTCAACGCCCTGCGCGGCCAGGGGCTCACCGCCTTTTCCTCGGGCGGCAGCCTGGACGAGACCCTGGCCGACATCGCCCTGGAGCGCAAACGCACCCAGGAGGACTACGACGAGTCCATCGCCGACGCCCAGGCCGACCATAACGACAGCCTGGCCGCTCTCCTTGCGCAGGAGCAGTCCGACCTGGACGACATCGCCAAGACCCTGGCCGACGCCCTGGCCGACCTGCAAAAGACCTGGTCCGAGGCGCAAAAGGCCTACGCGTCCGATATGGCCGACGCCAAAGCGGCCCTGTCCAAGGCCGGGCAAGCCTATGACAGTTGGAAATACAACGCAGACATATCGTATTCTGCGACGAATAATGAAGGGAGCACGGTCCTCTATTCGCAAGATCAGATTGATAAGGGCTATAAGACAAACAATGGATATATCAACCAGGCAAATGGTGGCTTTATCGGTAATCCGACCGAGAAACTCCAGCATTTCGCCAACGGCGGCGTTACCCGATGGTACAAGTGGAAATATTCGAGTTCCTACGGCCTGCCGGCCAAGACCTACAACATCAAGTTCCAGGACTATTCGTCGACGGCGGCGGAAACGCAAGCCTCCTTGCAGCAGGCCATCCGGGACGCCGGCGACAAGGTCGACGAGGTCCAGCAGACCTATAACGAGGCCCAGGAGACCTACTACACCGGCGTAGCCGAGGCCAAGGAGACGTTCCAGGACGACACGGACTCCAAGCAGGAATCCCTGTCGGAGGACAAGGCCAAGCTGGACGCCGATCTGGCGGACAAGCTGGACGACCTGAAAAAAAGTTATGACCGGACCATGGAGGACCTGGACATCAAGGAGACCCGGGCCCGGGCCGATGCCGAGGAGACGGGCGACTATTCCATTACCGGGTTTTCCCAATGGTTGCGCGAGGGCGGCCCGGTGGCGGCCCTGCACCGGGTGCAGCGGCTGGCCGAGGGCGGTCTGGCCCGGCTGTTCGGCCGGCTGCCCCGCTTCGCCGGGGGCGGCGCGGTGCCCCTGGTCGAGGGAGCCGAACGCGGCGTGGATTCCGTCATCGCCGCCCTGACTCCCGGCGAAGGCGTCATCAACCTCAAGGCCATGGGCCGGATCATCTCCGAGCGCGCCCTTTCGGCCCTCAACAACCTGGATCTGGACGGCTTCCTGGGTGAGCTGCCCCGCTTCGCCGGCGGCGGCGTGGTCGGAAGCCGGGCGGCCGCCTCCGGCATTTCGCCTTCAGGCGCGGCCGCTGCCGACGGCTACACCGCCACCTTGAACCTCAATCTCGCCGGCAGAAGCTACGAGACCAGGACCACCAGGGACACGGCGGCGGCCCTGGCCCGGGAGTTGCGCCGCCAGGGAGCGAACATCAAATGAGCATCATCCTGGCCGGCCTCGCCCTGCCCGACGGCTGCCTGTGGGCCAGCGAGTTCGATGCCGCGCCGGTGGCGGCCACGGTCGGTCGCACGGTCACCGGCCGACGCATCGTGCGCGAGACGGCCCTTGTCGCCGGCCGTCCCATCGACCTGGGCGGCGATGCCGCCTGGATATCCCGGGCCGATCTGCTGACGCTCCATGACTGGGCCGGCACGGTCGGCTGGACCGGCCGGCTCACCCTGCACGACGGCCGGACGTTCGCGGTCCGCTTCCGCACCCAGGAGGAAAAAGCCGTCGAGGTGGCCGCCGTGCAGGACCTGGCCGATCCCGGCGACGACGCCCTTTATCAGTTGACCGCCCTGCGGCTGGAGACGGTGTGATGGGCACCACCGCGCTTCTCGTCGCCTGCGGTACGGATACCTCCTTTCCCTTCGCCAAGATGGAGGTGCCGGACCAGACCGTCAACGCGGGCGAGGCCATGACGCTTCGCGCCTGGGCCACGGCTCCCGAACTGCTGCGGGACTATGTGCTGGCATCCGGAGCGACCTCGCTGGGGCCGGGCACGCCGGCCGTCTGGGGCGGCCAGACCACATGCAAATATTTCGACTTCGCCGGCGACAACGCCGCCCAGCAGTTCGACTGGCCCATCATGGATATCAGGCAGGTGCTGGCCTATTCGCCGGTCTACACCGTCTCCGATGCCGGCAAAGTGTCCGTGCTGGCTCCGGCCGGCCAGAACGTCACCGCCGCCTTCCTGCGGCGCGGCGGTTGCGGCATCGTGCCGGTGGAGGGATTGGGCAAGCTCTACGGCACCGTCTACGCCACGGCCGACCGGGCCCCCTACTGCCGGGAATGGTCCTGGACCGCCCCGTCCTCGCCGACCGGCGCGCAATGGTTCTGGCTCTCCAAGGCCGGCAGGCTGCAGCACAAGTTTTCCCTCACCATGTCCGACGAGCCCGACGACGCCAGCGTCTGCTACGTGGACGTCCGGATACTGGTCATCGACCGCAAGACCGCCGGCGCGGTCGGCGGTGCGGCCGTCTATCTCAACGGCCAGTACATGGGCGCCACGGACCAGACCTACGGCGTCCTCAAGTTGTTCCGCATCCTGTCCGGCACCTACGCCGTCAAGATTGTCGCTCCTGGTTTCGCCGTCAGTTCGGCCGACAAATATTCGGATAACGACAGCATCGTCATCCTGCCTGCCGGTAAGGACGTGCGTGTCAAGGTTGGAGGCTACGTATGACCTCGGCCGTGACCGTGCTCCTCAACTATTCGGCCGACGGGCTGCGCAAGCTTTCCGTGCCGTCCCAGACCGTCAACCCCGGCGAGACGGTCAAAATCTATCTCTGGGCGAAGACGCGCGCCGACCTGGACGGCTACGATTTGCGCCAGGGTCCGGACACCCTGGGACGGGGCGTCCTGCGCCAATATCCCGGCCAGATCGAGGAGCAGTATTTCGAGCTGGCCGGCGACGGGGCGTTGCAGGACTTCGACTGGCCGGTCGTTTCGCTGGCATCGGTCACCGCCTACGGCAATCTCTATGCGGACATCGACGGCGCGGTCTCCCTGGTGGCGCTGCCCGGCGAGGACGTGACGCGCCTTTTCAAGCTGTCCGGCAACAGCCTGGCCCGCAATGTGGAGGCCGGTGCGCCGAAGCTGTTTGGCACCGTGCGCGCCCGGTCCAACCGCGCGCCCTGGTGCCTGGAATGGGCCTGGACCGTCCCCGGCGGCGGCGTCACCGTGGCCGACAACTACGATTTCGGCCGCACGCCGCTGCTGTATTTCGACGCATCCGTCATCGCCGCCGGCGAAGGGCAGGTCCTGACCAGCCTGGCCGACAGGCTGGGCAATCTGATTACACTGTCGGGGTCGTTGCGGAATTGGTTCGTCCCTGGAGATACAGAGGAAGAAAGCTATGAACCATGGATATATAATGGAGAATACAGCATTTGGCATCCCTTTGGCGGGAAAGGGAACACCGCATGGTCGGGCGTTATCCCCAATGATGCCTTACTTCAATATTGTTGTGATTCTTTTTTTTATAAGACATCTGAAGGAAAACATTCTATTCGTCTTTCTGCATCGGTCATAAAGCGTAAAAGGTGGGGGCTTCTATGGATTGGATATAGTCCGTATATGGCGTGTAAAGCGGTCTATTCAAGTTGTCTGACAAAAACTCTATTCGTAATCGCATCAGGATGTAAATCCTATGCCATTGGGAAAACCGTCAATGGAGAGAGTTTTAGACCGGTTGGATATAGCCAACGGGAAGAGATTTCGATGGTCCTCGGCGGGGATTCCGCAGATCGCGAAACTGACGGTTCCAATCTTGGAGCGATAGGAAGCGGAGAAACCGAAGTATCGTTGGCGCTGACGGCGTTTGGGGGATCCACTTATTCGTCTTTTTTGCAGAAAGAATATACAAGCGAGTTATACTGGGCAGCGATAGATAATACTGGTTATAGTCGCAATAATTTTGCTGTTATTGGAAAATATCCAGCCGCCATACCGAAGCTGATAACTGTCGAACTTAATGCAAATACAAACGTCTATAATATATATCAAAATGGAATATTAGTTGAGACGTTGCCGTGTGTTGAAGATATGGGGAAATTCTCCATATTCCCTGTATCAGTCCTCCGTTTTTCCGCAGCCGTCGACCATTACAATAACATCTACGACACCATGGGCGTCCGTTACCAGACGCACCAGGATATTTACACCGCCCTGCTCTTTGACGGCCTGTTCGACACGGCCAAGCGGCAGGCCATCGAGGCCTACCTGATGGCCAAGTGGGGGATCGCGGCATGACGACCAGCAGCGACAGCAAAGAGACCAAGGACATCGGCTACAGTTTCTTCCTCTACAGGCAAGGCGCGCTGCAAAATGCGTTTGCCATTTCCCTGGACGTGCCGGCAGCCGACGCCAACCCCTGCGCCTGGGACCCGCTGGACCTGGACTCCCTGTTCGAGGGGTCCCTGGGCCTGGCCTGCTGCCTCCGGTCCTGCGCCCTGGCCACGGATCTGGCCACCGGCGACGAGGTCACGGCCTGGCCGGACGAATCCGGGTCCGGCAACGACATGACCGACGTGTCGTCCACGCCGGTCCCGGTGTTCGACGGGAAAAACATCCTCTTCAACCGCGATGCGGCCAGCATCCAGTGCCAGGACGCCTACACCTTCCATGCGCCGGAATGGACCTGGTTTTTTACCCTCCATCTGTCGGACCTGTCCGATCCGTCCGCCCTGGACCGGCTCATCCTGCGGGTGTTTTCCGTCACGGCCACGTTTTCGCCGCGCACGGACCGGACGCTCGGCGTCTCCTGGGCGGACTACCGGGACGAGGAGGTCGCCGCCAGCCTGTCCGGCGTCTTCTCCGAGGCCGAAACCGGCGGGGCGATCACGGACTGGCTGTCGCGCGTCATCCTGTGCGTCCGGGCCCGGGTCGTCGGGGACACCTGGACCAGCGCGCTGCGCCTTAACGGCCAGACCGTGCGGACCGGCGGCATCAATCCCTACAGCGATGCCCGGCGCACGGTGTCCCTGGCCTGGGAGCCGGCCGCATCCGGCCACGTCATGACTCTTCGGCACGTCCTCGGCTTTGATCGGTATCTGGACGATGCCGCATGCGCGTCCGTCGAAACCATCCTCAAAAAATACGCCTGAGGAGGCTGTATGAGCATCACCGCTTCGGAACTCGTCATCCGCTACAGCGCCAACCGCACCGCCACGTCGGCCAACGGCGGCCGTATGAGCACGGTCGCGTTGACCTCCGGGGCCAAGCAGAATTTCTTCCCGGACTGGACCGCCGCGCAAATGGCTTCCGGTGCCACCCGCTACCGGAAATTCTTCGTCCACAACACCAACGCCGAAAACTTGGCCCTGACCGACGCCATGCTGCACCTGCTGGCCCCCACCCCGGCCGGGGACCGCATCACCATGTTCGGCGGCACGGCCGGCGACACCCAGGCCGACATCGGATCGCCCACGGAATACGGCGCGGCGGCGCTGCAATCCGCCGTTGCCGCCGGGGCAACCTCCCTGACGGTCACCCTGGAAGACGATGCCATGGCCATCTTCCGGACCGGCGACCAGATCTTCGTCACGGACGGCACGAACAGCGAGTACCACGACGCCGTGACCGTGGCGCAAAACGGTTCCCTGGTCGCCATCTCCCTGGCCCCCGGGGATATGCTTACCTACGCCTATACCTCCGGCGCCGTGGTCGCCTCGGTGCTGCCGCTTGGCACCATCGTGGCCGCCATCGCCACCGTAAACAAAGTGACCGGCTCGGGCGGCCTGGACGCCACCGCGATCACCGCCGACAACCAGGGCAGCATCTCCCAGACCGTCACCCTGACCATGACCTCGACCACCACCTTTTCGGCCGTGTCCGACGTCCTGGGCAGCCTGGGCACGGGCTCCATCGGCAGCGATTTCGCGCCGGTCAACAGCGATTACACGCGCCCGTACCTGACCGTGCCGGCGACGGCCTGGTCCGGCACCTGGGCGGCCGGCGAGACCGCGACCATCCCGGTCACCCAGGCGGCACCCGCCGTCTGGCTCAAGAATGTCGTCCCGGCCGGCGCGGCGGCCTACGGCAACGACGCCTTCACCCTGCGCGTGGTCGGCGGCAGCGCCTAAGGAGCGGATCATGGGCAAGAGCCTGACCCTCTACAGCCACCTGGCCACCTGCCTGGGCCAGGGATTGATCGATTGGCCGGCCGACGCGCTGCGCCTGGCCCTGGTGGACAGCGGCTATGCGTTTTCGGCCGGGCATACCGTCTGGGCCGACGCCTCGGCCCACGAGATCACCGGCGCCGGCTATCCGTCTGGCGGCGCGGTGGTGTCCGGCGCCAGCATCACCCGGTCTGGCACGGTGACCTCCTTCGACGCGGCGGACGTGCCGTTTTCCGGCCTGACCGCCACCTTCCGGCGCGGCATCGTCTACAAACTGGGGACCGCCGGCGGGCTGGTCAATCCGCTCATCGCCGCCATCCTGTTCGACGATACGCCGGCCGACGTCACGGCGGTCGGCGGCTTCCCGGTCGTCTGGAGCCCGGCGGGCGTGTTCAAAATCAGCGAGGGGTAATCCATGAGCATCGAAAAATCGTCCGTCACGTTGCAGGCCGCCGCGACCAACGCGGCCGCAGCCACCACCACCGGCAGCGCCGTGGACCTGACCGGAGCCCTGGGCCTGTCCGGCACGGCCCGCATCACCAACGGAGCCACCGGCCCGACCGTGGGCTGCACGTTTTCCATCGAGGTCAGCGGCGACGGAACGACCTGGCGTCCCTGGTGCAGCCTGACGGCCGGCGCCACGGCATCGACGAGCTACGATTTCCAGTGGAGCCTGCCGGCCGAGATCCTTTACGCCCGCGCCGTGTTCACGGGCAACACCGGCCAGTCCGTGACCGTCGAATGCCTGGGCCACAAGTTGGCGGACGCGTAAATGCGCCTCCCCCTGCTCGTCCCCTGGCGGCAGCATCCGCCGCTTGGCACGCCCATCGACTGGAGCCATCCCCTGGCCCAGGGATTGGTGGCGTATATCACGTCGGACGGGGATCATGTCTCCGGCACGCCGCTCTATCTCTCGTCGGGAGACAGCCGTACCGTCGGCGGACGTATTTCGATTTCCCGATGCGCGTATACGAATTTTCTTCCCGAACTGCGTTCCATTCGTCAGGCCTCCACAGCCATCAGTTTCTGTGCCGTGATATCCACCGAAAGCTATGGCGCGTTTTTCGGTATACCATTTCGCAACGACGATTCGTGGAGTTACCCGTATAGTGCCTATGGTTTCGGTACATATGACACGTCGGGTAAATTGCGATTGCTCATCTCTAGCGGATCGGACTTCCTTGGCACGGCAAATAGCGTCACCTCGCTCGTCACGCCGGATCAGACGTTTTCCTGTTATGCCGTCAGCAAAAACGCATCGAGCCTTTCCTTTTATAAAGACGGTAAAATTTATGAGAGCGATTCGAATACTACGAGCGGCATAGCGCCGTCCTTCGAGAACGCCGCCCAGGTCGCCCTCGGCAGCCATGCGGTCAAAAACATCGGCGAAGGCATTGACGGTATTTTCGGTCCCCAAATCATCTATTCCCGCGACCTGACCCTGGCAGAACTCCGCACGATCAATGCCAATCCCTATCAAATATTCCAGCCTGTCCGCCGTTTCTGGCCCGTTGACGCGGGCATTCCCTGCGGCCGGCTCGTCCTGTCCGGGCTGGCTCCGGACTTCCACCGGGCCGTGGTCGCCGATTTTTCCGGTGCGTATGACCTCGCCGTCATCCGCACGGTGTCCGGTGCCTACAGCCTTCCGGTGCTGCGCGACGTGGCCGGGTTGTTCCTGACCCCGGGCTACGGCCGCGACATCGGCGGCGTCCATGCGCTGCCCGGGCGATGCACCACCAATTTCCCCGGCGGCCATGCCCTGCCGCTTGGGGTCTCCCGGGATCTGGCAGGCCGGCATGCCGTGCTCGACGCAACTCCGGTTGCGGCCGAGACGCTCGGGCGGCACAAGCTCCCCCAGGCGTCGGGCCTGGCCCGCGCCTATACCATACGCTTGGAGGTGTCCGACTAATGGACGGTATCCTGGGCCTGACCTTCTCCGGCGACCGCGAGTCCTATGCCTGGACCGTCGAGATCACCCTGGCCGACGAGGCCGCCTACCAGGCGTTCGCCCCGGGAAAACGGCTGGCCCTGACCGTCGGCGGTCAGCCGGTGGCGCTCCTCCTGGAGGCACGCACCCGCAAACGGCAATCCGGCACGGTCGACTACACCGCCACCGGCCGCACCCTGACCTGTCTGCTCGATGCGCCCTGGGCCACACCCGTGACCAGGACCTGGGGCACGGTCACCGCTTCCCAGGCCGCCGCCGCGTTGTGCGCCCGGGCCGGGCTCCCCTGTTCCTGGGAGGTCTGCGACTGGGCGCTGCCGGCCGGACGCCTGACCGCCACGGCCGAGTCGCCGGCCTCCATCCTGGCCCGGCTGGCTGCGGCCTGCGGCGCCATCGTCCAGCCCACCCTGACCGGCGGCGTGCGCGTCCGTTACCGCTATCCGGTCGGCGTGACCGAGCTGGCCGCCGCCGCGCCGGCGATCTCCTTCTCCCTGGACGAGGACGTCACGATCGCGGCCGAAACCTACGAGGGACAGCCCGGCTACGACGCCGTGACCGTAGTGGACGACCGGGCCGCCACCGAGTCCTACCTGACCATGGAGACCGACGACGACCGCAACCTCGGTCGTTCCACCTTCCCGCCGGGAGAGCCCTGCTACCTGCGCGTCTACCACGAGGCCGCCTATACCATGCGGGCCACCTCGGGCCGGCTGGAACGCGTGGCCACGGACTTCGCCGAGTCCCTGACCGCCACGGTCGCCTTCGACGACGCGGACACGGCCGACCTGGACAAGCTGGTGGCCGGCGTCAAAAGTGTGAGGTGGTACGGCAACGATCTGGGCGCGCTGTCTCCGAACGGCGGCGCCCAGGTCGTCCTCAGCGGCGGTGCCGGCTTCGGCGTGGCGTCCGTGACCTACCTCACCCGCTATGACCTTTGGCGCTACACCCCGGCCGATCTGGGCGACGACTTCGAAACGCAGGTCGAGTGCGCCCCGGTCGAAAACGCCACGGAGGCGTCCGGCGGCGGCATCCGACTGACCGTGCAGCGCGGGGCGGGCGTTGCCCCCTGCCCGGACGAACTGTCGGCCGCCCTGGCCTGTTCCCTGGCCCCGGCCACCCAGGCCGGCCGCAACTACCTCGACCAGTACGGCCAGAACGTCCTGGCCGTGGAGCTGGAATCCTGGCCGGCCGACGGGGACCTGCTGCCGCTCCCCGGCGACGTGGCGGCCGTGACCGACCCCGAGGACGACGGCCGATGGCAGGCCACGGTGACGGCGTTTTCCCTGTCCGTGGCCGTCCAGGACGGCGGCGGCACCCTGTCCACCCTGACCACCACCGTGGAGCGGCCCGAGCTATGAGCAATCCGCTGGCCAGTCTGCGCGAGCTGATCGCGCCTGCCGCCCGCCGCCGCACCGGCACGGTGACGGCCTACGCCAACGGCTGGGCCACCGTGGCCTGGACGTCCGGCGGCACCGGACAGGTGCTGTGCGGCATCCCGGTTGCGTCCGGCGACACGGTGCTGGTGGTAGGCGAATCCGTCACGGCCCGCCTGCCGTCCGTCGTCTCCCGGACCGTCATCATCAAGTGAGGCACTATGGACCAGACACAACATTACTATGTCGGATCGGTCGGCCTGGACATCCTGGTCGACACCGGCCTGGACCTGGCGGACGCATCCTCGGTCCGTTTCGACGTGAAAAAGCCGAACGGCACCCTGGCGACCTGGACCGCCACCCTGTACACGGCGGGCGGATCCGTTTCCGAGGCCCGCTATACCACGGTCGCGGGCGATTTCGACCAGCCCGGCACCTATTCGCTGCACGCCCTGGTCACCCGGGCCGACGGCTTTGCCGTTCCGGGCAACGAGGCGCTGTTCCTGGTCGAGAACCTGCATCCGAAAAGGAGATAGAAAATGGGTGTGTTGACGACAGCCGGCAAGAACCTGGTCCTGGATTCCGGGATTCCCGCCACCCTTTACGCGGCCCTGCATTCCGGCGCGCCCGGCGCGGACGGATCGGCTGCCGAACTGTCCGGCGGTTCGCCGGCGTACGCCCGGCTGGCCGTGAGCATGGCCGCCGCTTCGGGCGGCTCCCGGGCCATGTCCGCTCCAGTCACCTTCGACGTCCCGGCCGGCACGGTGTCCTACGCCAGCCTGTGGACGGCGATCACCGGCGGCACGTGCCTGGCCACGGATGACCTGACGTCCGAAACCTTCGCGGCGCAGGGACAGTACAAACTCAATACGTTCACACTGTCGATCACCGACCCGGCCTAAGCCATGCTCGACGCCTGGGTTGGGGCCGATGTCGCCTGGGTCGGCCAGGACCTCTCCTGGTCGGGCCTGGATACGCCGAGCGGCGCGGCGGCAGCGTCCGGTCTGGCCGGTGCCGCATCCGGCGGCGAAAAGATCGGCACCGGTTCCGCCGCGGTATCCTCTGCGGCTTCCCTCGCGGCCTCCGGCATAAAACGAGGCTGCGGCCTGGCGGGATGCGCCGCCGTTGTTTCCGCCCAGGCTTCCGGTTCGAAGTGCCCGTCCGGTACGGCGACTGCGCAGGCCCTTTCCGGCGCGGCGGCATTCGGTGGGAAGATCGGCTTCGGACAATCCGTCGCCGTTCTCCCGTTCCGTTTCGAGGCGGAAGGAAGGAAAAGCGGCCAGGGTACGGCGAACATTTCCGCGAGGGCACTGGCTGTCGCGGCCGGCGCGCCCGTGGCATCCAACGCGGCGGACGCCGAGGGCGTGGCCGTTGTCTCGGCCGGGGGGCTCAAGCAAGGCCTGGGTAATGCTGCCGCCGATGCCCAGTCCACCGGCTCCGGGCAAGGATCGAAAGGTGCCTGCGGCCTGGCCGGGGTCGTCGCGGCCGTTCTGGTCCAGGCGACCGGAGGGTTTGTCTCCCCGGCGACACATGATGCGGCCGCCGGGGCCATGGGCGAGGTTCTGGCCCTTGGCGCCAAGGTTGGAATCGGCGCGGCCGAGGCGTCGGGTGTCGGCCGCGCCGTGGCGATCGGTCCATCGTCTCCGCTCGGGGCCTTTGTTTTGCGCCTGGCCTCCCGTGTGCCGGACCGGCTGGCCCTGGCATCGCCCACTGTAACATCCGCCCGGCTGCCATCGACGACGCCACAGCGCTTGCTGTTGTCATCGATGGCAGCGACCACGCTGCCGTTGTCGTCGCCCGTGGCAACCGTCGTGCGGCTCACGTCCACCATCAGGGAGTAGCCAATGGCCATCACCGATCCGATTCCCGCCACCTACGTTTCCGCCACGACTTTTACCGTCGCCACCGACCGCACGGCCGAGTTTGCCGCCGGTGTGCGCGTCCGGGCCGATTGCGGCGCGGACGGCATTTTTACGGGCACCGTCACGGCGTCGAGCTACGCAACCGCCACCGACCTGACCACGGTGTCCCTGGCCCTGGATGCGGGCAGCCTGACGGCCAATCTGACCGACGTGCTCCACGGCAACGACAACCCGGCATCCCTGGCCAACCACGGGCATACCGGGCCGGCGGACGGGGGCGTCATCGGCACGGCTACCCCGACGGCCAGCAAGATTCCCATCGCGGACGCGTCGGGAAAGCTCGACCCTGGTTGGCTTCCGGCAAGTTTGACGGGCGACAATCTCATTATTGATGGGAATTTTGACCACTGGCTTGAAGGCACATCGCAAACGACATCTGGCTACGGTTCGCACACAATGAGTCGTAGCGAATTTAATGGTTGTGCAGTAACGCATTTGCGGGGAGAATTTATCGCTGGCGAGACCGATAATTGGGATGCACCAGCCACGTATTATTCGAGGAGCGTTGTAACGTCTGTTGCCGGAGCAACTAATTATGCCAGGCATGTCTGGGGACTCGGGGGCGTAACAGAATTTGTAGGGAAACAGACGTTTTCTTTTCGTTCGCGCGTTCCGAGCGGAGCAACCAACATTTCCGTAGAATTTATACAGTATTTCGGTGCGAATGGCTCGACTACTGTAACTGGTATCGGCTCTCAGCTTGTTGTACTGAGTACGGATTGGGCGAAGCGCATTGTTACGGTAGATATCCCATCTGTAGCCGGGAAAACTATTGGTGCTGGCAATTTTTTGGCATTAATCGCGTGGTTCGACGCCGGCTCCTCCCTTGCTCCCAGGGCTGCCAATCTCGGCCAGCAATCTGGCACGTTTGATATAGCACAAGTTAAGCTCGACCACAGTGCCTTCGCTACACCATTTGTCGCCCCCAACTCGCAGGACGAGCTGCGACGGATACTCCCCTATTATTATACGACCTATAGCAACGGGGTAACCCCTGGCACGGCATCACGCGTCGCGGCACTAGTTGATCGGTGCCCAACGACAGAGTGGAATTATTCCTTGCGATTCCCTGTGCCAATGCGGGCGATCCCGTCTATAAAAATATATAGCCCTGTGACTGGTAGTGTCGGATACCTATACCAGTATGATGGTACTCCTGGCGATAAAGCGGCACATGCGTTTAATCCTGGGACAACTGGCGTGCGCATATACTCGACTCTGGATGTAGCCAATTATATAGCCGAGTGTCATATTGTGGCCGACGCACGATTGTAGGAGAGGAGCGAATCTATGCAAACATATATAGATAACGGCGGCGGTACAATTACGATTGCTGGCATGATGATCCCAAAAGATGAAGGGAATAGGGATTATCAGAAATTTCTGCAACTCCAGGCTGCCGGAGAAGCTACGCTCGTGGAACCGACGGTGGGTGTTGCAATGCAAAAATCCGCCGCCTGCTCCCGCATCGACGCCAAGGCCGAGGCGCTGCGGCAAGGCGTGCTGACACCGGGGGCTGGCCAGGCGATCGAATACCAAAAAACCTGTGCCGAAGCGGCGGCCGTCATCGCCCTGGCCGCCAACGGGACAACGACCGTGACGGTGGGCACCTATAAATACTTGGAGGCCGAACAAGCGGCTCTGGCCGCCACGACAGGGACACTGACGCTCCTGCAGGTCGCCCAGGCGATCCAGGCCGACGTTGCCGCGGCGGACGCGGTGCTGGCCGCCATCAAACAGGTCCGGAGGACGGCGAAAATCAAAATCACCGCCGCCACCGACGCCGCCGGCGTGGCAGCGGCCGAGGCGGCCGTGGTGTGGCCGGAGGGATGACCAAAGGACCATCATCCTGCATACCCCCCATAAAAAATAGTAATATATTAAAATAATTAATAAAATATTCTGAGCTTATTGAAATTTATCTTGCAATAAATTTCAATTCTCACTATATTTTTCTTGCAAGCGGGGAAACGGACCCCGCCCAAACCCTGACCGGGGCGCGATGCCGCCCCGAACGGAGAAAAAAAATGGGGCTCTGCACAATTATCGCTGAGGATGGTTACGATCAAATTCGAATCCAGGCGCGCTGCCTGTTCCAGCACACACCATACGAAGCGCGGGTTCTCGACGTGACTCCCTCGGGTGCGAAAAGGCTTGACGCGTTTTTAAACCAACATAGATCTGATTTTGTTTCAATTCAGGCAGGGCGAAACCACCCAACATTTATCGGCTACACAATACGCAACGACTAAGAGGAAAAATAAAATGAACCAGACAATTACCATTACCATCACCGACGTGAGTGGCAACAATCCTACCACCATCCCTGTTGACCCGCGTATTGCCCGTGAGGGCGCGTGCCTGGACCTGATTGTGTGCGTGGCCGTACATATCGGTTGCCCCGTCGGCGTGCGCGTATCAATCCACACGGACGGATCGGCATACATCTGGCAGACCATGTTTGATGGTCGCGGCAGTAACCACTATGCCCATATAGACCCAAATATGTACGGGGATTACCCTGGCGGCCAACCTCACGCTCCTACCGAGGCCCAGCGGCGAATGGTTGCCCGCTGGTGGGCCGGAGTCGAGTACCCGTGCGGGTTGCATAGCGGGGTGGGCAAATCTCTCGCGGAATGGGCGTTTGCGGGCATGACGCAAACCGAGGTCGAGGCCAAATATTTGGATGGGCAGTCGGTGGCCCTTGCATAAAAACCATGCAAAAATGCGATAGGAGACAAAAAATGCAACGCATGTATGCAGTCAATATGGATATAGAGTTTTGTGACAACCGTGGTGAGCGCGTCGATATGGTTGCCTGCCCTGTATTTGTGTATGTTATGATCCCGGAGGTTGATCTTAACACAAGAGAGGGGCGATACATATTGCGTCGGGCTGCTCTGGATTATGTACGCGACTGTGGGCTGTACGGGATTCGAACCGGCACGTGTGATGTAACGGACACAACCGAGGAGACGTTGGGATGGCATAATGCTATCCATGCGGGCCGACATCGTGGGCGCTACCCGGCGGCCGAATACCCCGAAAGGCCAGATTGGGCCGGATGTAGTAACGACCCCTGGCCGCCGACAAACGACCACCAAACGAAGTCCGCCGCCGACTAGCCTACACAGTCCCGCGCTACAAAAAAACGAAAGGAAACAAAATGGATGCCACAAAAAACGAATATACCCTTGTGACTATCGATGCCAACGGCAACCGCGTTGATGAAACGCTCCTAGAGATTGTGGACACCAACGCATTAATGGTCTTGATTGACCATACGCCAGCCGACTGCCATTTTTCTGCCTTCCGACATGACGCGCAGGCTATTGCACGGCAGCGCGCGATTGTGGATAAATTCTTGACTGCCTCGGACGAGGAGTTGCTTGCGGATGACCCAGCCCCGAACGTGGAGAAGAGATTACACATGGCCGAACTCAATATAACACGGGCCTATAGTGCCCTGGGCACTATCAGATTTTGGGCCGGCTCCGTTGCAGAGTTGATCACGTTGGCGCGGACTATGGTTGGTGATTACGATGACACATCTATAGGTAATGACGTCACGTTGTGGGTCAGGACAGATTTTTAGCCCAGTGGTCATGGAGGGATGCAAAATGCGCGGCAGCGAAAAACAAATTGCATGGGCCGAGGACATCCAACAAAAGTGCATCGCGGGCGCGCTAAAAAATAGGAAATGTCCGCAATTTTTCGCGGCCATTTTATTGATTGAAAATGATGCAAGATTCTGGATAGACAATCGCAAAAATGATGTTTTGTCTATTTTAAAATTGATAAAAACAAAGCATTTTGGTAGTATTAAGGCACTGCATGAAATATTTAAACAAAACGAACAGAAAAAACTCGACTATCAAGCACTTTTTAAACTTTATTTATTAAATGCTCCGGCTCAAAACGTCGAAACAGCGGATAAAAAAATTAACTGGCCTTTTTAAGACCACAAAGGAGGACGAAATGCAAATCAATCACATGTACCTGCCCAAAAAGATCGAATTGGATGGTAAAAAATATCCGCTCGAAGAACGCTTTTTCCGTGAAGGCGAATCGACTAAAGAAGTTCAAGAACAACTTGACATTTTTCAATACGGGAAAGGCCGTTGGAGAATCACTCCCGCCGATGACGAAGAAGGTGAAGGCCCAAGCACTGAATAATCGCGCACTTATTCACTGCCGCATAGGTAGCTGAGAAAACTTGACTATAGAGTTTCACAAGATTCTCCATTCACTGCCGAATAGGCAGACAGCGGCGCGATGAACGACTAGCCTACACAGCCTCACTGTACAGGAAAAAACCAAGAAATAGGGGCGAATTATGACAACTTTGAATGATATTATAACACAAGCGCCTTTTATAGAATTTCCGGCTAGCGACGAACCAAAATGTGATTGTGGAGCCCCAAAGGGAACGCGTCACTCCAGCGCTTGCCCCCGTCGCATGTACAATGATGCACTCCACCGAGCACAAAAGGCAATTAAAGAACCTTTAACAACAAAATTTATACTTCATCATGGCCTCCCGGTCGCGGTTGACATTAATCGCAAGGGCATCATTGGAGGCCTCGGTCAATTTCACGGTCTAGAAACGGAGGTTTTCGGCTCAGAAAACGAGGCGTGGGAATGGAGAGCTGCTCAAATCCGTGCACGACCTGTTACGTGGAACTCGGAATCAGAGACAAACAGAGGAAAAATCGGGGGATGGGGGATTATTGAAGGTAGCGATAAGAGTGGGCAAGCGCAATACAAACTGTCGAGGGGAGAAGAAATTTTCATTGTTACATACTGCGGTTGCGGGGATGACCAAAGCGGGGCAACAAATTTATGGGAATGCTCCTGTGGCGACAAGGCCGTCTGTGATCATGTTGTCGCCGTAAAGAATTGGATAACTGAATTCTATGGGTAGCCTAGCCCTACGCGGCAAGCCTGCAAGTTTTAAGAGACAAGAAACAACGAAGCAAGAGGCGCAACGGCGGAGAATGAAGTAGGGAACGAGAAAACACTGCCGCAAAAAGGAGTCAAAAAGATGGACGCTATCATGGAAGCCACGTCGTTGGAACAAGTTGTTGCCGCTATTAATACAAACGGGGATGGTGCCCCATATTTTGGGGGGCTGGACTATCGTAGCCCGGAAGAGATGGCCGCGCAATGGGCGTTAAGTGCCGTCGCGTCGTCGGATTATTCCGATGTGACAGAAGAAAATCTTGAAGGACATCTAGAGATTTTGGAGCAAGCTGGCGCGCGTTTTGACTTCTCCGGCGCTGTAGCCGCCGCATTGGAAATGCACAATAAGGCGGAAAATCTTTTCAATGCGTCTGATGCTCCTATTTATCTCATTATAGACCAGAATGGTATTAACGAAGACAACGCTCGGGTTCGCAATGTTTCGGGTGGTTGTGTCCATTTTGATGATAACTATGGATGGGAATTTTTTGAGAACAAAAACGCCGAAACTTTTATGCCACGCGAGGGCGGGTATTCTATAAAACTTGCGGGCTAACTTCCACCTACACTTTTTACTGCCGCATAGGCAGCTGAGAAAAGAAAAAGGACCAGCACCATGGAAGCAAAAGAACTTTTCTTGCATCGAATGCGCCTATCTATCTTGTCATGGACTCCGATGGCGTCAACATGGCAGACGCCCAGGTGCGGGACGTAACGGGAGGATGCGTCTACGTTGATAATGTGGACGGATGGGAGTTTTACCCTGACGTAAAAGCAGAAAAGTTTATCACCCCCGGGGATGGCAGCTACCTTGAAAAAGTAAAATAACCCTACACAGCAATCCCGCGATACCTAAGAGGTAAAAACCACATGGACGCAAAATTTTCGCACCTTCCCCGCGACCGGATAACGCTTAGGCTTGGTACTACGCAGCGACCTTATAGGCCCTAAAAACAATCTAGCCGAAACGGAGAGCAGCGAAAATGAACGCTTACGAATCTTTCCGCATGGACAACACCGAGGGTTATACACAGGGACAGCTTGACGCTTTCAACGCTGAATGGCGGGAACGCGCCGAGGCAAACGGCTGGGAGCCGGGCAGCGACGAATACAAGGAAATGGAAAAGGCTTTTGCGGATGAAGTGGCACGGAGGTAAAAATGGCTGCTATCGACTGGGAAAAATGGGACGCCTTGCTTGGCACGAAACCGGATATGGAACTTGCGCAGGATATTGGATGCTCTTTGTACTCTGTGCTTAGGCGGCGTAAAAAACTTGGCATCCGCCCTACGCACCATACCGCACGCGGCAGACGTGGAATAGATTTTTCCCAAGTCAAGCACTTAATTGGCAAAAAACCTGATTCCGAAATAGCCACAAGTGTTGGGTGCTGCAAAGAAACCGTTGCGGCCTACCGGAAAACGCTAGGAATAAAATCAACTTATCATAAGAAATATCAATGGGAAAAATTCGAGCATCTAATGGGAGTGGAAACGGATTCTAATATTGCCAGACAAATGGGTTGCAGTGTGCCCTCTGTCCGGGAGCATAGAATACGAAAGGGGATTCCTGCCCCTAAGCCACGGGGGCAGGCCAGGGGTTTCCGCCATTATGACACAACGACTATCAGCGGAAAAGACTCCCCAGAAAAAATAAGCTCCAAAACAGGAATGTCTCTTTCGTCGGCTAGACGGTACGCGAAAGAGGCCACGCGTTCATCTAAAGAAAAATGGACCGACCGCGAGTTAGACATAATTAAATCTGTCCCTGTGGTCGCCGCTTATATGGTACTAAACGGCAGATCAAAGGACGCGATTCGGAGGAAACTACGCGAACTAAAATATCCGGCCGTCAACTTAAACCAGTGGATCAAAACTAAAGCCTTGGAACAACTAGAAAATGGCTAGGACACCTACGCAGCAACCGCGTTTTAGTAAATTCGTTTCTTGCCTGCTACCTGTCCGGTTCCCAAAACCGGCCAGGTATCGGAAAGACAAGAAACAACGAAGCAAGAGGCGCAACGGCGGAGAATGAAGATGGTAAAAGACCGTAAAGAAGAACAAAAAAAGATAGATTGCAAATGACGAAGAGGCCGCCATATGATTTCAATTTCTGACTTGTTTGCCCGCTTCGCCCGTTCGCCCGTTATGGGCGAGGCATTGGAGCTGCCGCCCCCGCAAGCAGGGGCGACACTGGCGGTGGCTGAATACGGCTACGATACGGTTATGAGCGCGCCCGATATTGTTAATATCGGCGCTGGATTCTCGCTTTGGCGGCAGGCCCCGGGCAGAACTGTCTGGCGCGTGCGCCCGGATACGGCCATTTACTTGCGCAACGTGGGCCTGGGGTTCCTGCCCGAACTGCCGCCGGCAAGTTGGTCTGGCGCGGCCATCATCATCGAGAGCGCGGACAAAGCAACGCCACTGGTTGACGATGTGTTTTCCATCCTTGGGTATCAATGTGAGTCGATGCACGGCGATGTCCGGTACTTTTTTGTCGGCCTTCGCACTCCTGATGGCACCATGACTTTCGGAATCCAGTCCAATTTGGCTACGATCAACGAAAAGCTTGCCGAAACCGGCGGCCTGCTTGATCTGGATTTTATGGACCCGGACAATCCGCTGGCCTCCGGACCTCCGACCGCTGAGCACCAGCAGCGCGCCTTGAACATGGTCCGCTTTATCTTCGCCGTGAGTTACTATGCCCTTGATTCGCGTCCGGAGCGCATCACGATCACGCACGCCCCGGGGCTCCCGGAGCGCGACGCCCACGGGAAAACACGTCGCCAGGGTGGCCGCCCGGTGCCACTTTGGACCTATGCCGACCTGGTTATTACACCGGCCCCGCAGCCGGAGAACGAGCGTGGCCCGCTGGACAAAACTGGGCTCACATGCTCGCCGGTTGTCGTGCGGCCGTATGTGCGCCGTAGCGAAAGCGGAAAAGTGTCCCTTGTCGGCGCCTACGATGCCCACCGCTGGAAACACCCTGGGGGACGTCTCGGGGAGAAAACGAAAATTTGATGGAGACGACCATGCTCGACGAACAGGCACAATTTGACACGTTAGCCGCCGCCGAGGCGCGGCGTCTCGGCGTAAGCCGGACCACACTCACACTTGCTATCAAAGATGGGAAATGCGCCGGCGAGGAGCGTGGAGGCTATTGGTACACCTCGTCGGCAGCCGCTGCTGAATGGTATGCTACTCACTATCGCCACCGGGACGCTCTCTACAGCGACACTGTAGGCCGTAAATGGGATGACAATAAACTCCTGGCGATGCTGGATCGCGGCGACTCCGTTGATGCGATTGCAAAAGCATTTGGTCGTACGCCAAAATCCACACGAGTAAAAATCGCGCACCTCCGCGCCGCCGGGAAAGCCCCGGCAGCAGCAGAGATAAAAACAGTCCGACGTAAAAAAGAACAAATTGCAGAGGCTAAGGCCGTCTTGGCGGAAGAGGCACCGCAGGAGCAGCGTCGCCAGTTGGTACAAGAGGAGCACGACGGCAGCATCAAACTGCATCTCCATCCCGACGTAAAAGCGGCTTTTGAGCAGGAATTGAAGCGCCTCAACACCGGGCTCCCCTACGAGGAGCGCATAACATTGGCAAAATGGATCACAAGTGCCGGGATGGCGGCCATTGCCAATCCCGAAATTTTAAAAAAAGGCTTGCAGGAAGCGGAACGATTAGGCAATAAATAATCGTTCGCCGCAAGGCGTGAATTGGAACGACGTTGAAAACGGTAATTTTTCGAGGAAGGCGGCTTCGGCCGCCTTTTTCATTTTCCCCAGATCCCGACCACCATTCCCCTGCCCATCTCGCGGAAGACGCGGACCATGGAAAATGTGACGATGCTACTCGACCTCCGTCGCGTCGAGACATTTGCATTCGATATATGCAGTTTGGGAGTCAATGAACCCGAGATTCATGTTGGCAGCGACAAGCTCACTTTGGCGCGGCAGGGAACGATAGAGGGTGACCTTTTTAAGCCCGAGCATTGTTCCGCTTGGCCCGGACAGGGAACACGCGATTACCGGGTCCTTCAATGCCATCGCACTCCGATTCCGCACATGAATGTCGAGAATCAAAATGGACGGCGATGAGGTATGATCGCGCGCAATAGAGACATCAATGGAACGGACGGCGGCGACTCTATCCTTCTCTCGAAGCTCGGCAAGCTCTTGACCGAGGTTATGGACGGGAGGGGCTTTTTTCTCCGATGGGGCGAAGCTGACAAGAATAACAAAAATGATCCCCAACACCAGAATGGACGCGAGACTGGCCGACGGCTTTTTCTTTGGGGGCGCGCCCAAGCCATCAAAGGACGCCCCGCAGACCGGGCACTTCTCCATCCCGGCCACATCGCTGGCCCGGAACTCTACATGGCAGGATGGACATACAACCCGTTCGTCCATCTCACATCTCGGTACAGAGCATGAGCACGCGTCCCATGATTGTCGGGTTTCCCTCGTCATCAAGACGCACGACGAGGTTCGGCCCGGAGTTGTCAAGAGCGACGTATTCCAGGTTGCGTTCTCCGAGGACGAGACGACGGGCGATGAAGATATTCCGCATGCGGATGACGAAGATTTCGCCGGGCATCTCGTCGCGTTGACTGGCGTCGAAGATGATGAAATTGCGGGCGGTGCGCAGCGAACGCATCCCGGCCGGATCGGCCTTCCATCGCCGGATGCGTTCCAAGGGCAGCGGCATCCCCGACCCGGTCAACACGGGATTGCCCTCCGCATCCGACTGGGGCCGGATTTCCAGCGCCAGGACATACTCCGCATAATGATGGACGGGCAGGGCCAGCCCCGAGGCATTGGTCACGATGCCGGCGGCTGGATAGGCGCTGGAGACGCTTTCCTCGCCGTTCGGCGAGAAGATGGCCGTCGCCCATTTTTTGTTTGGGTCACAAGCGGCGAGTTGCGTCGGCCCGGGCATGAATGGCTCCCCCTCCCCGTGTAAGAGAAATTCCTTCCGTAAGCCCTTGTCCATCTCCAGCTTGAGAATCCATCGATCCGGAATGATGCCGTTGCGTTGTGCTTTGCTGATATGCGACTGGCTCACGCCAAGGACCTGCGAGAGGTCCTTATCCCAGCGCAAGGCGAGGGCATCTTTCAGCCTCGTAATAAAGGCAACCGCATCTGTTTTCAAGCCAACCCCATAAAATAATTAATTTAAAGTACAAAAAGTGAAATAAATGCGAAAAAAGTTGACTAAAGGCCACTTATTAGTTACTCAAAAGCCAACACACGGGCTCAATTATTTGAGCCAGGGGAGAAGCCCTCCATGCAAGCTAAGCTCGAATTAAGTCAAGTTGAAAAATCGTCATTCGTCACTCTGGCCGAGACGGGTGGACAGCAGGCGGCTTTGAAGGCCTTCCTCGCCTACAAGGGGGTGACCAACGGATCTTTGTCCGAAGCTCTCGGCGTCTCCCCGTCCATGATCAGCAAAATCAAATCGGGACGCGACGTCAGTAGGCCCTGTGTGCTCAAGCTCCGCGCCCTCGGCGTCCCGGAACCGCTTTTGCCGCAACCTGCCTATCTCCCCCCCTTGCCGGAGGCCGCGTGACCTCCCCATCCAGACTCCCGACCCGCCACGGCGCGAACAGGCCGCAGTCCGCGTCCGTTTCCCGGCGTTGCCGGCCCGAACGCGGGCAGGTCTTGACCCATCCTTCGGTCGTCTCCGCGCCGGTCAGGGTGCAGACCCATTCCACGCAGTCGTGGCACAACCGCCCTTTGTTGGTTGGCATAATGCCAATTTTCCAGGCCCGTGGGCAGACGTCCACGAGAAGCTGAGAGGAAAATCTATGGCCAGGGAATTCGACTCGCTCATTGCCGTGCTCCATGCCGACGTGCTCGACGCGCCAAGCAGCAAGACCCCCCGGGAGATTGCCGAGAACCTCGGCTTCAAACGGTATTCGACTTTCATGAACCAGATCGAACAGCAGGAAGGGTTCAAGCTCGACGCCAACATGGTGCTGCCGCTCATGCGCCAGACCGGATCCAAGCGGCCGCTCCACTATCTGGCCGACCGGCTGGGCTGCGTGGTGCTGGATCTGCCGAACCCAGGGCATCCCGGATTGGAAGCGCTGTCCCTGCAGGCCATCAAAGCGGCCCCAAGGAAAGTGGGCGAGGGTGCTGGGGGCCTTACCGCGAGGCCGGCCGGAGACGGGGTGGTGGGCGGATGCCGAGAAACGCCATTTCTGCCGCGGGACAAGATTTACGAAGGCCTTTGTCCGCCCTCATGGGACGTTCACCGAATCTCGGAGGATGCCTTTAGCATGCGTCGCGGTTCTGGGCCAGGGGAGGGGCGTGTGGGGTTCGGGCCGCGGGGTCTGCCTCCGCCGCGGCTCCGGCCCAGGGGGCGGGGCCGCCAACCCGCCCGCTCCCTGGCGAGGACCACGACGGACACACGGGCGCCGGCGGGTCGGTTCGGGCGGCATTCGCTCCCCCTTTCGGTCCGAATTCCGGCCCGCAATTTTCACGAGGGTGGGGCATGGTTTTCTTCTCGGCGCGGCCCTGGCTTGCTGGCTCAGGGAGGCATCCTCGGCGGGCCCTGCGTGTTGTCCCACAGGTCCGGGAAAGCGGCGGGCCAGGGGGTTTTCTGGAGGTTCGGCAGGCAAAGGGCTATCGCTGGACCACCCCGCCTCGAAGGGACGCCGCAGCAATGACCCCGTTCGACCGCCACGCGCTGCCCGGCGTTTTTCCGTTTTCGCTTGTGGCGATCCTCGTCGGGTGAACGGTGCGCGGGCCATATCCGGGGGCTCGGAACGGTTCAAGCGGGATCGGTCTGGACGGGCCAGGGGGCTTGGGGCGTGGGACTGCATTTTGTGCAAAGGCGTGCCGCTGGGAAGCGTCCGGCGGCGGGAGGACTGAGGCGATGCGCGACTATTCTTGTCCGTACTGCGGCGCCCCCATCGGAAAGGACGATGTGGAGCAGTTCGAGGGAGGCTCCGGCGATTTCGTAAAAAGCCGGCATGACATCACCTGCCCTGCCTGCAATGGGTTGATCCACGTCACGGCCGAGGTCTGGGACGTGCAGTATTCCCTGGAGGCCGCCACCACCGTCATCCGCGACGGCGAAGAGGTGCCGGCCGATCCTTCCCCCGAGGCCGTGGCCCGCTTTTTCAAGCGGTCGCCCGAGCATATCCGCTTGATTCCCGATTCCGTCCATTGCGAGGTCTGCGGCCGCAACGGAGACGCCGAGTGCGCCACGGCCCTGGACTACATCAAGCGCGGCTGGCGCGTGGCCCCGGAATTCCCCGGCGTGCGCGTCACCTGCCCGAACTGCCACGGAGGTGCGTGATGCTGGATGTCACCCACAAGTTGTCCACGGCCGAGACCGCCCTGGCCGAACTGGCGGCCGATCCTTTCCTGACCACGCCGCAACGCAAGGCCGTGCGCGGCTGCCTCAGCTCGCTTCAGGGCATCGCCAAGATGCGTCTCCATGCCCTGCTCCGGCCGGTGCCGCGTACGGCTGCCGTCTGCGCCGCGCCCGTCATCGAGCGCCAGTTTCTGGCCGCCGGCGACGACAGCCAGGGAGGTCCGGATGCTGCCTGACGAACTGATCGACTGGCTTTACGCCGGCACGGTTGTGGTCGCCTTGGTCTGCATCGGTGCCGCCTTCTGGCGGGAATACCATGCGCGCCGAGCCATCGAGGGCCGCAGTCATGTCCGATAGCCAGGCGCTGGTATCCATATTGGCCTTTGTGGTTCGATAAAACTTTCCAAGGAGGCAACCATGCCTGATTGCAGTGGGGCCATGCCCATGGATTGGCCGGCCGACGCCGAACGATTCCTCAATGAGGCGTGTATGTGCGGTCCGAATACGGGATGCACGGAAGTTGACACGCTCCATAACAGTTATGTCAACTGGTGTGTCCACCATGGAGTTCAACTAATCCCGAGAAGGTATTTCGAGGATTATATTTCCGGCCGAGGCCTGCGGCGATTCAGCCGCTCCGGACGGACATACTGGTCGGGCATTATTCCCGCAACCAACTGGAAACCTCAGACCGCCGACCCGGAAAAGGTCCAGCGCGACCTGCACGAAGGCGCCCTGGACGCCGTGCGCGCCGAGCAGGAACTGCGTCAGTTCCTGGCGCAAAATTCGGTCATCCTCGGGTTCGACCGGCAGAAATTCAACGTGGACGCGCTGTTACCCAAGGCGAGGGCCTACGTGGAGACGCTCGAACATCTCCACGCGGTCGAGTCTCGCGCCATCGATCTGGGGGTGTGGGGATGACCGCGCGCATCGCGGCCGATCTGCGCCGCAAAAAAGCCGAGGAAAAAGCGGGCGTCGTCATCACCATGAGCTGCATCGAGGTGGCCCTCGAACAGCTCGAACAAACCTTTGCCGACCAGAAGCCGGCATCCAGGCAGCTCGCCAAAATTCGGCACTGGCTGGAAGCCGTCTGGAAGCTGCTCAAGGCCGACGGCAAACCGCTGTCCGCCGCGCTGCTGCGCCGGGTGGACGACGAAGTGGAAGCCATGGACGCCGCCCGCGCTGCCGTTATCGGCCCGTGCACCACGGTGTCGGCCTGGGCGGCCTGGCTGGTGTCCCTGGACGCGCTGCTCTCCGACATCCGGGCGCTCTGGCCCGAGGCCCGAAAGAACGCGCCCTGGCGCTACCTCTGCCAGACCTGGGATACCTGGACCCGCGGCTTCCTGGTTGCCAGCAAGGACAGCGACACGGCCGAGGCGCAAGGCTTCACGCTGTTTCTGCGCATCATCGAGACGACGGAGGTGGGCTATGACATCGCGGCCTGACCTCCACCCCGCCATCGCCAATCTTTCGCCCGACCGGCTGGCGAAAGGTCTCTACTGGCAACGTTCCTGGAACGTGGTGACCGGCTGTTCCCACGTCTCGCCCGGCTGCGACAACTGCTGGTGCGAACGCGAGGCGGCCCGCCTGGCCCGGCATCCCAACCCGAAGATTTCCGGCCGGTTCGACAACTCCATCCTGAACATGGACGGCGGATGGACCGGCAAAGTGCTGCTCAATGACGCGGCCCTTGAATTACCCCTGCGCACGCGCAAGCCGACCGTCTTCGCCGTCTGGACGGACCTGTTCCATGAGTCCGTGATGTTTGAGAGCATCGACAAGGTCTTCGCCGTCATGGCCCTGGCGCCACAACACCTTTTCCTGGTGCTGACCAAACGGCCGAAGCGGATGGAAACATACCTGACCCATTGCATGCTGCGGGAAAGGACGGAGGACTGGGCGGATGCCCTCGCGCATGGAGCCTATAGGCTCTTTGGTGAGCAAGCCGAATGCGCCGTGGCCAACGCGATCAATGGAGTGCTGGCCGAGGGACACAACGTGGGCTGGCCCATGCGCAACGCCATCCTCATGGCCACGGTCGAAGACCAGCCCCGGGCGGACGAGCGCATGCCGCACATGATGGAGCTGGCCGGCATGGGCTGGAAGACGGGCGTGAGCATAGAGCCGATGCTGGGGCCGGTTAATCTTGATCGCATCCACGAGAGTGGAGAATCCGAACACGGCATGCACTGGGAATCATGGGAAAGCTGCCTCACCGGAAAGCGGTTCGACATCTGGGCAGATCAAGAAACGGGAGGATTCCCCCGCCTTTCCTGGGTTGTATGCGGCGGCGAGTCCGGCCCCCATGCCCGGCCCATGCACCCGGACTGGGTTCGCTCCCTGCGCGACCAGTGCCAGGCGGCGGGGGTTCCGTTCCTGTTTAAACAATGGGGGGAATGGGTTCCGTCTGAAAACTTCCCCTCCGACAGGAAGTTCAAGCGTTGGAAGGAATTCCTCCAGGGCGTGGATGAACCGCAACCGCTTTGCACCACCGGTGCCCACTACGACGCCAACGCCAAACGATTCGGCGAGAAGATAGCGTTCGGCCCTTTCACGCTGATGGCTTGGGCGGGCAAGCACACTGCCGGCCGCCGGCTCGACGGCCAAACCCACGACGCATTCCCGGAGGTGAAAGGCTGATGTCTCGCCCCTTCCAGGACGACGGCCGCCGCTGGCTGACGATTACCCAGGCGGCATACCTGTATGGCTGTTGTATCAACACCATGCGCACCATGGCGGACAGGGGGTTGGTCAGTGTTAAACGCACGCCAGGCAAACACCGGCGCATCGACCGGGACAGCCTCGAAGGCCCCGGTCTCATCGATCGGGACCGGCAAGTCGCGCTTGATATCCTCAAAGGGTTGGGTACACGATGAGCACATGCGAATTTATCCACGGGAAGACAAGGGCGGCACGTGGTACGTCGAGTTCGACCGGGGCAAGAAACGGTCACTCCGCACCAAGGACGCCAAGGAAGCCGAAGCCCGCTTCAAGGTCCTGCAGCGCGAAATGGCCATGGGCAAACTCCTGGTCATGGACAAAGGATCGGACAAGGCCCTTGGCGAATTCCGGGATGAACTCGTGGTCTGGGCCGAGAAAGGCGGCCAGTCTGACTCCACCGGCCGGGCCAATCGGCTGGCCTTGGACCAGCTCATCAACGTCGCCGGTCGAACGGTCCGTCTGGATCGCCTCGGCCGCAAGCACATCGATCTGTTGATCGCGGCATGCAAGGAACGCCAATGCTCGCAACGATCAATAGATACCTACCTGCGCCACTGCAAGGCTGCCCTCAAGGTGGCCGTGGATTGGGAATACGTCAAAGAAAACCCGTTCGCCAAGATCAAGATCAAGAAGCGCAAACCCGAAGTGCGCCCGCATCTGCCGCCCGGTTCATTCACCAAGTTCCTGATGAGCATCGAGGACCTGACCTGGCGCCGCGTATTCGCCCTCTATTGCGCCACGGGCAGACGCCGCAAGGAACTGCTCGCTCTCAAGGCCAAGCACGTGGACATGGCCAACAAACGCTACCAGATCGTGGACTCCAAAACCGACAATTCCAAGGGCTTCTATCCCATGACAACGGCCGGTGTCATGGCCTTCCAGGCGTTCCTGCCATTCGACAACCCGGAAGCCTACTTGCTGCCGCGAGTGCACATCGACACGATATCGGACAAGGCCAAGGAATTCTTGCGAGCGGCTGGGTTCCCGGACGTGTCGCTCCAAGGCCTGCGCGTGTCATTCGGCGTGGAGTACCTCAATCGTGGGGGGAACCTCTACGCGCTCAAGGAACTGCTGGGGCATGCCGAGTTCACGACGACCGAGCGCTACTATTCGGATCTGACGCCGGGCTACTTGGAAGAGGAGGCGTCACGGGTGGCGTTTGGCGGAGGCGTGGATCTGACCGGCAAAGTGCGCCGCGTGAAGTAGCCCCCCGCTGCTCATACTTGCACCCCGTTTGCACCCCCCTCCTCCGCAACCCGTGTTGTGGCGGGCATCCCCGTTTCCTTCGTAATCAGCAGGTCCGGAGTTCGAGTCTCCGCGCTGGCTCCAAGAAAATCCAAGGCTGTTGCGGTGTTACCACCAAAATAGCCTTTTTCTTTTTCTCCCAAAATCTCCCGTTTAAAAGTCAAAGGGGGTGCTTATTGCACCCCCTTTGCACCCCCTGTTTTTCCCCCCGCTCCCCCCAATATTTTGATCTGCCGGCCAGGTGTTCCCTCCCTGCGCCTCTCCTGGTGCTGTCCGAGAGAGTGTGTGCGTCCAGGCGTCGGCCGGCGGCGTGCGTGCTCGCGTGTCGTCGTGGGTCCTTCCCAGAGCCGAAATCACAGGGGTCACAAACACCCCGGCACGCGGCACTGTGGCGTGGAAACAATCCCGTGGAAAAATGGAAATCTCGTCGATGTGCCACGACTGTTAAGGGCCGTAGCACGGAGTGCTACCATGTCTAACGCAAAGGTCGTCGAGATCGCTGCCGTGCGCGACAAGGTCGTTTCGCGCGTGGCCGAGGAAGCCCAAGCCGCCCCGCCCGAATCTGACAGCGGCATCACCTCCCGCTTCGTCCAGGATTGCCTGCTGGCCAACGAGCTGGGCGACGGCATGCTCTACGCCGAGAAATTGCGCGGCCGTTACGTCTACATGGCCGGCTCGAAGGAATGGCTGGCCTACCAAGGGTCGCACTGGACACTGGACGCCACCGAGCAGCACCTCACCGTCGTCGAGGAGGTGGTGGACGAATACCTGAAGGTCGCTTCCGAGCTGGGCGATCGCATGAACAAGGCCATGGCCGACGGATTAAAGGAGACCTTTAAGGATCTCCAGTCCCAGCAGACCGCCATCTACAAGCGCATCAACCGGCTGCGGAGCACGCGGGGGCGCAAGGCCTGTCTGGAATTCGCCTGCACCTGCCCGGACGGACTCATCATCAAGGGCGACGAGCTTGACATGCACCCGATGCTTTTCCCCTGCGCCAACGGCGTTATCGACCTGACCACCGGCGTCCTGCGCGACGGCCGCCAGGACGACTACCTGTTTCGGGCCTCACCCGTGGTCTGGCAGGGCATCCATGAGCCATGCCCGAAATGGTTGAAATTCCTCGGCGAGATTTTCGAGGGGAACCAGGCGCTGATTGATTTTGTCCAGCGCCTGTTCGGCTACTGCCTGACGGGGCGCACCACCAACGCCATCCTGCCCATCCTCATCGGTGAGGGCCGCAACGGCAAGACGGTCCTGTGCGAAATGGCCATGTACTGCATGGGCGAGCTTTCCGGACCGATCCGCTCCGAGCTGCTCCTGGACCAGGGCAACGGCCGGTCGGCGGACTCCGCCTCGCCGGCCATCATGGGCCTCAAGGGCATGCGGCTGGTGACCGGCTCCGAGACCGGAAAGAACAAGAAATTTTCGATGGAGATGGTCAAGCTGCTGTCCGGCGGCGACACCCTGACCGGCCGCTATCTCTACGACAAGCGCGACACGTCCTTCACGCCGACCCACAAGCTGATCCTCTACACCAACCATCTGCCCCATGCGATCGCCGAGGACTTCGCCTTCTGGGAGCGGCTGCTGGTCATCCCGTTCCGGCTGGCCTTCGTCAACCGGGAGCCGGCTGCCGAGAACGAACGCCGGGCCAACCCCGACCTTCGCGTCGAGCTGGAGTCCGAGGCCTCCGGGATCCTGGCCTGGCTGGTCGAGGGCTGCCTGCTCTGGCAGCGCGACGGACTCAATCCGCCGGAAGAGGTACGCCTTGCCGTCAAGGAGTTCCGCCGCGATGAGGACTACCTCGCCGACTTCCTGGAAGAGTGCTGCGAGATCGGCGACGACCACAAAGCCTTCCGCGTGTCCAAGGCCGACCTCTATGACCGCTTCGAGCGGTGGTACTTGAAGGCCATCAGCTCGAACCCCAAGAAAGTCCCCAAGGACCGCGCCTTCGGCAACGACGTGGGCAAGCGGTTCGAGAAGCTCAAAACCGGCGGCATCACACACTATTTGGGTCTACGCCTGCGCCCGGAGACCGACTCCAAGGGGTCTTGACGCCGGGGCGTAGGGAGTTGGGGAGTACGAAATACAAATTTGCCACATAGGGGAGTTTTGCCTTTTACGCACCTTTTTACAAATACTCTCCCTTACTCCCTAGAGAAAAAAAGAAAAAGAAAGAAGTAAGTAATATGAATATCTTATACAATCTTCAACGGGCCACGGCCTGAACGGAACTCCCCGAATGCCGAACCTCATGGACCTGGTTGCCGAAGCCGGCGCCGGAATCGTGCTGCAAAAGGTGGCCACGGGCGCACGCGGCGACGAGTACGTCGGCCCCTGCCCGGCCTGCGGCGGCACGGATCGGTTCCACGTCTGGCCGGACCAGAAGAACGGCGAGGGCAGCTACTGGTGCCGGGGTTGCGATCGCGGTGGCGATGCCATCCAGTTCTGCATCGACTTCCTGGGCATGAGCTTCCCCGAGGCGGCCAAGCATGTGGGACGGCCGGCGGCCATCAGCTCCCGGCGCATGCGCACGCCTCGGGCCCGGGCCGCCGCCCGCGTCGAGACCGAATCCGCTCCCGCCGTGCCGGTCGCTCCGGAGCGGCTCTGGACCGAAAAGGCCACCGCCTTCGCCAAGGCCTGCCACGCCACCCTCATGGCCGACGCCGAAACCCTGGCCTGGCTGGCCGCCCGGGGCATCGAAGCGGCCACGGTCCGCCGCTTCGGCCTGGGGCAAAATGCCGGTGAAAACGACAAGGATCTGTACCGCCCCCGGGAATCCTGGGGCCTGCCCGAGATCAAAAAAGAGGACGGCACGCCGAAAAAGCTCTGGCTCCCCATGGGGCTGGTCATCCCGCTTTGCCACGGCCACACCGCCGTCCGGCTGCGCATCCGGCGGCCGCACCCCGAGGCCGGTCCGGAGGCGCTCCAGGGCACGCGCTACTACGTCGTTCCAGGCTCATCCATGGAGCAGCTTTTGATCCGTCCGACCGCGCCGGTCATCGTGGTGGTCGAGGCCGAACTGGACGCCCTGGCCGTGGCGGCCGCCGCACCATCGGGCGTGGGCGTGCTGGCCCTGGGCTCGTCCAGCCCGCATCCGGACGCCCGGGCCATGGCCGCCCTCACCCGGGCCATGACCATCCTGGTGGCCCTGGATTTCGACAAGGCCGGGGCCGGAGCCTGGGACGCGCGGTTGCGCTCCAAGGGCCGGCCGGACGCCTGGTGCTGGCGCCGCGCTTTCCGCCAGGCCGTGCGCTGGCCCACGCCCGACGGCAAGGATCCGGGCGAGGCAGTGGCGGCCGGCGTGTCCCTGACCGACTGGATCGCGGCCGGTCTGCCGCCTGTTTTGACCCTCCCGCCCGTCAAAACCCCGTCGCCCGTTGCAAAGTCCGTGTCCGATTCGGGGACGTCGGGACATTTGCCGTCTGAACTGCCTCTTGTTTGGGGGGCGGGGGATTTTCTGGCAGGGGCAAAGGCGACAACGGCGACAATGGCGCTTGAGGAAATACTGGAGCGGTATGGGTCTACAGGACTGGCGCTTCGCGCCGAATCCGGCGGCCTGCGCTGGACGTGGCCGGACGGCTTCTCGGAGGCGCTGCGCGCCGCAGTGGAACGCGCCTTCGGCGCGGTCGAACAGGAATGGATCGAAACGGAGGGGTGGACGAAATGATCACCAGCACCTGCCCGCACGGCTTCGGTGAATCGGATCTGCCGCGCTGTCTGGATGGCGCCGTGACGCGGCTGGCCTGCCTGCGCTGTCCGCTCCCGGTCGTGCTCATGGCCGATCCGTCGCCTGACGCCGACGCCGTCAACCGCTCCCTGGCCGCCCGGCTCCCGGGCCTGCTGTCCTGCGCCTGGACGCCGCCGCTTGCGGCCGTCCTGGACACGGCGCCGCGCTATTCGTTGCCCTTCCTGCGTCCCGCGTTGCCCCTTCCTGTCGCGGCCGCTGCGCCGGCTCCGGCCGGACGCGTCTACGGCAAGCCGTTCGCCGGCAGCATCTCCAGGGGCAAGGCGCTGGCCCTGGCGCTCCAGGACGCCTTTTTCTCGCGCACGCCGCAACCGGCCAAGGTCGGCCTGAAAGCCATCCTGCGGTGCTATCGGCGGGTGGAGCGCGCCCCCTACCTGACCGACGCGGACCATTTGCGCCGCGCCCTGCGCGCCTGCGGCCTGCCGATGCGTCCGTCCGGCAACAGCTTCGTGGTTGAGGATTCCGCCCATGTGCGGGCGTTTATCCGTTGTTACGTCAAGGAGGCGGCATGAAAGAGGCCGGCATGCTTTTTACCGACGATATGGTCCAGGCGATTCTGGACGGTCGCAAGCGGGTGACGCGCCGGCTGGTGAAGTTTCCAAAAGGGTTTGAACCTGGTTTCTCTACGAACCCTATTGGATCGGACGGACGCTGGTTTTTCTCTGGTGCGGGAAGCGTCAACGTGGTCCTTGCCATGTCCAATGGGATGCGCTGTCCCTTCGGCGGTCCTGGTGACCGTATCTGGGTGCGCGAGTCCTGGAATGTCTATGAGAGGCTAGACGAAGATCTGTTGCACCTCTTTGATAAAATTCCCAAAACCCGCCCGAAGGTGCCCCATGCCCTTGTCTATCGCGCCTCGGATGCAGGCGATTTTGACTGGCGGCCCTCCATCCATATGCCCCGCTGGGCCTGCCGCCTGGAACTGCCCATTGTTTCGATCCGGCCGGAACGCGTCCAGGACATCACGGAAGCGGATGCCAAGGCAGAGGGCGTTGCAATCAAATACTACCATGGTGCTTGGTGCGAGGCCAAATCCTACCGCGATGCGTTCCTGCATCTTTGGGAGGGCTTGTATTGGCGCAAGGGCCTGGGCTTTGATGCCAACCCCTGGGTCTGGCGCATCGAATTCGGTCCGGCGAGGGTGCTGGCATGATGCTCGACATGCTCGGCGGCGAGCGTCCGACCATGGCCACGTTCTTTTCCGGCGGCGGACTGGCCGATGTCGGTTTCGAGGAAGCCGGTTTCGAGGTGGTCTTTGCCTGCGAGATCGACCGGCAGGCCAGGGCCGTCTATCGCCGGCATTTCCCCAAGGCCCTCATCCGCCATGACATGAAGGAGGTGCGCGGCCGTGACATCCCGCCAGTTGACGCTGTGTTCTTCGGCTCCCCCTGCCAAGACCTGTCCATCGCCGGAGGCCGGGCCGGGCTTGAAGGGGAGCGCAGCGGTCTCTTTTTTGAAGCGATGCGGGTTGTTGACGAAATGGATCCGCCGCCTGCTCTCTGCCAATGGGAAAATGTCTGCGGAGCCCTTACGAGCAACGGCGGCCGGGATTTTGGCACCGTGCTCCGGGAAATGGCTCGGCGGTGGCGTGGTGTCGCCTGGCGAGTCCTGGACCTTCAATTCTTCGGAGTGCCCCAGAGACGCCGTCGCGTCTTCGTTGTCGGACATTCTGGAGGCTGGGAACGTTCCACCTCGATACTTTTTGAGCCCGACGGCCTGCGCTGGAATCCTCCGACGCGCGGAGCGGCGCGGCAAGCGGTTGCCCGCACAGTTAAAGCATGCGCTCGAAGCTGCGACCGGGGAGATGTCTGCGACAACCTCATCGCCTTTGGCGGCAACAATACCGCCGGACCGATAGAGGTCGCCGCACGCCTGGGCTGCAACGAAAGCGGCAGTGGCTTCCGTCTGGATTTCGAGAGCGATACGCTGATCGCGCATGCCTTCCCCGCGAATCTTTCCGGTACGCAATATTCCAGCCGGCCCGAGCTTTCTCCGACCCTTGGTGCGACCAATCCCGTTGCCGTATCCCTGCGCGGCCGCGAAGGCGGCGGCACTGCGGAACTGTCCGGCGAGTGCTGTCCGTCCATGCGGGCCAGCCAGGGCGGTGGCGACAAGCCCCACGTGCTGGCGATGCGTGCCGTGCGACGTCTCATGCCAGTGGAATGCGAACGCCTCATGGGCCTGGAGGACGGCTACACGGCCTGGGGCCTAGATGACGACGGCCGCCGCATCGAACTGGCCGACGGCCCCCGCTACAGGATCATCGGCAATGGCGTCGGCAAGCCGCACAGTCTATGGACCGGCCGGCGCATGGTGGCCGACCTTCTGGAGTGCGGCCGTCCCGGCGCGGACATGGCCGTGGAGACGGCGGAGGTGGGGGCATGAGCGACAGCCTCCCCAATTTTGCCAAGCTCGAAGCCCTGGTCGTGCACGATCCGGAGGGGGCGGACATGGCCGCGTGGGCGCGAGGTCTTTCCCCCTGCCCCGATGCCGAGACCATGCTTGGCGAATACGAATGGGTAGTCCTTTGCTCGGGCATATCCTACCGCGCCGCGCGCTCCATGCAATCGAATCTGGCCCGAACCGGCCATTGCGGGCACCCGCACAAAGATACGGCCATCGCCAGGATGCGCCGTCAGTACCGAGGCTGTTGGCAGGAATACCAGCACGCCAGCACGGACGCTGAACGCCTCCGCGTCATCCGCACTTGGCCCTATATGGGAGGAAAAGCCCTCCCCTTCCAGTTGGCCAAAAACTTGGGGGTCACCGGCTTTTGCAAGCCGGACGTCCATTTGAACCGTCTGGCGAGCTTGTACGGATGGAAAGAACCGCAAGGCATGTGTGCAGCATTGGCCAAGAAATACGGCGAGACCGTGGCCTACGTGGACACGGTGCTGTGGTTCGCGGCCATGCAGGGGTGGGCCTATAAGGAGGCTGCTCAATGATTCTTTTCCATGGCCATCGCGAATACCGCGCCGCCCTGGCGGTGGTGGCCGCCGGTGGACAGGCGCTGTTCATCCATCCATGGGGCGGTCCAAGTCGCATCCGCTGTTTTAACGGCGTCCGGGAGATCGGCAAGCTGTTCGACCAGGACAAGGCCCGGCTTGTGGCCACGGCCAAGAGGCTTGGCGTCCGGAAGGTGGTTATTGATCGGGAGGACCTCCCCGAACAGCATGTGGACCTGGTTGCCGCCCCCTTGCGGAAAGCTCGGGCGGAAAGCTCGCAGGGAAGTCTTCTGGAGGTGAAGCCATGACCCGCCATGACCTTCGCCTCCTGGAGCTGGTTCCCGGCCAGGTCGGCTACTACGTCACGCCCGGCGGCTGGGTCCCGGTCGTCATTGGAACAACCAAGGCCCTGGGCGACCAGGATGTTCCAGATCCCGCGTGCTGCAAATGCCCGCTGGCTGCCTATTCGCATATCCTGCGCGAACTTTTCGGCCATAGTGGGGCCTTTGAAAAGCTCTGCACGATCCCCTTTCTGCGCGACCGGAAGCTCACCCTTGAATCCTTGATGCAGTACCAGGGGTGCGGGGCGAAAGGCAGCGACTACGTCCAGGCAAAGAAGCTCTTGGGAAAAGGAAGGAGGAAAGTCGCATGACCCGCCGTCACATTACCCCTGGCCAGCTTTCCCTCTTTGCCGTGCCGGCGTCTCCGGTGACGGCCGTCGTGCAGCCGTCTCCCGTGGCGGCCGTCGTAACGCTGCCGGAGCCGGCCAGAGCGCCCGCGCCCCAGCCCGCCCCATCGGACCGTTTTTGCCTGGAGACGCTGCCCCTGCCGTCGGGCGTGCGCCGGGCGGAAAGCTACCGCAACTGGTATTGCGTCCGCCACCCGGACGGCTCGCCGCGCGACGCGTTGGCCATGCTCTATGTGTCGTTTTCTTCTGGCGGGAACCCCGTGGGATACCAGTATTGCCCGGCCCTCGGGCGCGGCTGGCTGTCGCGGTCCTCCTGGCTCGACGACGTCTGGCAGCCGCTCATGCGGGCCATGCGTGCCTTCGCCGCCCAAACGCTTGCTTTGGCCGACGAGGACGTCGCCCGCCTCGGCTATCTGACCTGCGCCTGGCAACAGGAAACCCGGCCGCTCCTGCGCGACGAGCCGCACCAGGGCAATGTCGAGCCGAATCGTAACGTACGGAAACTGTTGGCTGTATGAGCATGAAAAGAAAGGAGCAAACCATGGACACATCGGAAGTGACCAGCCAGGAAGTGCTTGCCGCACTAGGCCGTGAGTTGTTCGGCGATGCGGCCACCCTGCGCGTGGTGGACCCGAAGGACATCCGTCTGCGCAAGGAAAACGCCCGCTACTTCAAAAAGGAGATGTTTCAGCAACTGGTGGCCAATATCAAGTCCGACGGCCGGCTGTCGTCCATGCCGGTCTGCTACGAACCGGAACCGGGCATGCTGGAGGTTCTCTCCGGAAATCACCGGGTCAAGGCGTCGGTGTCCGCCGGCCTGTCGCGCATCCTGGTCATGGTGCTGCTCGGCGAGCTGTCCGAGTCGCACCTGACCGCCATCCAGTTGTCCCACAATGCCCTGGTCGGCCTGGACGACCCGCAGATCCTTTCCTCGCTCTGGGCCAAGGTGCAGGACATCCAGGATCGTCTGTATGCCGGACTGTCCAGCGACGCCCTGGGCGAGGTCGAAAAGGTCAAGCTGGTCACCTTCACCACGCCGTCCCTGGCCACCCGGACCATGACCTTCGCCTTCGTGGACACGGACGCCGCTCGCATCCAGGAAGTCCTGGACGCGTTGTCCGGACTCGGCAAGGGATCCACGGTCTACGTGGCCGAATCCGAGCGGTTCGACGCGGTCTGGCAGGCCATACAGGACGCCAAGCTCAAGGCCGACGTGAAAAACGGCTCCCTGGCTCTGGCCCGTTTGGTGGAATACGCCAAGGCCGGCATGGAGGCAGCGTCATGAGCTTCCTCGGCGCGGTTGCCTCCCCCGTGCGGCAGGTCCTGTCCGGATTCGCCAAGTCCGTGCAGTCTCCGGCCCTGATTATCGGTGCCGGCAATTTCACGGTCCCTTCGGTTCTGCGCACCGGCGGTTATGGCGGAGAGATCCGGGCCTGCGATGTCACTCTGTATTCCTGTGCCCTGGGGGCGTTCCTCGGCGGCTGGGAGTTGCAGGCCTGGGAACGCCCGGATTGCCCCGAAGCGTTGCGCGGACTTCTCCGCACGGACACGCCGCTGGATTTGGCCGCCTCGGTGGCCATGCTCCTGGACCTGCGTCAGGTCTGGAAGGCCCATAACCCCTATCAACGCTTTGTGCTCGCGCATTACCGGTGGGTCTGGGAAAATCTCCTGGAGCAGACGCGCCAGAAACTGACCGCCTTCCGGGAGCATGTCGGCCAAATCGCCTTTGAGGCCAGGGACGGCTTCGACCTTCTGGAGGAAGCTCCCCGATCCGCTACGGTGTTCGCCTTTCCCCCGACGTACAAGCGTGGGTATGAATCCCTGGAAAAGCTCCTGACCGCCTCGGTGGAGTGGGACAGACCGTCCTATCGGGAGATGACGGACAAGAGCCTGGAACTCTACGAGAAGATCGCCGGCTACGAAAATTACTTTGTGGTGCTGGAAAAAGATCTTCCCGAGGTCCGGTCCATCCTCGGCGATCCGGTGGCCGTCCTCCCCCGGGGGCGGGGCAAGACCACCACCATTCTGGCCAGGACGGCCCCGAACCGCATTGTCGTCCGCCATACGATCCAGTCCTCCAATATCGGTCCTGTCTGGCCGTCCGACCGCCCCGTATCGGGGACGGAAACGCTTTCCCTGGGCGTGCTTACATCCCGGCAGACCATCCGCTTCAACGAGCTGTTTTTGTCCAGCCGCATCGACTACTTCGAGGGCGGCGTCGCCTTGTCCCTGGCCTTTCTGCTGGACGGCCAGGCCATCGGCAAGGCGGATTTCTGCCCGTCCAGCCAGCAATGGAAGCTCCCCGGCCCCGGCGCCATGATCTACCTCATGTCGGATCTGGCCGTCCCCAGCGTCGAGCCCCGTCTGGCCAAGCTGGTCCTGCTGTCGCTCCTCTCGCGGGAAGTGCGGGAGCTTATCGACCGCAAGCTGCTCAAGGAACATTGCTTCGTCGGCACCACGGCATTTTCGAAAAGCCCTGTCTCCATGAAGTACCGAGGGGTTTTCAAGCTCCATTCGCGGAAGGAGCGCAAGGAAGGCGGCTTCGCCCTCAACTATCTGTCTCCCTTTGGCGGCCATGGCCTCGGCGACGTGCTCCCGCTGTGGCGAAAAAAATACGGCAATGGCCCGAAATAGTTGATTTTATTGTTTACAAAGGGCGTAAAAATGCTAGTCTTTTCACATGGTTACCAACAAACACCAACCCCAAAAGGAGACAGTGACCATGTTTGAAAATGCAGCAGTGATTGACGCCTACACGCGGGCTCAGGCCATTGAAGACGGTGTGCTGGTGGACATGACCCAGGGCGAATTCGGCCAGATGGCCCGGGAAGCCGGTTTCCGGTTTCCCCTCGCCATGACCGAAACGGCTTTCGCCAAGTATGTCGATCTGACTCCGGCGGCCATTCGCGCCGGCAACGACAGGAAGGGACGCTGGTGGGACATCCTCATCATGCTCAAATACGCCATCAAGCGCGGCGGGAACGGTTCGGAACTGCTTTTCGAGTTGCGCTGCGTCACGAACAGCGTCCGCCCTAACCGGATCGTCCTCAAATCGGTGTGCGGCCCCGGTGACGATGGCGAGCCGGTCATCACCATCATGCTGCCGGAAGAGGATTGAAAAAGGGCCTCTTTCGAGGCCCTGAAAAACTGGAGGGGCTAGCCCCCCGGCGTGAGAACCAAAGGCTAGCCCCTCCTCCAAGCAAGTGCAAGGGAGAAATGGATATGGAAAAAGTCCCACGTAATACCCCATGGGGGATGGCGGACTATTCGAGGAAGGTCGCTGACGGAATTTGGTGCCTGTCCACACCGTCCCATGGAGGGTATTGGGTCAGCCGAGAACGTCTTTTGCAAATGCCGCCTAAATTTCGGTCCTGCGCCTATTGTCCGAAAAATGGTCAGTGGTTCGAAGAGGATTGCTCGTGGTGTGGCGTTGTACTTTCCTTCCCGGAATACTTTGGCGAGGAGGAAGTGCAGGCGGCCAAGGCGTCGTATGAACTGTATTATGTTGAGAAGGTAATCAAGGGAGGAAGAGCATGCTAGTGAGTGTTTCCTATTTCGCCTCCAAGGCCCCGGCGGACCGCAAGGTCTGCATCGCCAAGAAAGCCCCGCGCTATTTCCGGGGACCGCGGTTCCCGGAGTTCGCCCCGGCCTATCCCTGGGACATGAAGGATTGGCAGGCCCGCTACCGTCGGGAGCTGGAAGTCCGCTTTCCGGACGCGGCCTCCCTGCGCGACTCCCTGGCCAGGATCGAGGCCGCGACACCGGATCCGATCCTGTGCTGCTACGAAAAGGCTCCGTCCGATTGCCACCGATCCATCCTAGCCGGCTTCATTTTCGACCGGCTCGGCCTGACCGTCCCGGAATGGACGGCCTAGGGAGACAGCATGGACGACGCGGAACTTGTCAGCATCCTTTCGCAAACGGAAAAGAACTCCCTGGCCATCCTGCTGCAGGTCGTCAACACCTGCCAGCAGGAAGCCATGGCCCAGCCTCCTGTGCCGGGATCGGCCATGCGGCTGCTCAAGGCCCAGGAGGCCCTGGAAAAGCTCAAACGCTTGCAGGCGTCAGGTTCCGCGTCTTCCGACGTCCCCGCCCCATCCCTCGGCAAGCTCCCGGCCGTCGAGAAGTACCTGTCCGCCTCCGGCTGGAAGGTCAAAAAGTCCAAGCTCTACCAGGACAAGAAGAAAGGCCTTTTGAAGGTCCAGCCGGACGGCACGGTCCTGAAGCTCGACGCCGACACCTATGCGGCGGGCAACCTGGCCCCGGCCGACGCCGCTCCGGACGCCGACGACCAGGAAACCCTGCGCATCAAGCGCGAGCTGCTTCTGGTGGATCTGGAGACCAAGCGCCAGATCCAGGAACGCACCGTGATGCGGCTGCAAAAGGAGCGCGGCGACCTGGTGTCGCGCGAGGAGCTGGACAATATCCTGGTGTCCTTCGTCACGGTACTGCGCGCCAGCCTTCGCCAGTTTTTTTACATGCTGACGCCGCAACTCGTGGAGATCGTCCGGGGCGACCCCTCCCGCATCGAGGAGGCCATCCATTTCGAGTTGGAGAAGAGCAACGAATTCTGGAACGGCTTTGCCAAGGCCAGGAACTTCGACGTGGTGGACGAGGACGAGGACGAGGACGCGGACGCGGAGCCCGTTCCGCAACCCGATAACGAGGATGTGGCGTGACTTCCGAAGCGCAATGGCTTGTTCCCCCGCCTTCTCCGAAAGGCCCCGATCCGATTCCCCTGGACCGGGCCTTTCTGCGTTCCATCGGCCTGCCGCCGCCGGAACCCGGCCCGGACGGCCAGCCCTGGCGCTACAGGCTGGAGCTGTCGCCCACGGTCCGCGCCGCCTTCCGCGCCCCCACGGGCATCATGCCGTCGCAATGGGCCGAACGCTATTTCATCGTCACCGAAGGTTCGCGTCCCGGGCCCTGGAAAAATGAAAATGCTCCCTATGCCGCCGGCATACTGGACGCCTGGGCCGAACCCTATGTCCGGGACGTGTCGGTCATGGCCCCGCCCCAGCTCTGTAAATCCAAGGTGGCCGAGATCCTGCTCGGCTACATCGCCGACCGCGACCCGGCCCTGACCCAGTACATCGTGCCGGACGAAAGCTCGGCCGCCGAGCTGGTGGACGAGCGGTTGCGCCCGATGTTCGAGGACAGCCCGCGGCTGTCCAGACTTCTGACCGGCTCGCCCAAGGATCTGACCGCCAAGAAGTTCCAGCTCCGCACCATGCGGGTGATGCTGGTCTGGGCCGGCTCCACGGCCCGGCTGGCGGCCAAGGCGGCCAAATACCAATTCCGCGACGAAATCGACAAGTACCCCGTGTCCCCGTCCAAAAAGGAGACGAGCACCGAAAAGCTGCTGGACAAGCGGCAGCGCACCTTCCGCTGGGACCGCAAGACCTACCGCGCCTCCTCGCCGACCACCGCCACCGGCCCTATCGCCATGGCCGTATCCGTGGCCTCGGCCGTGTTCGACTTCTGGGTGCGCTGCCCGATCTGCGGCCACATGCAGCGCATGTACCTGACGGCTCCGGACGGTCGCCCCTGCCTGCGCTGGCCCGACGACGAACGCGACCCGAACCGTATCGAGGACGGTTCCCTGGCCTGGTACGAATGCGAGCGCTGCCAGGGCCATTGGGACGATGCCAAGCGCGACCGGGCCGTGGCGCGCGGCGAATGGCGCGAGGAACGCACCGGCCTTCCCCTCTTTTCCCACTTGCGCCAGCATAAGCCGCGCCGCATCGCCTTCCGGCTGTCCGCCCTCTTGTCCATGTTCGTCTCGCTCTCCGAGTATGCCGCCGCGTTTCTCAAGGCCAAGGGCGACAAACTTTTGCTGCGCGATTTCTGCAACGGCTACGAGGGCACGCCCTGGCAGGATTACGAGGTGGAGCGGGCCGAGAAGGATATCCTGGCCCTGCGCGACGACCGGCCGCGCGGGCTGGTGCCCGGCGGCGGCAGGACGGCCTGTCTGATCGGCATGGTGGACACCCAGGAGGACCATTTCATCTACACCGTCCGCGCCCTGGGCTGGGGAAGTTCGCTGCCTTCCTGGCTGGTGCGGGAAGGGCGCGTCGAGACGTTCGAGGGCGTGGCCCAGGTGCTGTGGGATGATGTCTACCGCGACGTCGACGGCGTCGAATACCCGGTGCGCCTGTCCGTCATCGACTCCCAGGGCAACCGCACGGCCGACGTCTACGAGTTCTGCCGCCAGCATCGCGGCAAGATCTTTCCGCTCAAGGGCGAGCAGCGCATGACCCGGCCGCACGACTTCACCCGGATCGACCATTTCCCGAACAGCGAAAAGAAGATCCCCGGCGGCATCAAGCTGTTGAGGGTGGACACGACGGTGTTCAAGAACCAGCTTTCGGCCAAGCTGTCCATCCTGCCCACGGATCCCGGCGCGTTTCTGCTCCATGCCGAGGCCACCGAGGAATACGCCCGCCAGATGTGCGCCGAATATTTCGACGAGGAGGACAGCGTCTGGCTGTGCCCGAAGCACAGGGCAAACCATTATTGGGACTGCGAGGTCTACGGTCTGGCCTGTGCCGACCTGCTCGGCGTGCGCCACTGGAAGCGCCCCGAGGACAAGAAACCGGCATCGGCCCCGGCATCCGCGCCCCGGCCGCAACCCCATTCGTCGGGACGCGTCGGCCTCCCGTCGGCCATTGCCAGAAGGAGAGGATGATGGAACGGACACCGTTTGATATCGTGATGAATGATGCCCTCCAGGAAGAATCCGGGCAGGGATTGTCTATGAAAGAAATCGAGGATGATATACTTTCCATCGTGTCCAAGGCGTGCGCCATTCCGCTGGAGATAGTGCAACGTGATTATTCGAGGATGGGCTACCAAACCGCCACGTTCAGGGAAAAGGGGTTGGAGATGCCATATACGATACGTGATCTCTTGAAGATGGATATTAATGAACTCATAATGATAGGTGTCACTCGTGATGTGGTGAACGTATGGATATTACGTTGCATGTGTACTATTGCAGGTTTTCGTTTTGACTTTGCTTATCAAGGGCCATATGCCGTCTCAGGAATTGGTGAGAAAATTGAGCAGTGTTTATATGAACTTCGTGGAAATAAGACGTTATCGAATATCGACCCTTATGAAGCAACAGTAGAGGAGCTTTGTGCGCTCCGCGATAGATTTGCAGCATAGCCCGCAACGAAGGGGAGGAATTTTAATGAGCGACCGCTTGCTCAATGTCGAACAGGCCCGCGAAAAACTCGGTAACGTCTCGAAATCCTTCGTGTACAAGCTCTGCAAGGACGGCGTGTTGTGCACCATTGTCGTCGGCAAGGTGCGCGGTCTCCGTATCTATGCGTCATCGTTAAAGAATTATATCGATAACAAAAAACGCGACCGGGCGGCATGAGATTTTTTTTCGACGCTCTCGGCCCGCGTCTTCCGCTTCGCCGGCAAAGCCGCGCCGCTGCTGGCTTGCGGCCCTGTTTGACCCCCTGAAAATTATGTCCACGACGTCCACTACGTCCACGGGGTGCACTGACTGCCCCCCTGGCCTGCCGTATCCGGTGGGCCATGTTCACGCTCTATTCCGACGCCGAGCTGCAAACGCTCATTTCCCAGGTCAAGGCCGCCATCCCCAAGGTGCTGGCCGGCCAGCGGGTGAAAATCGACAACTCGGAATATGAGCGCTCCACCCTCGATGCCCTGAAAGCCTTTGCCACTGCCCTGGCCCGGGAAGTCGCCCGGCGCTCGGGCAAGGCCCCCCGCCTCGTCACCGTCCGCACCCCGTCCGTCCATGGCCCCCGGAGGCTCTTTTGAGCGGCCAGCCCCTGCTGGTGGACCGGCTGGGCCGGCCCCTGGCCTCGCCGGCCCTTGGTCAGGTCGGCATGGTGGCCCGCGCGGCCGGCGGCCATCGCGGCACCATGTCCGGCTGGCTGCCGCAACGCCATTCCGCCTACTCTGCCCCCTATGAGCGCGAGCTGGTCGCCCGCCGATCCGAGGATCTGGCCGCCAACGACGCCCATGCCGCCGCGTTGTTCGAATCCCTGTCCACCAATGTCACCGGCACCGGCCTTGTCCCCCAGTCCCGCATCGATGCCGAGGCCCTGGGCATTCCGGAAGATACGGCCACGGACCTGCGCAACCAGATCGAGGCCGCTTTCGCCGCCTGGGCCCAGAAGGCCGACGCCGGCGGCCGGATGACGTTCAACCAGCTCCAGTTTCTCATATTCCGCACCGTCCTGGTCCAGGGCGAATACCTGAACCTGTGCGTATCCAAGACCCGACCGGACGGCAGTCTGCCCCCGGGCCGGCGCTTCGCCATGGCCCTGCAATCCATCCATCCGGCCCGCTTGCGCACCCCGGCCGCCATGGCCCTGGATGCGTCGGTCCGGGACGGCGTGGCCCTGGGCGACGACGGCGAAGCCCTCGGGTACTGGATCGCCCAGCCCGACAGCCTGGGCCGCATCGATTATGCCGCCCTGATCAGCTCCCGCTACTATCCGGCCTCGGTGGCCCATCGGCCGGTCGTCCTCCACGGCTTCCCCCAGACCCAGGCCGAACAGTACCGGGGCATCCCCTCCCTGGCCCCGGCCATGAAATTCTTCCGCGACTTGGGCGATTGTCTGGACGCCGAACTGGTCGGACAGATCGTCACCGCCCAGGTGCCCATGGCCATCACGGCCGATATCAATCCGCTGGTCCAGACCGGCGTCATCCAGGGGCGCGGCGACATCCGGTCCCGTCCCGACGGCGAATATGTGACCGAGGTTCCGGCCGGCACCGTACTCCAGCTCTACGAGGGCGAGGACATCAAGCCGCTGGATTCGCCGCGCCCGGGCAGCAATTTCGACAGCTTCGTCACCCGCATCCTGCGCGCCGCCGGGGCCGCCGTCGGCCTGCCCTACGAGATGGTGGTCAAGGATTTCTCCAAGACGAACTATTCCAGCGCCCGGGCCGCCCTGCTGGAGGCCTGGCGGGTCATCCGCCGGCACCAGGACTGGCTGGAATCCGGCTACTGCATCCCGATCTGGGAAGCGGTGATCGAAGAAGCCGTGGCTCGCGGCTATGTCGTCATTCCCGAAGGCGCGCCGGACTTCTGGCTTTCCGATGGTTCGCCCGATCCCCGCTATCTGGCCAGCGACTGGATCCCGCCGCGACAGGGCCACGTGGACCCGACCAAGGATACCGGGGCCGACATCGAGGCCATCGAATCCGGCATCGCCACCTTTGCCGATGTCATCGCCTCCCGGGGCGGCGACTATGAATCCAGTTTCCGCCAGCAGAAGCGTGAGCGCGACTTGCGGAAAAAGCTCGGCCTGCCTGACCTGACTGCCTCCACTCCCAAACCTGCCCCCAAGCCGACGGAACCGGACGCGAATCCGGATGCGTCCGACCGGAATCCGCCCGAAGGCGGGAAAAATGACGACACCGGCCAGGAGCCCCAAGAGGAAGCCGCATGAGCACCATCGAATCGAACCATCCGGCCCCACGTGTGCTTTCGGTCGTCATGGCCGAGCCCTGGGCCATTCTGCCCGGCTCACTGGAGCTTATTCTGGAAATCGTCTCCCGGCGAGGCGATCCCGAGGCCATTGCCGTGAAGCGTGGCGTCCCCCTCGAAAACGCCCGTTCCGTCGAAGTGCGCGACGGCGTGGCCATCATCCCGATCATGGGACCGATTTTCCCCCGGGCCTCCATGTTCGAGTCTATTTCCCAGGCCGCCGTATCCGTCGAGACCTTGGCCCTCAATTTCCAGCAGGCCCTGGATGATCCGTCCGTGCGGGCCATCGTGTTCAACATCGACAGCCCCGGCGGCCAGGTCTCGGGCATCCAGGAGCTTGCGGCACAGATAGCTTCGGCCAGGGACGTCAAGCCGGTCGTTTCCTACATCCAGGGCACGGGAGCCAGCGCCGCCTATTGGCTGGCGTCTCCCGCCTCGCGGATCGTGGCTTCCAGGACCGCCGTGCTCGGCAGCATCGGCGTGGTGGCCACCGTCCCCAGGACCGACGGCAAGACCCTTTCCATCGTGTCCAGCCGGGCCCCGAAAAAGCGTGTCGATCCCGAATCCGAGGACGGCCGGGCCGAGGTGTTGCGGACCCTGGACGATCTGGCCGCCGTCTTTTCCGGCGACGTGGCTACCTATCGTGGCACCACCGTCAAAAACGTCGAACAGAATTTCGGCCAGGGCGGCGTCCTGGTCGGGGCCCGGGCCGTGGCCGCCGGCATGGCCGACGCTCTCGGCACCCTGGAAGGCGTCATCGCGGAATTGTCCGCGAACCGGCCCCTCGCCGGGAACCTCAATGCGCAAGGAGAACAAAATATGCCCGACGCGCAAATGCCGGATGCCGGCGGGGGAAAGACCGCCGCCACCATGCCGGTCAATCCGAATCCCACCCCTGTCGTCCCGGATCCCAAGGCGAGCGGCCCCACGGCCGCCGGCATCCTGGCCCTGGTCGGCGCCCTGCACGGCCCGGAAGTCCGGGCCAGCGTGGAGCAGGCTGCCCAGGAGGCCCAGGCCATGGACATCAGTTGCGTGGCCTACGCCGCCATGCTGACCACCATGAAGGCCCGCTTCGCCCCGGCCCCCGAGGCCAGGACCGAAACCCCGCCGGCCGCGCCGTCCGGCGGCCAGGCCATGGTCCAGGCCATCACCAATGCCCTGGCCAGTCCGGCCAAGCCGGGCACGGTCACGGCTGCCGACAGCCAGCCGAATTTCGTGGCTTATACCAAGGCTCACGTCCAGGCCGCCAAGGGGGGGAAATAAATGTCCACGATCACCAACGAACGCAACCGCGAAGGCGACATCTTCGTCGCGGAACTGTCCCCGGCCTTCGGCCGCGAGGTCGTGACCATCGCTTCGGGTGCCAACCTGGTCCAGGGCTCGGTCCTGGGCAAGTCCGCCTTTTCCTGCCCGGCCACGGGCACGGCCAAGGCCGGCAACACCGGCAACGGCACGCTCGGGTCCGTGGTGGCCGGC
>JGI20225J20221_1000301_pt1 | contig 105056 bp, 83 predicted proteins | sample BioMet4_FD_20221 | JGI IMG/M metagenome (IMG submission 20221) | reverse complement strand
ATGCACCTGGAATTATCCCCGTTGAATTCAAAAAAGGCAATCAGGTCGATGTCGTCATAACCCACGGCAGTGTCCAGCGCCGCGCTTGTACTGTAGTTGTAGAATTTATAGAAATCTCCCTTCTGCTTGTATTCGCCCGAGGTGCCCTTTTCTTTCCCCGGACGGGTCCAATAGTTGCCGGAATGGTTTTTCCAGCCTGCATTTTTCAGGTCCTGCACGGCCCGGGAATGAATCGAAGGATTGCTTTTGATGGCGGAAATGACGCTTTTAAATTCGGGTTTGGTCTCAAATTGCGTACGTTTCTCCGCCGGTTTGCAGAAATCAGCGCAAATCTCAATGAGCTCAGCGCTTTCCACGGCAGCCTGTGATGAATAGAAGACCTGATCGTCATGGCAAAGGAAACAGGGCCTTGGGATGTCCTTGCAGGATTGATCGGGATAGATCCTGTATGTTTGATGATAGTAATGCGAAAAGGCCTTGAAGTAAAGCAGGTGATCCTCCTGGATGGCCTTGTTGATCCGGTAGAAGATTTTAATGCCGTTTCCCGAAGGGCTGATAAAAAGCAGTGCAGGCCGGAAACGGGTGTCGGTTTTGATTCTTTCAGCGATGGTCATATCGGTAACGTCGTCCAGGTCGAGGCAAATAATGCCGGTATAGGAAATAAGGCCGTTCGATTTACGTTCTTTAAACAAACCGGAAGGAGTGATAAAAGGGAACAGATCTCCCTTTTCTTTTTTTTCACCGGAGCGGAACTGAGCAGTTAGTTTTTTTAAACTTTCATCGCCCTTGACCATGTTGTAAACCACTTCGAGCGAGGTTTCATAAAAAGGGCGGGTATTGCTGATGGGTGGATTGAAATAGGAAAAGTTCATGAGAATTGATAATTGATAATGGATAATTGATAATTAGTCAATTTGAAAATTTGAAAATGAGGAAGGCAAATTGGAGGCGGAAGACCTGACAGGTTTCCAAAACCTGTCAGGTCTAACAGCCGTCGCCCGTACATTTATGCGGACGGCGCGATTTTGAACGGGACTTTCTCGTGCCTGTCGCGGATGATCTGGTTCACAAAATCTTTTACCTTTCCCGGTTCGTTCCAAAGGTGGTAAGGGATGCAGGCATTGCAGCGCCAGCCCTGGTATTTGATCGTGGCAAAGACGAAGCGGCCGGGGAAAAGCTCGGTTTCGAACATCACCTGCGGTTTACGAATTTCACTGATTTGAGACGAATTACACGAAGGGGAACCGGTGCGGATGCGGGCAATGAGCCGGCCGATCCGCTCGTGTTTGGCGGCCGCTTCGAGAATGTCAGGGATAAAGACCGATATTTCGCCGTTAATTAAAGCACACCTGATCAGGCCGTCCCCGATGAGGGCGGCGGCGGTTTTGGGGTCACACTGTAAAAAACGGGCCACCTGTGCATAGGAATGGAGGTAGTTCCAGGGGTTGGAGGCTTGCAGGGAGGCGCGCAAAACGGTGAGGTTGGCTTTCCTGAGATCAATCAGCAGCGATTCGATGTAGTTCAACCGTGCGTTAAAAATGCTTTTTTTCATCTTGTAAAAGTTTTAAATGGGTTAAAAACTTTCACAATAATATGCTCATACAAAANNATATACCGGTATATTTTNGTATATATTTTATCGGTGGTTTTAATAAAAATATTTTCAGGTAATTACATATGAAAAAATATACCGCTTTTATACCGGTATATATAATTGACAATTGACAATGGATAATGGACAATGAGAATTATCAATTATCAATTATCCATTATTAATTATCAATTGTCCAGGTATTTTTCGGCGTTGATATTTTGTAAGATCTTCAGTTCATCAAGTGCCTTTTGCCTGTATTCCAGGGATATAATTTTCAGAACACGTTCAAAGAGTTCAATTTTATTTTTTATTTTAATTTTACCTTCCGGATCTGCAATCCTGTTGACTTTTTTCGCCCAAAAATTATAGGAGGTATAGAATTTATATCCCGATTTAAAACCGTAGCGTCCTGCAAGCTCATCCATGTTTTGCAAAGTGACAGGGGTTTCCTCCCATACACATTTCAGGGCAACTTCGTTTATGCTCAGTGCAGGCCTGACCGGGATAACTTTACGATTTTTAAGCTCCGCTCCGGAACGCTCCTTTTCAATCATGGACATGATTTCATGATCAGCGGTTTTTTTAAGTTTAATCGGTACAACCAGGTCGCGGTTGAGCAACGATGCCAGGTAATTGAAAGATCTCGCGTAGGTATCGTTACCAATGGTGGCTTTGAGAAGAAAATTAATGATGAAATTTTTATTTCTTACCGGAGGTTTGATCAAAGTTTTTTCCAGATAATGAAAGGTCTTATGAGTGCAAAGCCGTAATTCCGAAAGATTTTGGATGATCTCAGTGATGAAAATAAAACTGGCGAGTGCTTCTTCTTCAGTATAGTTTTCTTCGTCCGTGAGCCTGAAGATAATTTCGTCTTTTTTCAGATCGATAAATTTTAGCGGATCGGGTTCATCAGAGGACAAATCTTCGTTAGTGGTTGACTTATTGAAAGCATTTTCATGGCACCGTTCAAGTTTTATTGGTTAATTGTCCGATGTAAGGTCAGGAACGAATATAATTTATCTCTTTAAATTTTTTGTTAAAAAAACCTGACAAAATCAGAAAAAAGTATCAACAGGGGACGGTGCATAAAAAAATGTAAATGCCTACTATAGTGGGCACGACCCAAGCGAAAATAGTAGTATAGGGAAAGAAAAACTAAGAAAAAAAATTGCCGGACAACGAAAGAAAACATAAAATCAGGTCTCATTAGGTAAATAAAAAATGGTACATCGGCTATTTGAATATTGTTTTGGGCAGCAATATCTCAGACAGTTTTTAATGATTTTCCCGTGAAATTTAACAGGTGCTTATAATATTATTAAATTTGAGACTGATAAAAAATCTAATCGCAATAACTCACCGGATTCAGTTCTGAGTCAGCGAAGAACGTGCAGGAGATAAAAAAACTTTAATGTATTTATAACCATTCCTGGTTTGGAAACTTAATTGTTGTGATAACTTTGTATCATCCGGAAAAAGAATAACCAAAATAACATATATGATCAAAGACATTATCAAAAATAACGAAACCATTACTCCGACTGCCAGGGCATTAGAAGTACTGCACACTCATTTCCCACAATGCTTTAACAACGAAGGTGTCTTTGATATTGAGAAGTTTCAGGCGCTGATAAAATCTGAGGTCGATGTCACCCACGAAGGTTACGACCTCAATTTCTTAGGCAAAAACTATGCAAGATTGCTTGCTTCGATTGATACCACTACCGTGATTCAGCCGGATCTTGAACACAACTCCAAACCGGAAAATGCCGACAGCCAAAACCTCTATATCAGCGGCGATAACCTGGACGGATTAAAACACTTGCTTAAATCGTATTCAGGGGCCGTAAAATGTATTTACATCGACCCGCCTTATAATACCGGCTCTGACGGATTTGTTTACAACGATCAATTCAACTTTACCGCCGAAGAATTGATGACAAAGCTTAGTGTTACTGAGGAGCAGGCCCAAAAGATTCTCGATCTTACCCGCCGGGGCTCGGCTTCTCACTCCGCCTGGCTCATGTTTATGTATCCGCGTTTACTGCTGGCCCGAGACCTGCTCAAATCTGACGGGGTTATTTTTATTTCAATTGATGATAACGAACAGGCAAATTTGAAACTGCTTTGTGATAGCGTTTTTGGGGAAGAGAGTTTTGTAGCTGCTTTTCCTTGGAGAAAGCGCACTGCTAAAAGCGATGTGCCATTTGGTGTGTCTCAGGATTATGAATCTATAATTTGCTATGCAAGACAAGAATTTATTGCTTTTTTAGAAGGCGGAACACGCAAATATTATGAAACCCCTGATTTACCAAACAGACCATGGAGGGTTCATGATTTAACCAAACAAACAAATGCAGATGAAAGACCCAATAGCTTTTTTACTATAGTAAATCCTAAGAATGGTATCGAATTTCCTGCAAATCCTGATAGAACTTGGGCCATAACGGAAGAAACATTTCCCTCCTATTATTCAGAAAAGAGAATAGTTTTCCCGGGTGATTATGATTTTCTAAATATATCAAAACCTCAATTTCGATATTTTAAAGAAGATGATGAAAAAAAAGCGGGTGAAAAGTTTGGCTTTGCTCCGGTAAGTACAAATCTACCCAAAGAAGTAGGGATGAGTCAAGATGGAACTAAAGATATCGGCAAATTATTTGACAGTAAAGTATTTAGCTTCCCGAAACCTGTGGAGTTGTTGAAATACATTATAAAAGCAGCCACTAACTTTGATAAAGAAGCTTTGATTGTTGATTTTTTCTCAGGTAGCGCAACGAGTGCTCAAGCTGTATTGGAGCTTAATGCTGAGGATAAAGAGGAAGGCAAAAGAAAATTTATTTCAGTTCAATTGCCGGAAGTATTAGATCCACTAAACGCAAGTCAAAAAACAGCTTTTGATTTTTTAAAATCAATAAACCTTCCAACTACACTGGATTACATTGGCATGGAGCGCATTCGCCGTGCTGCTGCCAAAATAAAAGAAGATACAGGTGCAGCGATCGACTACGGTTTTAAACACTATACCTTAGCTGAACCTTCGAATGATACCCTGGATAAGCTGGAAGAATTCAAAGACGATGCTTTGTTTACCAATAATGATACGTTAAGCCTGTTTGGAAAAGAGACAGTACTCGAAACATGGCTGGTTAAAGACGGTTACGGCTTCGGAGCAAAAACACGGGAGATAAAACTGGCGGATTATACAGCTTATCTGTGCGGCAAGCATCTCTATTTTATAGAATCCGGACTATCTGAAAACGATATGGTGGCCTTACTCGACAAGTACCAGCAGGAACCATCGTTCTGTCCCGAGCATATCGTGGTATTTGGGTACAGTTTCAACTTCACGCAAACCGAAATGCTTCGCAAGAATCTGTCCGTGCTAAAAGACAGTCATAAAAACCTGAAAGCTAATTTCGATATCAGGTATTAATTGTACAATGAGCGGAAGAATGATTTTACAGAAGAATGATTATCAGGATTTGCTGGCTGAGTTGGTATCGCTTGTCGAAAAAACGAAATTGCAGGTAGTTTCCTATGCCAACAGTTCAATGACCACGTTGTTTTGGCATATCGGCAACCGGATATTAACCCGAACCTTGCAAAATAAAAGAGCTGACTACGGAAAACAAATTGTCGTTACGCTGTCACGGGAATTGGCCGCCAGGTTTGGTAATACTTACGAGGAAAAAAACCTCCGGAGAATGATCCAGTTTGCCGAACAATATCCCGATATTGAAAAAGTCGTTACACTGTCACGACAATTGTCATGGTCCCATTTTCTTATACTTATTCCAATTAAAAATGAATCAGCCAGGGACTTCTATGGCAAAATTGCAGCCGAAAGCACATGGGGAGTCAGGGAATTAAGAAGTCAGGTAGAGAAGAAATTATTCGAAAGAATTAAAAATGTCGATCTTCAGTTACATAATAGTGCAACGATCACGAAGGGTATTTTCAAAGACCCCTATTTACTGGATTTTCTGGAATTAAAAGAGGGGTATTTGGAAAATGATTTAGAGGCGGCCATATTAAAAGATCTTGAACTCTTTATTCTTGAACTTGGGGTTGGTTTCACCTTTGTCGAAAGACAAAAAAGGATGATTATCGACGGCGATGATTATTATTTAGACTTGCTCTTCTATCACCGGAAACTGAAAAGACTCGTAGCCATTGAATTAAAAATTGATAAATTCCAAGCCAAGTACAAAGGGCAGATGGAATTGTATCTCAAATGGTTAGATAAATACGAAAAACAAGAAGGCGAACATTCGCCGATTGGTCTTATTTTGTGTGCCGAAACGAGCAGGGAACAAATAGAATTGCTTGAAATGCACAAAGACGGCATTATGGTAGCCGAATATTGGACGGATTTACCCCCCAAAGAGGTATTGGAATCAAAATTACACAATTCCTTAGTTGAAGCCCGGGAACGGTTAGAACGTAAAAAACTTGGAGAATAAATTGGCAACAAACAAAACATGGAGTTAATACTACAAACAGGGCTTCCACACCAGCAAAAAGCGGTAGAAGCAATTGCCGGGGTGTTTGTCAATTCAAATACAAAACAGCCTGCGCTGTATTACGAGAATCCCTCGCTTGATATCAAGGGGGACACAGTGCTTACCAATATAAAAAAAGTACAGAAAACAACTGAACTTCATTCTTCACTGCGCACAGCCACCAATGCTGATGATTGCCTGCATTTGGACATCAAAATGGAAACCGGCACGGGGAAAACTTATGTTTATACGCATGCCATCTATGAATTGCACCATCGGTTTGGGATTAATAAATTCATTGTCGCAGTACCGTCACTGCCTATTAAAGCAGGGGCTGAACAATTTCTCAGTGATGGTTATGTACAAAAACATTTTGAGAATACTTGTGGTTATAGTTCACAAATAGAGCTTTACGCGCTGAAAGCACAGGCAAAGAAGAAGGGTAAAACCTATTTTCCGGGTGCAGTGCGAGCTTTTGTAGAAGGCTCCTGCCAGACTTCCAATAAAATATTTGTGCTCCTTACCAATATGCAATTATTGACCAACGGGACCATGCTCTCACGGTCCGACTATGACTTTGGAGTTCAAGGTTACTACCGTCCCTTTGAAGCACTGGCCGCCACACGCCCGGTTGTCATTATTGACGAGCCGCACCGTTTTCAGCGCGATCAAAAGGCTTATGAAAAAATCCGCAAAGAACTGAAACCACAATGTATTCTTCGTTTTGGGGCTACGTTTCCTGAAATCAATGTTGGAAAAGGGAAAAACCGTGTTACCAAAAAAGACTATGTCAATTTGCTGTATGACCTGAATGCCTGCGCTTCCTTCAATCAAAACCTGATTAAAGGCGTAGCCAAAGAGCACTTTGAGCCCACTTCATCGAAAAACGAAAAGGTTAAGATCACGGCTATTGAAAGTAAAATGTCTGTAACTTTTAATCATATAACAGCCTCTGAACGAAAGTCATACACTCTGCAAGCCGGTGAATCACTTTCGGTTATAAGCCCCGAACTTAAAGGGCTTACCATTGCTGGTATCGGGAGTAACTTTGTAGAGTTCTCAAACGGACAGGAAAAGCGTACAGGTGAGGAGTTTACCGTTGATATTTTTTCTGATTCATACCAGGAACAGATGATACGATTGGCCATACAACGTCATTTCGAAACCGAACGAATAAACTTTCACCGTTCATGCAAAATTAAAACCCTGGCACTGTTCTTTATTGATAATATTGATTCGTACCGGGGTGATGAACATGGCGTAGCCTGGTTGCGTACAATTTTTGAACAACTTTTGTCAGAGCGCATCGATTATGAGCTTCAACAAACTTGCTCTGATGAATATCGTGCTTATCTGGAATCAAGCAAGGCCGATCTTTCCGCCTGCCATGCAGGTTACTTTGCCAAAGATAACACCGACAGCGATGAAAATATTGGCGAGGAGGTGGATGAAATTCTTCACAACAAGAAGAAACTGTTATCTATCATTAATGAAGATGGTTCATTCAATACACGTCGTTTCTTATTTTCTAAATGGACTCTCAAAGAGGGGTGGGATAATCCCAATGTTTTTACGATTGTCAAACTACGCTCCAGCGGCAGCGATAACAGTAAAATACAGGAGGTAGGACGTGGTTTGCGATTACCTGTTGATGAATTCGGAAACCGGATATCCAACGAGGAATTCATGCTGAACTATATTGTGGACTTCACCGAAGCAGACTTTGCGAACCGCCTTGTAGCTGAAATAAATGCTGAATTGCCAAAAGAACAGGCTACTCATATTACAGAGGAAACTATGCAGAAAGTGGCTGTTTTGCGTAATGTTGAAGCAAATCAGTTAATGATTGAATTGCTTACAAAGGGATATGTTGATTTCAATAAAAAAATCAATGTTGAGAAAATCACAGAGTTCTTTCAGGAATATCCAGAGTTCAACACACAAAATTTGTCAGGCACTAAAGTAATTGACAGAAACAAAAACATAAGAAATACAATTAAAATACGGGAGGCCAGATTTGATGAATTAAAAGAATTGTGGAGCGCTATCAACAAAAAATACATCCTCTTTTTTAATCGTGAGGTGGATAAATTAATCGAAGATGAATTGCCCCGACTGCTGCAAAACGGAGTTTTTGGATTACAGGAAATTACATCAGATCGCCAGGTGATACATGCAGGTACAAACAACTTAGAAAATATACAAGAGACCGGTGTTACCTATTTTATACAAGGCAGAAAATTACCGTATAATATTTTTCTAAAACGAATTAACAAAGCCACTGCGATACCGATAGAAACGATGCATTCTGCACTTGTAAAATATGCCAAAACAGAAAACAAATTCAATGACTCTTTGATAAACGAAAGCTCCTTATCGCGTTTCATTTTTGCATTTAATGATTGGAAATACAGCAATCTTCAAGGTCGTTTTAATTATAAGCAGACTACATATAACCCGTCCTCTACCAAGCTCACGAATGCAGATGGTACAATAAAAGATGAAATAGTACAGGGTGAAATTGGTATTCATTTAGACAAGGGCTCAGCTTCTGCCAAATATCTTTATGATGCAATTGCCTATGATTCTGATTTGGAGCGTAAAAATATATTAGAAGACATCAATGAAGTGGTGGTTTACGGTAAAATACCACGGCGCAGCATTGCCATACCAACCATAGGCAACGATTCTTATAGTCCTGATTTCATGTACGTAGTAAAGAAAGCAAACGGTCAAAAAGAATTAAACATTGTTGTTGAAACTAAAGATGTGGAGGAAAAATCTGATTTGCGTGGTGAAGAAGCGATGAAAATAAATTGTGCAGAAAGCTTCTTTAAGCAATTAACAATTGATGGATTTAACGTATCGTTTAAAACACAGTTGAATAAAAAAGGCGTAAAAACGATTATTAATGAAATAATAAATAATCCGGATAATGCTTTCTTATTACAGGTGAAATGATTCCCTGTCTGGCGCGGTTCTGTGAACCGTAACTTTCTGTTCATCAACAAAAGCACTGATCACAGATCAGCCCCTTGCTGGCGCGATTTTATAAATCATGCCGATTTGATTTGAATAAGGCACGGAAGAGAGTTCCGCCCCAGCGAATAAAATTGAGATATTATGACAGGATTACAAATCCAGGGCTAATAAGCTGCGGTTTCGAAACATCTTAAGTACTTATCCCAAGGAGCAGGGAGGGATAAGAAATTCAAATGAATTATAGATCGGATTTATTATATAAAGAAATTTTTGGGATATAATTTTGAGAAATTCTATATCTACTCAACGGACATTTGATGCTGCAGATCCCATAGACAGATATTCTATTCCAATTATTTAGTTGTTAGTGGTTTCTTCTTAAAAGACCGTTGAAAAATTTTTTTTAATAAGTTTTATTATCGTACAATAAATACATTTATCTTTTTATATATTTGACAAACTTTTTTACTAATTAACGATCGAATCATGAAAAAGCTACTATTTGTTGTTGTTTTACTGTCTCTCTATGCCGGAGTTTACGGGCAGGAAGAGAAAGCTGCCAATTTGGGCAATCGCAAATACGTTTTTAAATTCCAACCGGTGAATTATGCTCTTCAATCTTACTCGTTCGAGGTGGAAAGAATGCTTAACCGGAAAAACGCTCTTACCATTGGCGTTGGAATTCCTAACAGCGGATCTTTGATCGGTAAATATGGAATTGAAGCCTCCAATGATCTTAAGAAACTCGATTTAAGTACCATGCACGCCAGGCTGGCTTATCGTCATTATGCAGGACATTCAGGCCTTCCAAGAGGTTTTTATGTTGAACCTTACCTGAAATATCAACAAATAAAGGGAAATTCGACGATCAACATCGAAGGAGAAGATAATTTACCCTCGACTTATGCAGCTCTTGACGGCAAGTTCAACACCATGAATCTTGGCTTCCAGATGGGTGCCCAGATGATGATTGCCAAAAGAATCACGATCGATTTCTGCTTCCTTGGTATAGAGGCAGGTTTAATAAACGGGACTCTGACCGGAACTCCTGAGAATGCTACAAAAATTGCCGACATGAGAAGCAAGATTGATGATGGGATCAATGATTTGCCGGGATTCCTGAAAGATAAATTAACGGTTACCAATGATTCAAAAAGTGTAACGGTTAAAGCCAAGCAGCTTCCTTATCCATGGTTCAGGGGAGGTATTAATATAGGGATAGCCTTCTAATGGTTAATGGTTAATGGTTAATGGTCAATGGTTAATGGTTAATGGTTAATGGTTAATGGTTAATGGTTAATGGTTAATGGTTAGTGGTTAATGGTAAATAAGGCGTTTGGGTATTTCGTCCTGAATTCGTAAAATTCGCACATTGAAACGATTTAGAAAACGTGCGAACAAAAACTGACCATCTTCCAATGGATCAACAAATGCCACCAAAACACTAAAACACTAAATCTCACCAAACATTTTTGGTGTAAAATTTGGTGTTCTGGTGCTTTGGTGGCAAAATTTGTTATCTGCTTTGATGTTCGGATTCAAATCCGCGGAGAATTTAGTAGAAAAAAAGCGCCCCTCCTTCCACCAACCTTATTAATCATTAACCATTAATTCTTCGCTTTATGCCTGATCAATAATCTAAGGGCCTGGTCGTAAGTCAGATACTTCCAGGACCAGTCCAAAAAGACCATAATCTTATTCTTTACCCCGATGATAGAGATCAGATGCACTACCGACCAAAGAATCCAGGCCAAAAATCCTCTCAATTTAATAAAAGGCAAGTCTGCGACAGCACGGTGTCTCCCCACAGTAGCCATCGTTCCTTTATTCAGGTAATTGAACTCTTTCAGCGGTTTGTTCCTTACTATCCTGCAAAGATTCCGGCTTAATAAATTTCCCTGCTGCAAAGCCACCTGAGCCACCTGAGGATGACCATTCGTCAGTAAACCCGACATCATCAAACAATTATCCCCGATTGCAAATATGTTGGAGAATCCGTTTACCTGGTTAAAAGGATTAACCAACAGGCGGTTGGCTTTACCATACGAACTGTCAGGCAATCCTTCAATTTTCGAAGAAATAACTCCTGCTGCCCATATAACGGTAGCCACTTTAATGGTTTTTCCCTCAGGCAGCGTAAGAATATATCCGTCATAATCGATGACTCTTGTATTCAAATGGACTTCAACGCCCAATTTATCAAGAAATTTCCTTGCACCCGCCGAGGCTGTAGCCGACATACCGGCCAGAAGGGAGGGCGAAGCTTCAAAAAGCAGGATCTTCATACTGCCAATGTTCAACTCAGGATAGTCTTTGGGCAAAACATATTTTTTCATTTCAGCCATGGCTCCGGCCAGCTCAACCCCCGTTGGTCCGCCACCGATAATGGCTACGTTCAGGTAAGATTGAATTTCCTCCTCCTCCGATTCGGTTGAAGCTTTTTCAAAATTCTCCAGAATCCTGTTCCTGATAAAAAGGGCATCGGGGGCGGATTTCATCTTTAAGGTAAATTTTTCAATGTTTTCCTGTCCGAAAAAATTGGTCTTCGCTCCCGTTGCCAGTACCAGAAAATCGTACTTCAGCAATCCGATGGAGGTGAGAATTTCATTGTTTTCAGGGATGACCTTTAACAGATCGGCCATCCTGTATTGTACTTTGGTTTTTTGAAAAATCTTACGGATGGGAAAAGAGATAGCGCTTGGCTCAAGCCCAGACATGGCCACCTGGTAAAGCAAAGGCTGAAACAGATGATAATTATTCCGGTCAATTAAAACAATCTGGAATTTCTTTCTACATAATTTCAGGGCCAGTTTTAATCCTGCAAAACCTCCCCCAATTATTACAACTCTTTTATTTGGTGAGATTGGAATATTTGAAATATAGTTCTGTGAATTCATAATTGTCTAATCCTTTTATCGAGAGTAAATATAAAGATTTAATCCCGATTGGGGATTATGGTTCAATTAATCAATGTTAAATTTATTATTAAGTTCCCCGCGGATTTGAACCCAAACATCGAAACAGATAACAAATTTTGCCACCAAAGCACCAGAACACCAAATTTTTCACTAAAAATGTTTGGCGAGATTTATTGTTTTAGTGGTATTTGATTGATCCATAATAAGATAACATTTATTATAGAACAACTAATCTTTTGTGAAAGTAAACAAACGGGAAATATTAAATCCGAGATGGATTCCGCCGTCCCTCCAATTCCCGGTAGTCTTGCCAATAAACCCGCCTTCCACCATTGCCTGGGAATTGGTAAGCATTATTTGAAAAACATGTCCCGCTCCCGTATTTATTTCTATTCCTGCCGACAAAGGATTGTAATATCTGGTAGGAAGAACATCCCGATTAGGCTGCCTGACCAAATAATATTCCGCCGTAAGACCTATCCATCGCGTGATCTTATAACGGCCGGCAAATCCAAGGGCGAGCAAATCGTTCTTCTCCAACTTTGAGGAAACCATATTGCGGTGAATGAAGGTCGGGGCTAATTGTGCGGAGATTTTTTCATTGAATTTCCGCGCTATTAATAATTGATGGACGAAACTTAATCTTGAATGAAATGTAACATCCCGGGTTGTATCCGGATTTTTAATAGTGATTATTTCTGCGCCGCCGAGATAAGTCAAATGCACAGGAAAGTTTTTTTCTCCCCTACTCTGTTTGAATAAACTTGCTTTAATAAATCCGTTGACCGTTTTTTCAAAGGTACTTCTTCCAATACCCATTTCAAGCCAGTCTTTCATCCCGTATTCCAATCCAAGGTGAATGACTCCATGATCAAGGCCGTAAAACTGGTCGATTCCTTCATTTAGCCGTCCAAACCGGTGGGAGACCCTGAATTCAAGCTGCTGCTTACGGAGAGTTTCCACCGAATGTCCGTTGATGATTCTTGTCGAGAAGAATGTTTCCTCAGCGTATTTTGTTTTAACGGCATCGCTTATTTGTTTTAAGGAATCGGTTTCCTGCCCCATGCCGGGTTTTAAACAAAAAAGGAAGAAATAGAACAGGACAATGAAGAATGGTTTATAGTTCATTTTCTTAATTATTAGGAGCGCCATTAGTTACCCAGATTCTGATTTTTGCTACATCACAGCTATCGAGCTTATTCCCGTATTTTGGCATGGGGGAATAGCCCGGCAAATGTTCGACAGCCCCGAGCAATCTTCCATTCAGGGCAAATACTCTCAGATTTGAATACCCTTCCAGATGATTACCTCCTCCTGCCCCTTCGGAAACCTGTTGATTGGAATGGCAGGCAAGACACCAGGTCATAATAATGGGCTGAACGCTTATTGAATAAGTAACATGAGTGGTATCACACGCTGAAGCAGGCCTGCCATAAGCAGATTCCTCGTTGTCGTAATAGCATCCGTAAAAAAGGATGATAAAAACCGGAAATATCAAAAACTTCATTTATAATACCTCCATAGGTTTAGATCAAGTTACGAAAAATACTGCAAATTAAAAATGTACTAACGTGAGTTCGATCTAAAGAATGGATAAGGTAATGCCAGGTTGTTTGAGAGCTAATGTTGTTTCAACAACCTAATCTGGACAAGCCAGAACCGAACAGGTTTTAAAGAGGCAGGAAAATCGGAACCTTCAGATTAAGCAAAAGCAGCGTAGCTGGTATATCTTTGTAGCCTCCGAAATTTCTCCAAAGGGCCAAAGCAGCTTTAGCTGCGATATCGTTGTAGACATCAGTCATACCATTCAAAAAGATATCGTTCATCGTATTCAATCTCCAGTTTTTTTAAAATGGAAAGATATTCATCTTTAAAAGTCCTTCTTCTATGATGCACCGGCTGATTCAAGATATATTTAACGACAGAATCAATTTGTGATTTGGAGTAAGTAAATGAACCAAAACCGTCCTGCCATCCAAATTTACTGGTTAAAAGTTTCTTTTCATTTATAAATTTTGATGAACCTGCCTTAATATCACGCGTCATATCCTAAATCGATATGGCAGGATGAAGACCGATCAATAGATGTACGTGATCAGGATTGCAATAAATGGACAAGGGTTTGGATTTGTTGTTTTTCACAATTCCGCAAATGTATTTTTCTACTTCCTCTCTTATATTTTCGTGGATAAAATTGTAACGGCCGTAAACCGAAAAAATGATTTGAACGTAGTTTTGTGTATAGGTATTGGCCATGTTGCGGAGTTGTTGATTTCAAAAAAATATACAATTATTTTATTGGATTAGAAAGAACCTCTGACAGATTTTATCAACAATATTAATCAGATATCGCAGCTACGCTGCTCTAACTTATCACTTGGTCATATTTCTACAAAGGTTAAGCTGCTACGCAGCCTCTTTTGTCTTTGTAAATAATCTATTACAATCAACGATGGAAACATCCGCTTAATTCAGATGTATAAAATCCACTTCGTGTGCGTTCATCTTATAATCGTTATCCATGTTCTATTAAATATTTTGCCAAAAAAAGCATCAATTTCGAATTTAAGACACTAATCTATCGAAAACACCTAAGTAGAAAATGGAATCCCCCCGATATTCTAACCTAATTTACCTAATTTGGCTTAATAGGATTTTAATAAAAAGCAACAAATTGATCATACTCACTTTGAAAATCATTTTTTTGATGGAGAATAGGTTGATTTATAATATAGGAACATACCTTCGAAATATGTGATTTTGGGACTGAAAATGCAAAACAGGAATCTTGTCATTTAAATTTTCCATTGTAGATGCTTGAAAAACAAAATAGAGAAACAAAAATCAGGTGATTAGGTTAGGATGTTGGGGGATTCCATTTTCTACTTATGTGTTTTCTACAGATTAGGTTATCCATTGCTTAGATCAAACTCACGTTAATAACAGAATTTAAGAAGGAACCGGGATTCAAAATTTGCAATTAAAGCAATAAATACAACGTCGTGGGATTGTTCGGCAATTTTGGTCAGTGCCATCGTGGCCGAATAGGCACAAAAAAAAGCATTGCAGAAATTCTGCAATGCTTAAAGTCTGTGCTATATAAGCTTTTAGATCGAATAGCTTATGTTTGGATTATCTAAGTGATCAGGCTCTATATGGATTATTTTCTAATAACGACGTCATCAAAAAACTATCACCTCAGTTCTAACACCAAAATACTTCAAACTCTAGCTGCTAAAAAAGCCAGGCAGCTATGCTGCGTTCACCGGCCTAATAATTGGATTTCCGGCTACCGCCTCTGTCTCCACCGCGATCACCGCCACGGTTGAATCCACCGCGATCACCGCCACGGTTGAATCCACCGCGATCTCCACCGCGATTGAAATTGCCTCCGCCACGATTGAAACCGCCAGAACGTCTGTTTTCTTTTGGTTTTTCAATTGATTCATTCACCACAATGGTGCGTCCGTCAACTTCTGCACCATTCAGCTCTTCAATAGCCTTCTTGGCTTCTTCTTCCACCGGCATTTCTATAAAACCGAATCCTTTGCTCCTTCCGGAGAACTTGTCTGTGATGATTCTTGCTGAAGCTACTTCGCCGTACTCTTCAAAAAATCCTTTCAACTCTGCCTCTTCTAAACTGAATGGCAGACTACCTACGAAAATGTTCATAATTACAGTAACTAAAATTTTATTGGTAAATAATCCGATGTAAATATATGGAATATTTTTGGGAATATTTATAAAAACAACTTATTTAAAAAATATTTTAATCAATTGTATTTTAATCACATGCCAAACATGCAAGCCACAAAATCATCAAAGTTTTCATGAAATTCGCCGTTTTGGCAGTCATCTATTCACCAAATTGAAATTCAGATTGATGCATTTTCTGACGACTTTTAGCCCTCCCAATTAGCAAAAAAGATGCATTAGATTGTATATCCCTTCGGAAGAGCCCTTGTTATAAATTTTTTTTCGTGTAATTTTGCACGATTAAAGGAAAATATATGTTTGAAAATCTTACCGACAAATTAGAAAGATCGTTTAAACTACTTAAAGGGCAAGGCAAAATTACTGAAATCAATGTTGCTGAGACTCTGAAAGATGTGCGCAAGGCTCTGCTTGATGCCGATGTCAATTATAAAATAGCCAAGGAATTTACCGCCAAAGTGAAGGACAAGGCCATCGGACAGGATGTATTAAAAGCCTTGAACCCTGGGCAGGTAATGATAAAACTGGTCCATGACGAGTTGATCGAACTCATGGGAGGCACAACGGTCGATATAAACCTGAAAGGCACTCCTGCTATCATCCTGATGGCCGGGCTACAAGGTTCCGGTAAAACAACTTTTGCAGCAAAACTTGCCAACAGGCTTAAATCCAAACAAGGTAAGAATCCGTTGCTCGTTGCCGGAGACGTCTATCGTCCCGCAGCTATTGAACAGTTAAAAGTTGTCGGAGATTCAATCCAGGTTCCTGTTTATACTGAAGATGGGAATAAAGAACCGGTTAAAATAGCCAGGGAAGCCATAAAATTTGCCAAACTTCATGGCCATGATGTGGTCATCATTGATACTGCCGGTCGTCTTGCCGTAGACGAAGAAATGATGGTGGAGATTGAAGCTATTAAATCAGCCATCAATCCTACCGAGATATTATTCGTTGTGGATGCCATGACAGGTCAGGATGCCGTCAATACTGCCAAAGAATTTAATGACCGGCTTGATTTTAATGGTGTTGTACTGACCAAACTCGATGGTGATACCCGCGGCGGTGCTGCCTTATCGATTCGATCGGTGGTGAACAAGCCGATTAAATTCGTGGGAACCGGCGAAAAGATGGAGGCTATTGATGCATTCCACCCTTCCCGTATGGCTGATCGTATTCTGGGTATGGGTGATATCGTTTCACTTGTTGAAAGGGCCCATGAACAATATGATGAAGAGGAAGCAAGGAAACTTCAAAAGAAACTGGCTAAAGATCAGTTTAATTTTGATGATTTCCTGAAACAGATCCAACAAATCAAGAAAATGGGAAATCTCAAGGAACTGGCCAGTATGATTCCCGGAATGGGCAAAGTAATGAAGGACATTGACATTGATGATGATGCCTTTAAACACCTGGAAGCAATCATTCATTCAATGACCAAACAGGAACGAACAGATGCAAGCGTTATCGACGGCTCCAGAAGGAAGCGAATCGCCAACGGATCCGGCACTTCCATCCAGGAGGTCAACCGTTTGTTGAAACAATTCAGCGAAACAAGGAAAATGATGAAAATGGTTACCCAGGGTGGGAATATGAAGAATATGCTTGCCCATCAGAAAGCGCGACACAGATAGAAGCAGTGAAGAGTGATCAGTAAACAGTAATCAGTAAGCAGTAATCTAAAGGTTATAGTCTAAAGTCGTCTAAAGCCTAAAGTCAAAGCCAGCGTTCGTCCCGCACGTGCGGGATTCGTAACAAATTCGTGAAATTGGAAAAATTGAAATTGGAAAAATTATGATATTAATTGACGGCAAAAAAACATCAGCAGATTTAAAAGCAGAAATAGCAGAAGAAGTTAAAGCCATCGTTGCCCAGGGTGGCAAAAGGCCTCATCTTGCAGCAGTATTGGTAGGAAATGAAGGTGCCAGCGAAACTTATGTTGCCGGAAAGGTTAAAGCCTGCGAATTGGTAGGGTTTAAATCCACCTTAATTCGTTATAATGAAGATGTTACAGAAGAAGAATTATTATCCAAAGTTGATCAACTGAATAAAGATGAAGACATCGATGGATTTATTGTTCAGCTTCCTTTACCGAAGCATATCTCCGAAGAAAAAATAATTGAATCCATTGATCCTAAAAAAGATGTCGATGGGTTTAATCCAATGAATGTTGGCAGACTGGTAGTTGGATTGCCAACCTTTGTATCGGCTACCCCTCTGGGAATCATGGAACTAATCCGTCGTTATCATATTGAAACAAAAGGCAAAAATTGCGTGGTCATAGGCCGCAGCAATATCGTCGGACGTCCGATGAGTATTCTTCTTTCCCAAAAAGGTATTGACTGTACCGTCACAATTTGCCACAGCCATACCAAAAACCTTAAAGAAATCTGCCTTGGGGCAGATATTATTGTCGCCGCATTGGGAAAACCTGAATTTTTAACAGCCGATATGGTAAAAGAAGGGGCCGTTATTATAGACGTCGGAATTACCCGCGTTAAATCAGACAAGACAAAATCCGGATGGAAACTTTTAGGGGATGTAAAATTCGATGAGGTGGCTCCCAAATGTTCGTACATTACTCCTGTTCCAGGAGGAGTTGGATTAATGACTACTGCATCTCTGCTTTACAATACGTTACTCTCGGCAAAAAAACAGATTTACAAATAAAGGATTTCGTGATCTTTGTTTTACGTTGCCGGAAAACACATTATTTGAACATTTTACCAGAATAATGCCCACAACGGGGGTATTGATATAATAAGCAAGCGCAAGATTATATTTTCCAATTTTTTTAAGAACAAACAGGTTAAGACACCCGTTAATTCAATGCGAAGTAGAAATTATATTGTATCTTGTCAAGAAAAAATAAGATGAAGAAAAGAATAACCGGAAATTCACTCTTAGTGACATTTATTCTCTTTGTCACAGTCTCCTGTACAACTGTTCCGTTAACCGGGAGACGTCAATTGAGCCTTGTCCCTGAATCTGAAATGATATCCTTAAGTCTCACACAATACGGTCAATTCCTGAAAGATAATAAAGTATCCACCGATCAGGCCAAAACAGCCATGGTTCGCCGCGTAGGACAAAGAATTTCCAAAGCCGTGGAAACCTACATGGCTCAGCAGGGATTATCCGATAATCTTAAAGGTTATCAATGGGAATTTAACCTGATTGAAGATAAAACTGTCAATGCATGGTGTATGTCCGGCGGTAAGGTAGTCGTTTATACGGGTTTACTTCCTGTTTCACAGAATGATGAAGGATTAGCCACCGTCCTGGGACATGAAATAGCTCACGCCGTGGCCCGTCACGGAAGTGAAAGAATGAGCGATCAGATGCTGGTTCAACTGGGAAGCACCTCTTTATCGGCTGCAATGTCCAGCAAACCCAAGGAAACCCAGGCGATGGCAAACGCAGCTTTTGGAATAGGATCTCAAGTGGGGGTTCTGCTTCCTTTTTCCCGCAAACAGGAGAATGAAGCTGATTATATGGGGCTGATTTTCATGGCCATGGCCGGGTACAATCCCAACGCCAGTCTTGCTTTCTGGGAAAGGATGGCACAGCAATCCCAAACCTCAACACCCGAGTTTCTAAGTACCCACCCTGTCAATTCTACCCGTATTGAAAATATTAAGCAGAAACTTCCTGAAGCGATGAAGTATTACAAACCATCCAAGTAAAGTCAGAGATATTCTTCTGCATCAATCACTCCTTTATTGCCAATGCCCTGTCGTAATCAGGGTTTTAGCACAATAAAAATTCCGGACAGGACTTAGTTCGTATTATATCACATTCATGGATTGTGTAACCATGCTGTAAGGTTTGTGTAATGTTTCTGTATGCTTTGATACAGGAACCATACANNAACCATACAGNAACCATACACAAACCCCGGAGATGATCCGAGGAGATCATTGTCAGGGACAAACCCAAATTTGGGAGTCCCCGCTCTTTTTTATCAATCATCTTCAGGAATAAAGTCAAATAAAGGAGAGACTTCGGCGATCTCTTTCCATCCATTTTTTAATAAAATCTCACGCTGGAATTTCAATAAGATTTGTTATTTCACGTTTAGTCTCTAAATTTGAAAAATAAACGGAGCTTATGAAGAAATTTTTATTCATTTTTCTGCAGCTTGGAATCGTCTCCTTTGGTATAAGTCAAAATACTTATCATCAGATTAAAATATCCCTGACTGGTATTCAGGATACCACCATTTATCTGGCGCATTACTACGGCAGCAAGGTGCTGAAATCCGATTCCGTACGACTTGACAAAAAAGGGAATGGTGTGTTTGAAGGGAAAAAAGAGTTACCCAAAGGGATCTACCTGATTTATTTAAATGATAAGAATTTCTTTGATTTCCTGCTCGGAGAAGATCAGCAATTTCAGATCAAAGCATCCTTTCAAAACGGTGCCAAACGCCAGATTTCCGGAGCCAAAGAGACAGAGGCTTTTCAGCAATACCAGGAATATCTGACTAAACAGCGGGCCAGGCAGATTGCTTTACAAAAGAAACTGGAGAAGCTAAAAACCAACTCCAGCGAGAAAGCAAAGGGTAAAGACCAGGATTCATTGAAGATTCTAAACAATGAGATGGAGCAACTGAATGTTGAGATGGAGACTTATTGGGAGAGCAAATCGGATGAATTCAAGGGCACCTTTTTTGCCGACTTCATTCGCACCATGATTCCCCCGAAACCAGATCCGGTTATCGTTCCTTCAACTATAGCCAACCAAGACTCTTTCAAATGGGTATCCAATTATTCCTATAACAGGGATCATTACTGGGACAATTTTAATTTCAAGCAGCCCGGCATGATTCTGACTCCCATTCTCGACAACAAGATAGATCATTATTTTAATAATGTCCTTCTTCAGATCCCTGATTCCATTCTTGGTCCTACCCTACGGCTGATTGAAAAATCCAAAATCAATGAAGAGATGTTCAGGTACATCGCTTTAAACCGGTTAAACAGCGCCTTGAAATCAGAGATAATGGGCATGGACAAAGTTTTCGTGGAGATCGCAGAAAAGTATTTTCTGAAGGACAACCTTACCTGGCTGGATTCTGCTTCGAGGGTAAGGATTGTTGAAAAAGTATATGTAACAAAGCCGAATCTGATTGGTAATCTTGCCCCGGAATTGAAGCTTCCTGATTCCGAAGAAAATTATTACAGTCTGCGGCAGATGAACGGAGATTATACGGTGCTCTATTTCTGGGAGCCCAACTGCAGCCATTGCCAGAAAAGCACCCCGCTGCTGAACAAAAATTTATACGAGCTCTTGAAAAATGAGGGAGTATCAATCTTTGCCGTGTGCACTCAAACCAAAAAGGATGAATGGCTGAAAGCTATCAATGAGTACAATCTGCATGAATGGACCAATGTCTGGGATCCGACTCTTACTTCGAATTTCAGAGTCCTTTACGATGTTTACAGCACCCCTGTTATATATATTCTTGACAAAACCAAGCATATCGTGGCCAAAAGAATTGACGTGGACACAGCTGTGAAATTTATCAAAGAAGACATGAAAAGGAAAAAATCATTGGTCATTGATAGTCATTAGTAGTCATTAGTAGTCATTAGTGGTCATTAGTGGTCATTAGTAGTCATTAGTGGTCATTAGTGGTCATTAGTAGTCATTAGTGGTCATTAATAGTCATTAAGGCCGTTGCAATTTCAGTGACAGCGAAGCTTAATGACAAGTGAAACTTAATGACAGTGAAACTTAATGACGGCGAAGCCCAATGACAAGCGAAGCTTAATGACGGCGAAGCTTAATGACGGCGAAGCCAAATAATATCAAAACCATTGCCATTTTTTAGTATATTCACATCTTTAAGTAAGATGAATGAAAATTCTGATTGTAGAGGATGAAAAGGTGCTTTCGGATTCGATAGTTGAATACCTGTCCGAAGAGGGGCATCATTGTGAAGCAGTTTATAACTACATCGATGCGGTGGATAAAATACAGATGTATCCTTACGATTGCGCAGTTGTGGACATCAATCTTCCAGATGGTAACGGACTCGATTTGATCCGCCACATTAAATCGAAATCTATCAACATGGGGATTATCATTATCTCAGCTTTAAATTCACTGGAGAACCGCATTGAAGGATTGGAAATAGGAGCAGATAACTATCTCACAAAACCATTTCACCTTGCAGAACTCAACGCTCATCTGAAATCCATCAACAGACGCATCAATTTTTCAGGAAATAACCAGATTGTTTTCAATGAAATCAGAGTGGTTCCTGATGAGCACCGTGCATTTGTTCACGAAAAGGAAATCACGTTAACCAAAAAGGAGTACGAACTCCTGCTTTTCTTTCTTTCAAACAGGAACAAGGTGGTAACAAAAGCCGGATTGGCTGAATATCTATGGGGAGACTATATGGATATGGCTGATTCCTATGATTTTATTTATACTCATATTAAAAACCTCCGCCGAAAACTGATTAACGAAGGATGCCTGGATTATATAAAAACGATTTACGGTTTAGGATACAAATTTGAATTAAGTTGAGACTATTAACCAAAATAACGCTGAACCTTTTGGCCATCTCCATCTTTGTCTTTTTATTCGGGATGGTGCTGTTTTACTATATTCTGCGGAATCAGGTAGACAATAACATCAATCTTGAACTGGAAAAAAGGAAGATGAGTATCAGCAAAGAACTTGATTCGGCCCATTCTTCCATGAAATCGACGATAAACCTCGATGAGAAAGTTTTGATCACCCCCCTCAACAGACCTATGCCACCAGCGAACCTGAAGGATACCCTGTTGTTTGATACGGAACAGAACCGTTATTCACTTTACCGTCAGTTAGGATTTGTTAAAACAGTAAATAATCAACCTTATTACATCCAGATATTCAAATCCCTGGAAGAAACAGACCGGTTGATTGTCATGATTATATTGACTATTAACGCCCTGATTTTCCTGATAATTATTACCCTTCTGATCGTTAACCATTATTTCTCACGGAGGGGATGGAAATCATTTTATGATACGATCAATAAAATCAATACCTACGATTTGAATTCGCATACCTCCTTTACTTTGAGCAAATCAGACATTAAAGAATTCGAGGATTTGAACAGGGTATTGCTGACCATGACCGACAGAATTAAAAATGACTATTTCAATCTAAAGGAGTACATTGAGAATGCTTCACATGAAATCCAAACTCCCCTGGCCATCATCAGTTCAAAAATGGAATTGCTCCTGCAGTCTGGAGATATGACGGAGAAGCAGTACAAAACGGTAGCCGATGCTTATGATGCTTCCAACCGCCTTTCCAGATTGAACAAGACCCTGATTCTGATGACAAAGATAGAAAACCGGCAATTTCCCGAATCAAAGGCCATTCATCCTTCCATGATTATTGACACCCAGCTTGAGATTCTGGAAGATTTAATCCTGTCGAAGAAGATTCAAGTGAAAAAAAAGATGGATGAGGAGATGACCCTGCTGATGAATCCTTTCCTGGCCGAAATCATGCTGGTCAATCTGATAAAAAATGCGGTAAGACACAATGTTCAGAGAGGTGAGTTGGTGATTGAACTTACAAAAGAAAGACTGCAAATTTCCAATTCAGGAGTTCCGTTGAAATTCGCTCCGGAATTACTCTTTAAAAGATTTTATAAATCCTCCTCCTCACCGGAATCCCTGGGACTGGGACTCGCCATTGTACAAAAGATCTGTACGATGTATGGATTCAGAATTGAATACAATTACAAAGATGGGATGCATGCGATGAACGTCACATTTTGATAATAAAAATCAGGGATATTCAATATATAATAAATCTAAATAAGCTCGATTCTTTGGAGCAGGGATTGTGCCTGAATACGAATCGTGAAATCATATTTTACTGAATTACTTTTAATTATTTTCTTCACAAGAATACTGTAGTGAACTGTCTTTTCAGATTCAGGATCTTAAGAAATTATTACGTCCAACGTTTAATATATTTTCTTCAGATTTGCTTCAGAATCTTTTTTTAGTATTGCATTAGGAATAATTTTTTGACTACATAACCAAATGATTGGACTATTTGGATTAAACCATAAATCCGCACCAATAGAGGTAAGAGAAAAATTTGTTTTTTGTGAAGAAGACATTAAAAGGTTTGTACCCGAATTAAAAGCAAAAGGAGCATCCGGAGCGGTTGTGCTTTCTACCTGCAACCGCACAGAAATATATTTTGAGATGGACGATAGCGATCCGTCCGGAAATTTTGAGCTTATCAGTAACACACTTATCCACTATCGTCATGCTTCGCCCGAGGTAAAATTACATTTTTACCAGTTGAAAAATGAGGACGCAGTTCGTCATCTTTTCAAGGTTATTTCCGGGCTTGATTCAATGGCCTTGGGAGAATATCAGGTTGTTTCACAAATTAAAGAGGCATTTGAGATCAGCAAAAAAAACCTGTTTTGCAGTTCTGTTCTTTTTAAGCTTTTCAATGATGCATTGAGAACAGGCAAAAAGGTAAGGACTAATACAGCCTTGAACAAGGGAGCAGTGTCGATCAGTTACGCCGGAGTACAACTTGCCGGGAAGAAACTGAAGAATTTAAGCACTCAAAAAATACTCCTGGTTGGAGCCGGACAAACTGCCGAACTTACTCTCTTAAACCTTATTAAAAAAGGATGTACCGATTTTACGGTAGTGAACCGTACTCAGGAGAAAGCCTGTGGACTCGCAGATAAATACAACTGTAAAGTTGGGGATTTCGAAGATCTCGAAGGTCACCTTGCTAAGAACAATATTATCATCACCTCAACTGCTTCAAAAAAGCCATTATTTACTTCTGAGGTGGTCAAAAAAGCAATGGAAAAAAGAGAGTACAAATCTCTCTTCTTTATTGACTTATCCGTCCCCCGTAATGTAGCCTGCGAAGTAAATGACATTGAGCATGTATATGTATACGATATTGACGCTCTGAATGAGGTAATTGAAGATAACCTTGACAAACGTAAAGGAGAGATCACCCGTGCAGAAGAAATTATCGAAGAATCGGTTTCTGAATTCTCTGTATGGCATTCCAATCAGATACTTGCTCCTACTTTCCAAAACATCACCGACCGTTTTATGGAGATCAATAAAACATTGCTTGACGGATTTGTCAGGAACCCCGGCGATAGTGAATACGAAAAAGCCACAGCTTACGGGGAGATGATCACTAAAAAATTCATTGGGATGATGATCGAGAATGTAAAATCGGTGACAAACAATGGCCGTAAAGAGGAATATATCACCATGGTAAATAAACTATTCGAATTAAATTAATGATCAAGAAGATAATTCGCATAGGAACAAGGGGCAGTAAATTAGCGCTGTACCAGGCATACAGGGTAAGGGACGAACTTCAGCAACAGTATCCTGAAATTCCTTTTTCGATTGAAATCATCAAAACCAAAGGGGATAAAATTCTGGATGTAGCATTATCTAAAATCGGTGATAAAGGACTTTTTACCAAGGAAATTGAAGAAGCTCTCTTTGACAACGAAATTGATATGGCGGTACATAGTTTGAAAGACCTGCCAACCATCTTCCCCAATGGAGCCAAATTGGGCGCCGTATTGAAACGTGGCGAAATCAGGGATGCTGTGATAAGCCGCAACGGAAAAACATTAGAAGACCTAACCTCCGAAGATATCATTGCTACTTCAAGTCTGAGAAGGAAAGCACAATTGATGAGGTTAAACAAGAATTTCAGGATCATTGAAATTCGGGGTAATGTAAATACACGAATCCGAAAAATGGATGAAGGATACTGCAGCGCGATGATTATGTCAGCAGCAGGATTGCAGCGTCTTGAAATGGATCAATATATTACTGAATTTCTTGACCCGGAGAAATTTATTCCGGCCTGCAGTCAGGGAGCAATTGCGGTGGAGATTAGGGAAAATGATAATGTGATGGGGAAAATATTGTCAACCATCAACGATCAGGAATCGTATCTGGCTACTGAAGCTGAACGAGCCTTTCTCAGGACCCTTGAAGGAGGATGCCAGATTCCGGTGGGGAGCCACACCCGGATAATTAGAGATAAATTTAAAATTACAGGTTTTATTTCAAGTGTTGACGGGACAGAATTCATCAGGGATTCTGCAGAAGGAGAATTATCTCAGGCGGTCTATCTCTCCATTAAACTGGCAAAGAATCTTTTTGACAAGGGCGGGAAAGAGATACTGAAAAAAATAAGGGAAGAGAATGTATTGAAATCAAACTCTGAACTTCCACTCAAAGGGAAAGTCGTTATATCAACCCGGGCGATAGATGCTGGAGATACCCTGCCGGAAATCCTCAAAGATCAAGGTGCTGACGTTTATTCACTCCCGATGATTGAAACAGTCCCTTCCACCCTGACTGAAGAGATGTCAATCGTATTGAATAATTTAAAGGCCTATGACTGGATATTTTTCACAAGCAAGAATGGAGTAACCAATTTTTTCAAGCATCTCATAACTGTCCAGGGAAATACAGAATTGCCTCTTGAATTGCATATCGCAACGGTAGGTTACAAAACAGCATTGGAAATGGATTATTATGGATATGCGCCCCAGTTTATCAGCGAAGGGAATACCTCAGAAGATATGCTGAATCAATTTCTAAGTAAATATAACTCCGGAAATAAAAAAATATTACTCTCACTGGGAAATCTTGCAGACGATACCCTGCAAAATTATTTATCAACAAACAATTATGTACAGCGGATAAATGTTTATGAAACTGTAAAACCAGAGAATGCCGACCCGGATATTATTAACTTAATAAAGAAAAACAGTTACGATCTGATTATCTTTACCAGTCCTTCAACTTTCTATAATTTTTGTTCCTTTTACGGAAAGGAAAATTTGGGAAACCTGAAAATGGCAAGTATCGGTGCCGCCACCACAAAAGCCATTAAGGAGGCGGGGGGTGCTCCTTTGATCACAGCAAAGAAATCCAATGCAGAGGGACTAAGAGATGAAATCCTGAAATTTTATAAAATAGGCTAAAGAATCAGTTTTCTGGTTAAAAAGACCGTTAATCCGGTTCCGTATGACAAACATTATAAAAATTAAAAATATGACATTTCCAGTAACAAGGCTTAGAAGGCTAAGATATAACAGTGTACTAAGACAAATGGTAACTGAAACGAAGCTCTCAGTAGATGATTTTGTTATGCCTCTTTTTGTATGTCCGGGTTCTAAAGTAAAGAATCCGATTAACTCTATGCCTGGTAACTATCAGCTTTCCATTGACCTTCTTGTTGAAGAATGCAAAGCAATTGCAGCTGCCGGAATCAAGGCTATTTTGCTTTTTGGAATACCTGATCACAAAGATGAAGACGGAAGCGTGGCCTGCGAACATAACGGTATCGTTCAAGAGGCAATCCGTGCCATTAAAAAAGAGCTGAAAGAATTATACATCATTGCCGATGTCTGCAACTGTGAATACACCACACACGGACATTGCGGAACAATTGTCGACGGTGACGTGGACAATGACCTCACCCTGATTACACTGGCAAAACAATCGGTGTCCCTGGCCGAAGCCGGAGCAGATATGATTGCCCCCAGCGATATGATGGATGGACGTGTCGGTAAAATCAGAGAAGCACTGGATGCCAATGGCTTTTATAAAATCCCCATCATGGCCTACTCCGCCAAATTTGCCTCAGGATTTTACGGTCCTTTCCGGGAAGCAGCCGAAAGTGCTCCAAAATTCGGCAATCGTGCTACCTATCAGATGAATCCTGCCAATTCTAACGAAGCTGTCCGGGAAGTTGAACAGGATATCGCGGAAGGCGCTGATATCGTTATGGTAAAACCTGCCCTTAGCTATCTTGATGTCATATACAGGGTAAAGAACGAATTTCGTATGCCCGTTGCGGCCTACAATGTAAGCGGGGAGTTTTCAATGGTTAAAGCTGCTGCCCAGATGAATTGGATCGATGGGCCAAGAGTGATGATGGAAATATTAACCTCGATAAAACGTGCCGGAGCTGATATTATTATCACCTATCATGCAGTAGAAGCTGCAAAGGTTTTAAAGGAAATTCACTCCATTTGACAGTGCAGAAAGCATTGAAGAGATGAAGGGCATTAATGGTCATTGGTAGTCATTAGTAGTCATTAGTAGTCATTTAGATAGCCTGATGAACGATTAATATCGACATAGTTTAAATACAGCAAACTAAATGACGGCGAAGCCCAATGACAGCGTAGCTTAATGACGGCGAAGCCCAATGACAGCGAAGCTTAATGACAGCAAAGCTCAATGACGGCGAAGCTAAATTGAAAAAAGGAACTGATTAATATCACATTCATGGAATTCAATAAAAGTATAGAGGCTTTTAGAAAGGCACAGGAATTTATACCGGGAGGGGTCAACTCACCCGTTAGAGCATTCCGGAGCGTAAGGATGAATCCGGTCTTCATTCAAAAAGGGGAAGGATCAAAAGTAACAGATATTGATGGGAATCAGTACATAGATTTTCTTTCTTCCTGGGGACCACTGATCTTTGGTCATGCCCATCCGGCCATTGTATCGGCAATTAATGAAGCTGCCCAAAAAGGTACAAGCTACGGGGCTCCTACAGAGTACGAAACAGAAATGGCGCAGCTCATCGTGGAAATGGTTCCATCCATTGAAAAAGTGAGAATGGTCAATTCAGGAACCGAAGCCACCATGAGCGCTGTGCGCCTTGCACGGGGATATACCAAAAGAGATGGCATTGTAAAATTTGCAGGAAACTATCATGGTCATGGAGACAGTTTCCTGATTCATGCCGGTTCCGGTGCCATTACTCTCGGTTTACCAGACAGCCCAGGTGTAACGGCCGGAACTGCAAAAGATACATTTATTGCTGAATACAACAATACTGATTCTGTCCGGGCTCTATTCAGAGAAAAAGGAGATGAGATTGCTGCCGTCATTGTTGAACCTGTAGCGGGGAATATGGGTGTAGTCCTCCCCTCCCGCGATTTCCTCCAGGAACTGAGGAACATCACGAAAGAGTATGGTGCACTGCTGATTTTTGATGAGGTCATTACTGGTTTCCGTCTTGCAAAAGGTGGCGCCCAGGAATACTTCAATATCACTCCTGACATTACCACATTGGGGAAAATTATAGGAGGAGGACTTCCTGTTGGGGCTTATGGAGGACGAAAAGAAATTATGGATATGCTGGCTCCCTCGGGACCGGTTTATCAGGCCGGTACTCTTTCAGGGAATCCTCTTGCCATGGCGGCGGGCATCGCCATGTTAAAGCTGATTAAAGAAACCCCCGATTTTTATTCATCACTGGAGCGGAAAGCAGCAAGGCTTGAAGAGGGTTTTATTAAGAATCTCAATGATACCGGAGTTAAGGCTGTTTTCAACAGGATAGGCTCCATGATGACCATGTTCTTCAATAACGGACATAAAGTTTCTACATTGGAAGAAGCTATGAAATCCGACACGAATAAATATGCCAGGTATTTTAAATTGTGTCTGGAAAGCGGTATTTATGTAGCGCCATCACAATTTGAATGTCTTTTTGTTTCCTATGCTCACAGCGATGAGAATATTGAAAGAGCTATTGAAGCAAACAGAAAAGCACTGGAACAATTAAAGAATTAAATCTTTTTGTGCTGATGCCACAGCCCCAATAAAAATTTAAAGAGTAGTAAAAGTAGCAAAAGTAGCAAAAGTAGCAAAAGTAGCAAAAACGATTTTATTTGATTAACATTCAATAATTTATAAACATTCACAAAAAAACTTTCATTGCTTACCTTCCTTCATTAACATGGATATGGCTGAATCAATATTCCTTAAAACATTAAAAGGGGAAAAAACGGAAAGACCTCCTGTGTGGTTTATGCGCCAGGCCGGAAGAGTATTGCCGAATTATCTGGAATTGCGTAAACAGTATAATTTCAGTGAACTCATGCATTCACCCGATCTGGCCTCTGAAATTACACTACTTCCGGTTAAAGACCTTGGTGTTGATGCAGCCATTTTATTCAGCGACATCCTTGTGATTCCCGTTGCATTGGGAATGCAGCTGAGTTTTACGGATTCAGGCCCCCGTTTCGACAAGGCATTAAAAGAACTGCAGAATCCATTACAACATCTCAATCCGGATGCTTCCAAACTTGATTACATCTATAAGGTTATCGATGAAACAATAACGAAACAGGAAAAAACTCCTTTAATAGGATTTTGCGGGGCTCCGTTTACAACCCTCTGTTACATGATCCAGGGATTGAGTTCCAATCACACTTTTCCCGATGCTGTTGATTTACTTTATAAAGATAAAACTTTATTCCACAAGCTTCTGAATCTGATTACAGAATTATCGGTAGAATATGCCATGAATCAGATCAGGCATGGTATATCAGCCTTTCAGATATTCGAAACTCATGCCGGCCTGATTCCTTCTGAATTATACTTTGAGATGATCATGCCTTACGTCCGCAAAATATCTTCTGCAGTAATGCAGGCAGGGGTCCCCTTAATCTTCTTTCCCAAAGGGCTTGGAACGGGAATAACCCATATCACTCCCGGGGATACTGACTTCCTGAGCATAGACTGGCAGACCCCTATTAAAGAAGCAAGAAAGATAGTGCATCCTGAAATAGGATTACAAGGGAATCTGGATCCCAGGCTTTTGCTGGCAGATAAGAACATCGTTCAGAAAACGCTGGAAAAATATATTTCTTTCGGATCTGAAAACTACAACTGGATTTTCAATCTTGGTCACGGATTTATCGCCGATATTCCTTTTGAAAATGCCAAATTTGTAGTGGATTGGATCAAACAAACAAACTGGAAGAGGAATTGAAAAAATGATAATAAAAAAAGATCTCATTAATAAATATAATGTCTCAGGGCCGAGATACACCAGTTACCCCCCTGCGAATTTTTTTCATTCGGGCTTCAGCTCTTCTGATTATGTGAATGAAACAGAAGCTTCCAATAAACAAACGCCTGAAAATATTTCGCTTTACATTCATATTCCTTTCTGCCCTCAGCGCTGTCATTTCTGCGGATGCAATTCCGTTACAGCACAAAATAAGTCCATTGTTGAAAAGTACGTAGAAGCATTAAAACAGGAGATCCGGAATGTTTCCTCGCATCTTGACCTGAACAGAAAGGTTACCCAAATACACTGGGGAGGAGGAACTCCCAATTCTATTTCCATGAAATTCATCAAGGACATAATGGATTTTATCAAGAGCATTTTTACCCTGGACAAAAATGCAGAGATCGCCATGGAGTGCAGTCCGGCTTACCTTGAATTCAGCCATATAGATCAACTTTCTTCGATGGGCTTTAATCGGGTAAGTCTTGGCATCCAGGATTTCAGGGAAGATGTTCTAAATGCAGTAAACCGGAGGAACTCCCGGTATCCTGTAAAGGATTTGGTAAATTATCTTCGCAGCAAAGGCTTCCGGGGCATCAATCTGGATTTTATTTATGGCTTGCCGCTGCAATCAGTAAAATCTTTTACCGAGACGCTTGAAAAGGCCATTGAGATAAGGCCTGATAGGCTGGTAACCTTTTCCTATGCACATGTTCCCTGGGTAAAGCAAGCTCAGAAACAACTGGAAAAAATAGGATTACCCGGACCGGATGAAAAGATGGACATGTACCTTACTGGCATCGATCTAATGGAGAAGGCCGGATATACTTTCCTTGGAATTGACCACTTTGTACTTCCCGATGACAGTCTGGCCGTTGCATTTAAAAACAGGAAGCTCCATCGCAATTTCCAGGGATATTGTACCCTTGAAACCACAGGACAGGTATATGGGTTCGGGGCGTCTTCCATAAGCCAGCTTTGGGGAGCTTATGCCCAGAATTATAAAGATTTCCCAAAATACATTCAACTGATTGAACAAGAAGGGTATGCCATTGAACGCGGATATAAATTAAACAGGGATGAACAGATCATCCGTTCTGTTGTTAACAGCATTATGTGTAATGGATTGCTTATTTTCGATGAAGTTGCCAAACAGTTCAATACGACCAATGAAGAAATCAAAAATATTATCCGGTTTGATCCTTCAAAATTCAACACTTTTATTTCAGATGGTTTGGTTGAGCTTGACCGCTCTGGCGTCAAAGTCCTCGAAAACGGCCATCTTTTCGAAAGGAATATCGCCATGGCTTTGGATCCTGCCTTAAAACAAGGAGAAAACGTTTATTCCAGAACAGTATGACAGGGGTATTGCTGGTTAATATGGGGGGGCCTGAGTCTTCAAAGCAGATGAGGATCTTTTTGAAAAACATGTTCAAAGATCCCTTCATCCTTCCGTACAGCAAACCAATCCGATGTCTCCTCGCATTAATCATTAGCTATACCCGTTATAAAAAATCATGGGAGAAATATAAATTAATCGGCGGCACTCCAATAGTAAAAGCGACCCAAAAGACGGTCCAAAGACTTCAGGAAAAATTGGGAAGCAAATACAAAGTAAGCATGGCATTTTCATATTCTTCTCCCCTGATAAAAAAAAGCTGTTTGCAGTTCATAAAAGAAGGTATTCATGATATAACCATAATTCCATTGTATCCCCAGGCAAGCTACTCCACAACATCAAGCGTCAAAGCGGATGTAGAAAAAGCAATTCCTTCAAAAGGACAATTTAACATCCGATTCATCAAGGAATTTTATGAAAATGAATTGTTTATAGAATTCTGGTCCGATCTTATCACTAAACACATTACGGAATTCCATTATACACGTCCTTTCCTTCTTTTCAGTGCACATTCGATTCCCCAATATTTACAGGACAAAGGGGATAACTATCCATGGGCAATTGCACTTTGTTCTAACAGGATTGCCAAAAAATCAGGACTTGAATACGATTTTGCTTATCAATCGGGAATGAAAAGAGGGAAATGGCTCGAACCAAACACAAAAGACAAATTAAAAGAATTAAATGAATCAGGGAAAAAAGAAATAATTCTTGTTCCAATCAGTTTTGTGAATGAAAATCTTGAAACATTATACGATCTTGACAGGGATATACTGCCTTATGCAAATAAGGATCTTGGTATTAAATCCATATCAAGGGTAAAAATTCCTGAAGGCAGTGATAGTTTTATTAACCTGTTATCTGATTTAATAGAGCAATAATTAAAGATGAAAAATGTAGTCATTCTTGGTGCCGGTATTACAGGCCTTACAACAGCCTATCACCTGAAAAAAGCAGGAGTAGACTTTATTCTCCTTGAAAAGAACGATAGAGTTGGCGGCGTTATTCATACTGTTTCAGAAAACGGATTTACTTATGAAGAAGGCCCTAATACGGGAGTGGTGGGGAATGTTGAAGTTCTTCGTCTTTTCAATGATTTGAAGGGAAAGTGTGAACTGGAAGAGGCAAACGAAAATGTAAAGAAACGATACATTTTAAAAAACGGTCAGTGGAAAGCATTACCCTCAGGTCCGTTATCTGCCATAAGAACACCATTGTTTACCCTTAGAGATAAATTCCGGATTCTGGGAGAACCATTTCGTCCTGCAGGGAAAAACCCTGATGAGACGCTGGCTCAGATGGTGGAAAGACGTCTGGGGAAAAGCTTTCTTGATTATGCTGTTGATCCGTTTATCCTTGGAGTATATGCCGGCGATCCCCACAGGTTGATTCCCAGGCATGCGCTTCCCAAATTGTACAATCTCGAGCAAAAGTATGGCAGTTTTATCGGAGGATCTATCAAAAAAGCACGTGAACCAAAAACAGAGGAAGAAAAAAAGGTCACCCGCGGCGTTTTCTCCGCGAAAGGAGGATTATCATCTTTAATTAGGGCATTGGAGGAAAAAATTTGTAATGAAAATATCCTTTCCGGAATTTCAGATTTAAGGATAAATCCGATAAATGAGCATTTCACTGTTAATTTCAGGGATAAGGAGGGTAAAACAATTGAAATAGAGACGAAGAAAGTAATCTCCACCATTGGAGCTTACTGTCTGGATAAAGTTTTGCCTTTTATAGATCAAGGCCTCTTACTTAAATTAACTTCTCTGCATTATGCCAGAGTCATTGAGATAGTTCTTGGATTCAATAATTGGACCGGCATGAAACTCGATGCCTTTGGAGGATTGATTCCATTTAAGGAAAAACGGAATCTTCTGGGAGTTCTCTTTTTGTCCGCTTTATTTGAAAACAGGGCGCCCAAAAACGGAGCTTTATTTTCTATTTTTCTGGGAGGTGTCCGTAATCCTGAGATAGTTGATTTACCGGATAACCGGATTAAGGAAATTCTTCAGGAAGAGTTCCCTTCAATTATGAAAACCAGAGATTTCAATCCTGATCTTTTAAAAATTCTGCATCATTACCATGCCATTCCGCAATACGAAATTGATAGTAAAGAGCGCTTTGCTGCAATTGAGGCCATTGAAAAAAATTACCCCGGACTAATTATCGGCGGGAATCTGCGTAATGGAATCGGCATGGCAGATCGAATTATGCAGGCAAGACATTTGGCAGATGCTGCTTTGCAAGACTATGAAGCAAAAAGATACAACTAACAACGAAAGTCCTGTTTAATTTATTTATTTTTATCAAACTCATGAACCGGTGATAGCCATGGATTTGCAGATAATAAATGCCATCATTATTTTTAGAAGTGCTCACATCATTACCAGCGGGGCATTCTTAATCACAGCAATATGGCTGATCATCCGTTCAGCAAGAGGGGTAATAAAAAACCTGCCCTACACCACCCTTGACAAATTTCTTTCTTACACATTTATCGTTCTGCTCTACCTTCAGCTGGTTTTTGGATTACTCATTTTTGCCGGTCCCGTCTACACCGATAATTACGGGGTCAATACCGAGGGAGCCCTCAAACTTGTTTCTAAGAGATTCTGGCCGATAGAACACATTATTTTTATGCTTTTTGCTCTTTTTATTGCCAATGTCGGTTTGATTTTTTCCAATCAGGCTCCCGAAAGTAAAGAAAAGCATAAAAAGACACTGATCTACTACGCTATTGCAGTGATAATGATTGCTCTTTCAATTATAGCTGTTTATCTTCCATGAGAGTGATTCCCTTGTTTAAGGGAACTGATTAATCAGGCAAAATCATAAAACAACTTTATCTCATCGATAAACAATAAGTGGTTTTCTGTTATTATATTACAGAAAATTAAACTTTGGGATTATGAACCTGAACACGATCAGAGAATTGGCATCTGCTTTCCAGGAAAGCAGGATTTTATTAAGCGCGGTTGAACTGGACCTGTTTACCAGCATTAAAGAATCAGGAATATCCTCCCAATTGATTTCTGAAAAACTGCAAATTAATCCTCATGCCTGCGAACGTTTGCTTAATGCCCTTGTTTCATTGAAAATTTTAACTAAACACAAGGATCTGTTTTTCAATACCTCTGAAAGTTTTAATTTTCTTTCAAAGAAAAGCAGAAATTACCAGGGAGGACTGATGCACACCAATCATCTTTGGAATACATGGAGCCATCTTACAGAGGTTGTGAGAACAGGAGTTTCAGCTCATCCCGATGAAATTAATGAAAGAAGCGCTGACTGGCTTTTTGCTTTTATCAATGCGATGCATGATAGAGCCAAAAGACAAGCACCACAACAGTTATCCGATGTTGATCTTACCGGAATTAAAACAATTTTGGACATTGGAGGAGGTTCTGGCGCCTATTCCATGCAGTTCATCACTCAAAATTCCGGGATTAAAGCTACGGCCTTTGATCTTCCCAATGTTATCCCGATTACCAAAAAATTCATTGACCAAGATGGATTTACAGGGAAGATTGACACTTATCCAGGAGATTACACTAAGGATGAATTACCCTCAGGATTCGATCTGGTATTTCTATCTGCAATTATTCACAGCAATTCACTTGAAACAAATCGTGACTTAATCAGGAAATGCTTTAAATCATTAAACAAGGGTGGCAAAATCATCATCCAGGATTGGATCATGAATGACGACAGAACTCAGCCCATATCAGGTGCAATTTTTGCCATCAACATGCTGGTAGGCACTGAATCCGGAGATTGCTTCACCGAACAAGAAGTTAAGGCAATGCTAAAGGATGCCGGATTCAGAAATATTTCAAGAAAAGAATTTGATTCAGGACTAAGTCAGTTGACTGCCCGGAAAATTTAAAAATATCAATCCCCAGGGAACACCTGTTCCTGTCTTTGTTTTAAGATCATCACACATTGCATAACAAAGCTGAGCCCAATATAAAAGGCCGCCTCCCCGGTTTCTTCATAAGTCTCCCGGGCCTGATAATCGTCTTACCCCGCTTGTACCATGGCCATACCAAAAACACTATTTGAACATTGTTTCTATACTATTTTTACACTAATTAGTACAGGAATAGTGCAGAAACAGTGTAGAAACAGTGCAGGAGGTATGGCCTTGGTACGGTTCAGGTAATACCTTGAAAGGAAGATCGAAGTTATTAAACCAGGGATAGGACAACCTGAAAATTTACCGATACGTTAAGGGCGGGGCGTAAAGTAGACAACCCAATCAGTATTGTCGTCGACTTTCTTTATTACTCATTTTATATCGAACTCAACTCACCAAAAACTTCTCAGCCTGTATTGACAATCCATGAGTTCAAAAACCAGCGTTTGATCAGATACCTGGACTTTAATTGGGTGGTAATCAATGAAGTTTACAGAAATGACCAAAGATCTATATCTACCTTTACTGTTTTAACTCTAAAAAAAATTTCGTAAAAAAAGTTAGATTTTTCAGGCCAACCCATTAATCCGATTAGGCTCTCCAGAAGTATGATTTTGAGACAAATATATTAGTGAAGATAAAGAGCCGTCAGCGTTTTTTTTCAATTCCAACAATTAAAAACCGGGAATAAAAATGGTAACAATTCAATTTTTTAACAAAAATTTAATATTATTGTAACCAGGTAAAAGGGGAAAATACTAAAAGAAATTACTATGACCAAAGTATTAGTTTCCTGCAGCAGCAAGGATATCAGGAAAAAATTGTATGATTGTATCCTGTCATTTTCTGAATACAATTTTTGCTTTTTTAATGACATCAATGATTTTGCTGAGGAATTTAACGTAATAAAACCCGAATATCTTGTCTTTGACTCAACAATATTTGAAACATTAAAAGGGGATGATCAATGTTTATCATTAATAAATTCAGCCTGCAGATTAATCATCATAAAAGACAAGGATTCAGAAATTGTATTGTCGCCCAGGATAACTGCGGTTCTTCTTTCGTCTGATTTTGAAAGGGAGGATCTTTTAAAAGCACTTGGTTTTTCAGATCATAAGAACACAGTCACCACAGATGGAGATTTGCAAATCGAAAAAAGCTATTTGCAAATGCTGATGGATAATATCCCTGATACTATTTACTTTAAGGACACAGAATCACGATTTACCCGCATAAATCGGGCCAAAGCAAGATTATTGGGGATTTCGGATACCAGTGAAGCTATTGGTAAAACAGACAAAGATTATTCTGATCCGCGGGCAAAACAAACCTGGCACGATGAACAGGAATTATTCAGGACAGGTGTACCGATTATCAATAAAGTTGAGCATTCTAAATTTGACGGGAAAAACAGGTACGTCACTGCAACAAAAATACCCATTATAGGCGAAAGCGGGGAAATTAAAGGACTTGTCGGGATTTCAAGGGATATTACCAAGAGCAAGGAATTTGAGAAAAAACTGGTTAAAGAACAGGACTTGCTGAAAGCATTGATGGACAATATGCCGGATAAGATATTTTTTAAGGACAGGGATTCCCGATTCACCAGAGTCAATAAAGCATGGGCAAAAAAATACAATATTGAAGATACAGATGAAGTCATCGGGAAGGCTGATGTTGATTTCTTTAATAAGTTATTTGCTGAAGAAACTTACAAGGAAGAACAATTATTAATGGAAACAGACCAACCCCTGATTAATAAACTGGAGAGGAAAATCCGGGAGAATGGAAAGGAAAGCTATAAATTGGTTACAAAGGTACCGATCCGGGGAAAAAGCGGCACAGTCACAGGGCTTGTTGGAATTTCAAGGGACATTACTGAATTAAAGCTTGCTGAAAAGAAACTATCCCGTGAAAAAGAAATGTTGCAATCGCTCATGGACAACATTCCCGATCTGATCTATTTTAAGGATAAAAATTCAAAGTACCTTCGGATTAATAAGGCTCTGGCGGCTTTGTTAGGGTTGGAATCGCCGGAAGAGGCAATCGGCAAAACTGATTTTGACTTTTTCCCAAAAGAACAAGCTGAAATCAGTTTCGTGGGGGAACAGAAAATTTTCAGGGAAGGTCTGCCATTGATCAACCACACAGAGAAATTTACTCCTCAAAGCAGAGAAGCAATCCGGATGTCGGTCACAAAAATTCCCGTACGTGACGGGAAAGGGGAAATATCCGGTTTAATTGGAGTTTCGAGAGATATTACGATCATGGAACTGACGCGTGAGAATCTGGAATATGCCAAAGAAAAAGCCGAGGAATCCAACAAGGCCAAAAGCCAGTTTCTTGCCAATATGAGCCATGAAATCAGGACTCCGATGAATGGCATTATTGGAATGGCTGATATTTTGAGTTATACCAGTCTTACCGCTGAACAGAAAAATTATCTGGACATTATTATAAAATCAGGGAACAGCCTTCTCAGCATCATCAACGACATCCTTGATCTGTCAAAAATTGAGGCGAATAAACTGACCCTGGAAAAGGCGCCTCTTAACATCAGGGGTGTGATGGAAGATGTATCAGATTTGTTGGTTATTCCTGCCAATAATAAAAATCTTGAATTTGCAAATTACGTGGATCCGCTGATCCCCGATGTTGTAGAAGGGGATACGATACGTGTGCGTCAAATATTGATCAACCTTGTTAACAATGCCATAAAATTTACGCCTTATGGCGAAGTGTATTTTTCGGCCGAATTAAAGGAATCAAATCCGGAAGGGTATAAAATATTATTCAAGATCAAAGACACCGGAATTGGCATTCCACAAAAGGTAAAATCAACACTTTTCCAGCCATTCACCCAGGTGGATAATTCAGCAACCCGGAAATTTGAAGGGACAGGATTAGGATTAGCCATTTCGAAAAGGCTTACTGAAATGATGGGGGGAGAAATAGGTGTTGAAAGCGAAGAAGATAAAGGGTCTGTTTTCTGGTTCACAGCCTGTTTTGGAATAGGGAGCGAAGTAAAGCCTTCTGAAAAACTTTCAAAATTGTTGATTGACGATTTAAACGTCCTGATTGTCGATGACAACAAGACGAACCGGTATATTTTCAGCAAATACCTGGACACCTGGAAATGCAGGCACAAGGAGGCCAAGAATGCTGCTGCAGCATTGAAAATGATGGTTGAAGCAGCTGATAAAGGAAATTCCTTTGATATTGCATTATTGGATTATCAAATGTCTGAAATGGACGGAATAGATTTGGCCAGGAATATTAAGACCAACCCGGCTATTGCAAAAACACGGTTAATATTGCTTTCATCAGTATCCGATGTAATCTTATCCAGCCAGGTGAAAGAAAAAGGGTTTGAATACACCTTAAATAAACCGGTAAAGATGAATGATCTGCGTTCGGCCATTTCCATTGTTACTGGGAATAAGGAAGATAAAAGATCCGGGAAGAAAATCGGGAAAATAGAAGCGCCTTCCAATCTTCGTATTCTGATAGCAGAAGATAATCCTATCAATGTCAAGGTAGCCCAAATAATTACAGAACCTTATTCTGCTCTTACCGATATAGTTGAAAACGGACAACTTGCTTTTGACAAATTCAGGGAAGGGAATTACGATTTGATATTGATGGATTTACAAATGCCCGTTCTTGACGGATATAAGGCCACAGAAATGATCCGTGAATACGAGCAGACAAACAATAAACCTCCTGTGAAAATAGTGGCCATGACGGCAAACGCGATGAAAGAAGATGTGGATAATTGTCTGAAGATTGGCATGAACGGATATTTAAGCAAACCTTTCAGAATTAATGATATGACAAGGTTATTAAAGGAATTAAAACTGTTGGACCGGGAGAAATGAAAATAAACAGTCATTTATGGTCATTAATTGTTTTTTACTGCACAAATGACCATTAATGACTATTAATGACGACTTAATATTTCCAAATAATTTCAGACCTTCTCTCCGTAGAGATCAAATTCCTCTGCACCAGTAATTTTGATGTTATAGAAATTGCNTATTTTCAATCCTTTGTCTTTAATCAGCACTTCGCCATCGACTTCGGGAGAATCGTACTCGGTTCGTCCGACAAAGAAATCACCTTCTTTGCGATCAATAACAACGCGCATTACCTGACCAATTTTCAGGGCATTGATTTCAGCTGCAATCCCCTCCTGTATTTCCATCAGTTCACCGGCACGGGCTTCCTTGACTTCCTGTGGAATGATATCTTCGTAGTGTTCACCGGCATAAGTATCTTCTTCATTGGAATAGGGAAAAACTCCCAGGCGTTCAAAGCGCATCTCCCGGATAAAATCTTTCAATTCCTCAAAATCCTGTATCGTCTCCCCGGGATGCCCAACCAGCATAGTAGTGCGAAGATGAATGCCGGGAACCTCTGCCCTGATGCGTTTGATCAGCTCAATAGTTTCGGCTTTTGTAATGTTACGTCTCATCATCTTGAGGACATTGTCGCTGCAATGCTGTAAAGCGATATCCAGATAAGAGGCCACATTGGGTTTGTTTCGCATCACCGGTAAAAGATCATAAGGGAAATTGGCCGGATAGGCATAATGGAGTTTAATCCATTCAATACCTTCTATCTCTGAAAGTCTGGAGACCAACTCTGCCAGCTTCTGTTCTTTGTAAAGATCGATGCCATAATAAGAAATGTCCTGAGCGATAAGCAAAAGCTCTTTAACTCCTTTATTGGCAAGGTTTTCAGCCTCCTCGACCAATTGTTCCATGGAAAAGGATACATGTTTCCCCGTCATCCTTGGAATGGCGCAATAGGAACAGGTTCGGTCACATCCTTCTGATATTTTCAGGTAAGCGTAATGAGAAGGAGTGGTAAGGTATCTCGTATGGGAAAGGCTCATTTTATATTCGGCCTTGAGGTCCTCCACCATCTTACGCACTTCAAACTTTCCGTAGATACCGTCTATCTCCGGAATTTCTTTGATAAGTTCGTCACGGTACCTTTCAGTGAGACAGCCAAAAACAAAGATTTTATCGATTGATCCATTTTTCTTAGCCTCTACAAATTCAAGAATTGTGTTGATGGATTCTTCTTTGGCATCAAGAATAAAACCGCAGGTATTGATCGCAACAATGCGGGCATCGGTATCCGCAGCATCATGGACAATCTCATAGCCGTTAGATTGCATCTGAGACATGAAAAGCTCCGAATCTACCAGATTTTTAGAACAACCAAGAGTAACGACATTTATCTTTTGAGGCATTTTGTTGATGTGCTGATGGGTTGATGTGCTAATGTGCTGATGGGTTGATTTGTTGATTTGTTGCTGGATTGAACTAATGTTTTTTGCTGCATCTTGCTTGAATGTGTGGCTGAATATTTATGATTCGCGAACTGATGTATTACAGTCCTAATCAGCTCATCAGCACATCGGCATATCAGCATTAGCTAAACAAAGAATCCACAAACTCAACCCGGTTAAATATCTGAAGATCATCCATTCCCTCACCAACTCCGATGTATTTGATTGGGATTTTGAACTGATCAGAAATTCCAATGACGACCCCACCTTTGGCAGTTCCGTCCAGTTTAGTGAGAGCCATGGCAGTAACATCCGTAGCAAGGGTAAACTGTTTGGCCTGTTCGAAGGCATTCTGGCCAGTTGATCCATCCAGAATAAGAAGAACTTCATCCGGTGCATTAATTTTGACTTTCTGCATCACCTTTTTGATTTTGGAAAGCTCATTCATCAGGCCTACCTTGTTGTGCAATCGCCCGGCAGTATCGATAATCACAACATCCGCGCCGGAAGATTTGGCAGATTGAAGTGTATCATAAGCAACTGAAGCAGGATCTGAACCCATATTCTGCTTTACCAAAGGTACTCCTACCCTATCGGCCCATATCTGCAACTGATCAATGGCTGCGGCCCTGAAAGTATCGGAAGCACCAAGAACAACTTTTTTCCCGGCATCTTTAAACTGATGAGCCAGCTTGGCAATCGTAGTAGTTTTCCCGACACCGTTGACTCCCACTACCATGATCACATAGGGCAAATCGGTGGTTGGGAGATCAAAATCCGTAAAATCAGTGGTATTGTTTTCCGTGAGCAAACCGACAATTTCTTCCTTGAGCATTCGGTTTAATTCAGAAATGCCGATATATTTATCACGGGCAACCCGATTTTGAATCCGCTCAATAATTTTCAAGGTTGTTTTTACTCCTACGTCAGATGTAATCAGTACCTCCTCGAGGTTATCCAATACCTCATCGTCCACCGTGGTTTTGCCCACGATAGCTTTTGAAAGCTTCTTGAAAACACTCTCTTTGGTTTTCTCAAGACCCTTATCAAGGCTCTCTTTTTTCCATCTGGTAAAACTAAAAATACCCATTTACTGCTTATGATTTATTTTTCTTCTCCAAATTCCCTGTTCGAATTTCACGAATTTGTTACGAATTTACACGAACCGTATTCGAGGATTGTGAATAGTAAAGTCTATATCTTGCAGCCTTAAGGCTTATAATCTAAAGTCTTCAGCCTAAAAGTCAATACTCGTCAACTAAGTTCCTACTTTCGTGTTAATTCGTCAATAATTCATGAGAATTCGTACGCATAAAAAAAAGAAAGCTCTCATCATTTACGACGAAAGCTCTTATTCTCTGAATCGTTTAATTTACTTCTTTGCAAAATAGTCCTTCACCATTTCGTTAGGAATAACTTCCTCAACGAAGGTATATGCACCGGTCTTTTCCGATTTCACCATTTTGATGACTTTAGAATAAGCCTTTCCGGCTCCTTTCTGCAGTGTTGCAACTGTTTTCTTTGCCATAACTCTTTATTATTTAATTTCCCGGTGAACGGTCATTTTTTTAAGAATAGGATTGTATTTTTTCAGTTCCATACGTTCCGGAGTATTTTTCCTGTTCTTCGTTGTAATATAACGGGAAGTTCCCGGCATACCGCTTGCTTTGTGCTCTGTGCATTCCAGGATTACCTGGACTCTGTTACCTTTCTTTGCCATTGCTTAGTAACTTATTTAAATGTTTCCAATATAACCCTTGGCTTTTGCTTCTTTTAAACAAGCGGCCAGGCCATTTTTATTAATTGTCCGCAACCCGGAGGCTGAAACATTAAGATTAATCCATCTACCCTCTTCAGGAAGATAGAATTTTTTAGTGAATATATTCACCATGAATTTCCTCTTGGTTCTGCGTTTTGAGTGGGATACGTTGTTCCCAAACATTACCTTCTTACCCGTAATCTGACAAACTCTAGACATTTTGAATGTTTTTTAAGCTTCCGTCCAACATTTTTCAAACAGGTTGCAAAGCTACACATTTAAAATTAAATATTCAAAACAGTTTTTCAATTTTTCTGAAGAGTTTTTATCAACAATAAAAGACGCTCTTTAGTTTCTGCAAACATACAATAACAATTTAAATCTGAGTTTGTAAAAGCAAAATTACTTTTTACTCTTTAATCGGCTGCAACACTCTTTAATCATAACTGCTATCTTTGTTATGGCAAAACATATTAAATAAAACCGGAATAACTTGAAATCAGCCTCCATTAAATGGTATCCTACGTTCTGGCAGGGAGCAAACCTTGTAGTGCTTTATATATTCATCCAGACCCTGATAGACTTTCCTTTGGCACTGTATGATTATCAGAAAGGAACTGATCTGCTTTATGAACCATGGATTAAAATACCTGTATTTATTATTTCGACCCTTGCCATTCTTTATATTGGTTACCGATACTCCGGACTGGGATTAAAAAAGATATTTCCTCTCCGTGGATTTAATATCCTGATTATTCTATCAATGGTATTGACTTTCGAGGGTTTGCAGTTTTTTTTAATGGGAATAAATTCTCAACTTGAGAGAGTTCTTCCTCCGCCTGCCTGGTTCCTGGAACTCTTTTCCAGGCTCTTCGAATCCAATCTTGGGATATGGGGAGGAATAGCCCGAGTGGTTATTATAGCCCCGATTGTAGAAGAATTAATCTTCAGGGGAGTTATTATGTCTGGATTCATGAGAAATTATAAGGCAGGTTATGCAATTTTTTATTCAGCCTTGCTCTTTGCCCTTTTCCATCTAAATCCCTGGCAATTTCCCGCAACATTTTTGCTTGGACTGATATTAGGGTGGATAAGAATTCGTACCGATTCAATTATTGCCTCTATTTCAGGTCATGCTATTCATAACGGGCTGGTCTTTCTTTCCGTGGAATATTACTTGCAGATCAAGGATGTAAAAATTCTCCAGCCAGAACCGGGATTAAATTATTTTCTGCAGGGAATCATCTTTTTTGCAGGACTCGCTGCCATCTTTCTTTTAACCCGAAGAAAAATGACGTTGTTTCAAACACAAAGACAGACAAACTAATAATGTGAGTTCGATCTAAGCGAAGATTACAAACTTATGTTAGGTTGCAGAAGCCGAGGGGAAAATGTCATAACAAATCATAGCGTATCATAACGTGTCAAATGCAAAAATGTTCAGGCCATTTTTTACTTTTAAGTTAATGCAGAATAAGCCTACCCAAAGCTTACGCTTTGGGCCGTACCTGCTCCATTCCAACTCCGTACCAGGTTCGGTAAAGTGCTTACCGGATGGGAGCGAAGAAAAACCGGTTTTGCTCCGGGGGTAAAGTCAAGGAAAAAGGAAAATGTGCAGGACACAAAGCGGAAACAAAATCTTGTTATTCTTAATCAAAATATTTTTCACAAATCTCACATCGATCTCATGTTAATAATCAAGGCAACTGAGATTTACCATCAAAAATCTGCTTCGTCTGGGTAAGTAAATGAATTAAGCATACCTGCAATTATCTTGTTCATGAAAGATAATCCGTGTTTATTTAAATTTACTTCATCTTAAACGATCAGTGGCCATTAGTAACCTTTGTGTCATCTGCGTTTTGATTCAACCTCACTAAACGACATTAACAGAACAAAAACAACATACCCCATAAAACCAAATTTCTGAAATGATTGCGGTTGTATGGCGCCTTATGAAATATTCATCTCTCAATGTCCTGCTTAAATATCAATATTTCTATTAATTGTTCGTAACTTATATCGATTAATCGCGACAAATTACATAAGGATACTCATGGATAAAAACCATAGATGAATTAACCTTTTTGATCGGACAACAGAACTAAATTTTAATAGATATGTGGACAAATCCGGAAACTCAAGCTACAGAATTCCAGGGAATACAGGTTAATGAGATATTTCAAAGAATGGATGCTTACTGGAGAGCAGCTAATTACCTTTCAGTCGGGCAGATTTACCTTCGAGATAATCCTCTTCTGAAAAGGCCCCTCTCCCCCAACGACATTAAACGCAGGCTTCTGGGCCACTGGGGAACCACTCCCGGGCAAAATTTCATCTACGTCCACCTGAACAGAGTGATTAAAAAAAACAATCTTAACATGATTTATGTCTGCGGTCCTGGTCATGGCGGACCAGCAGTAGTCAGCAACACCTACCTCGAAGGGACCTACAGCGAGTATTATCCCGACATAAGCCAGGACGAGGAAGGGATTAAGAAGCTTTTTACACAGTTTTCTTTCCCAGGCGGCATTCCGAGTCATGCAGCTCCGGAGACACCGGGATCAATTAATGAAGGAGGGGAACTGGGTTATTCCCTGAGCCATTCTTTTGGCGCAGCATTTGACAATCCTGATCTGATTGTAGCCTGCGTGATCGGAGATGGCGAAGCAGAAACAGGTCCGCTCGCAACTTCCTGGCATTCCAATAAGTTCCTGGATCCGATTACTGACGGAGCCGTTCTCCCGATATTACACCTCAACGGATATAAAATTGCCAATCCCACGGTACTTGCAAGAATAGAACACGATGAGCTGGAGCAATATATCAGGGGATGCGGATGGACACCTTTCTTCGTGGAAGGTGATGATCCTATGCAGATGCATCAACAGATGACTGAAGTGATGGATGCCGTAATCGATGAAATTAAGCACATCCAGGATAATGCCCGTACCCATCATGATACGATGCGTCCGCGCTGGCCGATGATAGTGCTAAGATCTCCCAAAGGTTGGACAGGGCCGGATAGGGTAGACGGACAACAGGTAGAAGGCACGTTTCGCTCCCATCAGGTTCCTTTATCCGATCCTATCCATAATATAGGGCATCTGCGTTTGCTCGAAGAATGGCTGAAAAGCTACCGACCGGAGGAACTATTTGATGACAATGGAAAGTTAAAACATGAATTAGCGGATCTTGCGCCAAAAGGAGAACGACGCATGGGAGCCAACCCACACGCGAACGGCGGAATTCTGCTACGGGACCTGCGCATGCCTGATTTCCGCGATTATGCTGCAGAAGTTCCGGTTCCGGGAATGCAAGGCAAAGGAGACACCCGGGTGCTGGCCCCTTTCATCCGTGATGTGATTCATCTGAATTTAGAACAGCAGAATTTCAGAATTTTTGCTCCCGATGAGACTATCTCAAACGGATTTGAGGAAATCTTTAAGGCTACAAACCGCCAGTGGGATGCAGCCATCGATCCTAACGATCAGTATCTTTCTCCTGACGGACGGGTAATGGAAATGCTCAGTGAACATCAATGCCAGGGATGGCTGGAAGGATACCTGCTTACTGGCCGCCACGGCCTGTTCAACTGTTACGAGGCTTTCATTCACATTGTGGATTCCATGTTCAATCAGCATGCAAAGTGGTTAAAAGTTACTTCCAGAATACCATGGCGCCGAAAGATTGCTTCATTAAATTATCTTTTATCCTCTCATGTCTGGCGGCAGGACCATAACGGTTTCACACATCAGGATCCCGGTTTCATTGATGTGGTAGTAAACAAAAAAGCAGAGGTAGTGCGTGTTTACCTTCCTCCGGATTCCAATTGTCTTTTATCCGTGATGGATCATTGCCTGCGCAGCCGCAATTATGTCAACGTGGTGGTTGCCGGTAAACATCCTTCGCCGCAATGGTTATCGATGGAGGCTGCGGTAAGGCACTGCACCCAGGGGATCAGTATCTGGCAATGGGCAAGTAATGATCAGGGCGTGATGCCTGACGTGATTATGGCTTGCTGCGGGGATGTACCGACCCTGGAGACCTTGGCTGCGGTTACTATCTTACGCAAACACCTTCCTGAACTAAAAATAAGGGTAATTAATGTGGTCGATCTTTTCAAACTTCAGCCACCTTCCGAACACCCCCATGGATTGGCGGATAAAGAATTTGATGAACTCTTCACCACGGACAGACCCGTTATCTTCGCTTTTCATGGTTATCCCTGGCTGATTCACCGTCTGACATACAGGCGCAATAATCATGATAATATCCACGTTCGCGGATATAAAGAAGAGGGAACGATCACCACGCCTTTTGATATGACGGTGCTCAACGACATGGATCGTTTTCATCTGGTGATGGATGTCATTGACCGGGTTCCGCAGACAGGCCCAAAAGGAGTGTACCTCAAACAACAGCTTAAGGATAAATTAATTGAACATAGAGAGTATATCAACAAATACGGAGAAGATATGTCTGAAATACATAACTGGAAATGGAGCAATGACAATGAAGACACAACAGCTTAAAGATGTCGCCAGGAAGCTTGTCGCTGACAATAAAGGACTCCTGGCTATGGACGAGAGCCTGCCAACAATCAGGAAAAGATTTGAGAAGGCTGGCATCCCGGATACGGAAGAGACAAGACGTTCTTACCGTGAACTGATCCTGACAATTCCAGGACTCGCTGAAGCAATCAGCGGAGTGATTTTATTTGATGAAACGATCAGACAAAAGACAAAAGACGGGACTCCGTTTATTGAGGTACTGAACAATGCAGGGATCATTCCAGGTATCAAAGTTGACAAGGGAATCGTCGATATGTCAGGTTTCCCAGGGGAGAAAATCACCGAAGGCCTGGATGGATTGCATTACCGTCTGGAGGAATACAGTAAAATGGGTGCCCTTTTTGCCAAATGGCGGGCCGTATTTTCCATCGGTGAAAATATTCCAAGCCAGGGCTGTATTGAAGCTAATGCGTTTATTCTGGCCAGATATGCGGCCTTATGCCAGGAAGCGGATATTGTGCCGATCGTCGAGCCTGAAGTATTGATAGAAGGTTCACACTCCCTCGAACGCTGCGCGGAAGTTAACCGCGAAGTGCTCGATCAGGTATTCCGGAAGCTTCATCTCATGCGGGTCACGCTGGAAGGGATGCTTCTAAAACCGGCCATGGTGCTTCCCGGAGCAGGCTATTCCCAGCAGGAAACCGACAACCGGATCGCAGAGGCGACGGTAAACTGCATGATGGAGGTTGTTCCTCCGGCAGTTCCCGGAATTGTATTTCTTTCCGGGGGTCAGCCTCCTGAACTGGCATCGGCGAGATTAAATGCTATGAACCTGAGATTCGGTGAAAGAGTTCCCTGGGCACTTTCCTTTTCGTATGCCAGGGCTATCCATCAGCCGGCGATGGACATCTGGAAAGGGAAGGAAGAAAATGTTTATGCCGCGCAAAAAGCTTTACTTCACCGAACCCTTTGCAACAAGGCGGCCCGCGGCGGGGAGTATAAAGAGTCGATGGAAGAGATAAAGCAGAAGATCTTCCGAGACTGAACGACTGAACCTTGTCTCCAAAGACCTGACAGGTTTTACAAACCTGTCAGGTCTTTGGAATTCAATCCTCCGGCATTATCGACATTCATTATTATATTTTAGTTGAAATTTAGGGAGACAGGCAAATCATTTAAGTATAGACTCTTAGAACTTTGCTATCTTCTTGTATCGCCTTTTATCGGCAGTTTGGCCATTTTCTCCACTTCGATGGAGGGATGGCCAAATTCCTGAACTACTTTGCCAAGGATCAGGTAAACGCCGTGACCGGCGAAGGGCCAGTTCTTCAGGCTTTGCGGGAAATGAACCGTTTCAAAGAATTCCCCCGAGGAATCAAGGAAACAGCCAAAGTTCATTATCTCATGTTTTGTAGTACTGACATATTTAATAGTGACAAGAAGCCCGACCATCCTAACGGTCTTCCCTACATGTTCGATCAGATCATGCGCACGGATTTCGCCGCGAAATACGGTCTGCAACAGATCAAACCAGGAAAGCGTAACGGGGAAACCCAGCAGTTCGATTTCATCATAGGCTGCCTCTACAGGAGATTGCTCCATTTGCGGAAGCGTCCATTCCCTGGAAGGGGTATCAAAAAGACGATGAGGGCTGCTTTTCTTGTTTTTATACATCAGCATATGCGCTTCCCAGAGCATCTGCATCTTCGGCTTCCCGGTAAAACGGAAGGCCCCGGCACGGATAAGGATGATAAGCTGCTCAATGCCGATCCCTATCCGGCGTAGAAAATCCCCGAGGGAATGAAATTCCCCACCGCGCATCCGTTCTTCCAGAATCTCCTGCTGTATTTTATATTCCAGATTCCCGATCAGGTTAAACCCAAGGTATATCTTATTGCCGTAAATCGTGGTTTCCACCAGGCTTTTATTGACACAGGGAAGTTCGATCACACCTCCCCAGCGTTTCGCTTCATTCACGTAAACCCAGGTACGGTAAAATCCGCCAAAGTTGTTGATTACCGAGACCATGAATTCCAGGGGATAATGGGCCTTCAGGTAAAGGCTTTGGAAGCTTTCCACGGCATAGGATGCGGAATGGGCCTTGGAAAAAGAGTAACCGGCAAAGCTTTCAATCTGACGCCACACCTCACGGGTTACTTCCTCGGGGCGGTCCAGTTTCCGGCTGTTCTCAAAGAATCGATCCACGATGCGGTTGAACTCTGCTTTCGACCTGAATTTACCGCTCATCGCCCGACGCAGGACATCGGCATCCGCCAGATCCATGCCTGCGTAATAATGACAGACCTTCAGCACGTCCTCCTGGTACACCATCACGCCATAAGTCTCCTCCAACTGTTCCTTCATCACCGGGTGGAGGTATTTAAATTCATTGGGGTGATGAAAACGGCTGATGTACTCACGCATCATGCCGCTCTTGGCCACTCCTGGTCTAATGATCGAACTGGCCGCTACAAGGGAGATATAGTTATCACAGTGCAGCTTCTTCAGCAGTCCGCGCATCCCCGGGCTCTCAATGTAAAAACAGCCTATTGTCTCGCCCGATTTGAGCTGCTCTTTAGAGAGATCATCCTTTTTAAATTCCTGCACCCGATGTACATCCACCGAAATTCCCCGGTTTTGTTTGATAATTCCGACACTGTCGTTAATGTGCCCAATGCCCCGCTGACTGAGAATATCCAGTTTGTCAAACTTCAAATCTGCAGCCACGTACATGTCCCACTGGGTGGTAGGAAACCCTTTGGGCGGCATATCAAGGGCCGTGTAACAGGTGATGGGCTCCTCGGAAATCAGGATTCCTCCCGCATGAATGGAACGGATATTAGGGAACTCCTGCATCAGGGAACCGATCTTAGAAATCTGCCGGGTCAGTTCGTTCGCTTCCCGTTCAATTTCAGGATTTTCAACCAGTGCATCAATCTCCGGTTTGGGAAGTCCATAAACTTTACCCAGCTCCCGCAGAATGGATTTTCCCTGGAAAGTATTCATGGCTCCAAGCAGTGCCGTATGTTTGTAAGTATAACGTTTAAAGATATAATCCTGGATCTCTTCCCTGTCCCGCCAGGAGAAATCAATATCAAAATCCGGGGGAGAAGAACGCTTCGGATTGAGGAACCGTTCAAAGTAAAGATTCAGTTCAATAGGATCAACATCTGTTATTTTAAGGCAGTAGGCCACAATAGAGTTAGCTCCCGAACCACGGCCTACATGATAGAATCCGCGGCTCATCGAATAGCGGATAATATCCCAGGCAATCAGATAATAGGCCGAAAACCCAAGTTTATCAATGATATCCAGTTCATGCTTTACCCGTGCGAGGGCTTCCTGATCATCCCCGTAACGATATTTCCATCCGTCCAATGCCAGTTTCTCCAACAGCAATTTATCATCATAACGGCTTTGGGTAAAATTCTTTTTATTTTTTGAGCTGTTGAAATCAAAGCTGATCGAACAGTCATCCAAAAGCTTTTGAGTGGTATGCAGTATTTCGGGGAAATCAGCAAAATCTGCCAGCAAATCTTCGAAAGGACGGAAAGTCTCGCGTTCGTCGGCTACCTGTTCCGGTGTAATCTTGGTCAGCAATGTATTGTGGTCAATCGCACGAAGATGCCGGTGAAGGATAAAATCCCTCTGTCCTGAAAAAGTAACCGGCTGAACGGCAATCAGTTTATGATAATCCTTTTTAGCTACAACAAACCGGAGTCGGTTGATCTGGTAAGGGCAAATGCCGATAAATTCATTATCAGCCAATTCATTGATCTGCTTCTCCCCAAAAGGATAAATCACGTAGGCATGATTGAAATGATCAGGTTTGGATGGCAGCGGAATATTTTTCAAAAGATGAACGCTCAAAAACTCGTTCAATTCACGGAATCCTTCGTTATTTTTCGCAAGGCAGGTGTAAAGATGACGGTCATCATTGCGAAAGTCAATCCCCGCGATTGGTTTTACCCCGTTATCCCGGGCAGCCTTCACAAAGTCGATGATTCCCGTGGTGTTATTAATATCAGCCATGCCAAGCACCGGGATGCGATATTTCACCGCCTCCTTCACCAGGGTTTCGGGATCCATGGTCCCGTAGTGCAAGCTGTAATATGAATGACAATTAAATAACATGAGGCTAATTACACGAATTTGTTATGAATCCCGCACGTGCGGGACGAACACACTGATCACTGTTACTAAGACGCACAGCCGTGCGTCTCTACTGTTACATTATTGGTCAGGGGTAAGCCCTGCCCCTACACTACTATTCACGGTCCCTCGCCTACTTTCGTGTTAATTCGTGTAATTCGCAATACCGGAGGCACGGCGGATAGCCATATTCCCAAAGCGTCTCCGGATATCGTCCATGCTGTGATAAAGACTGACCCTTTCGGCGGTATCTTCAAAGAGATTAAGTTGCTGAGCCCCGTTAACCAGGTGACTGAAGCGCACCCCGATCAGGCGGATCAGCATCCTTTTCTGATAAAGCTTGTGAAACAACTCCCGGGCTGTTTCCAACAGGGTATGATCAAACTGGGTATAGGGAATCCTTTTTTGCTGGCTGAAAGTATCAAAATTGGAATACCTGATCTTCACCGTGACGCAGGAGGTCATCTTCTCCTGTTTACGGAGCTGGAAAGCCAGCTTTTCAGTCATTCCGGTAATCAGCTGCTCCAGCATGGTCACATCCGTGGTATCCTGTTCAAAGGTTCGCTCCGTTCCCAGTGATTTTTGTTCCGAGTAAGGTTTTACCGGAGTATTATCGATGCCATGCGCCCTTTTCCAGATAATGATCCCGTTCTCACCCAGAACCTGCAGCATCATCTCAGGCGGAACCTGCGCCAGGGTGTATATGGTTTCAACACCCATCGATCGCAGCAGGTAATAGGTTTTATCCCCGATCATCGGTATTTTCCTGATCGAGAGAGGATTCAGGAATGACTGTATCAGATATTTCTGAACTTCTTTCTCCCCGTTTGGTTTTGCCTCCCCGGTGGCTATTTTCGACACTGTTTTATTAACCGATAATCCCAACGATATCGGCAGGCCTGTTTCTTTTGTAATGGTATTCCTTAATTCATGGGCCCATTTCATGCATCCGAAAAACCGGTCCATTCCCGTAAGATCGAGGTAATGCTCGTCAATGGAAGCCTTTTCGTAAACGGGAGCCCTTTCGGCAATAATCTGCGTCACGGCATCCGACAAACGGCTGTAGCTGTCCATATCCCCCCTTATCAGCAAAGCGTCGGGGCAAAGCCTTCGTGCCAGCTTCATGGGCATACCCGAACGGACTCCGAAAAGGCGTGTTTCATAGCTGCAGCTTGCTACCACACCGCGATCAGAAGTCCCTCCAATGAGGATCGGTTTTCCGTTCAGCTTACTGTTATGAAGGCGTTCCACCGAGACGAAAAAAGTATCAAGATCGTAATGAACAACCGTCCGGTCAGGCTGCTGCAATGCATCATTTATATTCAGTATATCCATGCTTTTCAACTATTTTCGCTCTATGAAAACGACCAACTTTTGATTAGATTATAATCATTTTTACAATGATAAGATAAACAATCTTCCAATAGATTGTATCAACGGAATGAAAAAGTTTTCGGGAAAAAGAGTTAAAAAGATAAAAAAACAAGAATACCTAACGGAGAATGGGGATACTTGTCAGGTATTCTGATCCGTAATTTTAATATTGCTTCAATATATCTTGAACCTTCTTTGTATATAATTTCATATACGAGGTATATTCAATGTATATAGAAAGTATATTCAAAGTCCGGAGAAGGTAGTGTTTATAAGTGCCTCCAAACCGGGGAAGACAGGTCAAAAAAAATCCCCTCCGGTCAGGGAGAGGATTTTCAAACTATATTATTTGAAAGTGTTTTAACTTTTAGCGGTAATCCGTGAAATGTATTTATCGACCATTTGTCCTTCCGTACTCATCGGAAATTTATCCTTTATCATCCGGTATATTTCAAGGGCTTTATCTTTATTGCCCATTGATTCGTACAATCTTCCGGCTTTCAGGTAATACACCGGGGTTGTAAAGGCATTCTTACTCTCATCGGCGGCATTCAGGTACAACTTCAACGCCTTTTCCTTATTTCCAAGCTCGGCATAGGCATCACCGGTTGCACCAACCTTTACGGGTTTCAACAAAGGATCATCGGTAGAGAAGTCCTCAAGATATTCAATGGCTTCTTTATATTTTCCCAGATGAAGGTAGGAGATTCCTGCATAATAACGGGCCAATTTACCAGCTTTGGTTCTGCCGTAATCATCAATTATATCGAGGAAACCAGGATAGTTACCATCACCATTCAAAGCCAGCTTGAATGAATCCTTTTGAAAATAATTCTGTGCTCCGGCAATTTGTTCAATTGCTTTTGATTCCCTTGGCAGGGAATAAAAACGATGAGTCAGTAAAAGGATCAGTGCAATGGCAACAGCTACTCCAAATACGGTAGTAATGATCTTTGAATTATTTTCAAAAAAACTTTCAGCTGAAGTTAAAGCACTTTCAACTTCCTTAAAATTCTCATCTGGTTTTTGTATTTTGTCCTTGCTCATTGTATTTTGTCCTTCTTAGATTTTGCCAATTTTTAATTCAGATTTGCAAAAATAAGGGTTTTTATAAAATTTCAGTCATTTTAAATATAAAATTATTAAAGACAAAGCATACCTTTCCCGTATTTTGAATCCGGACTAATGGGAAAGGCTTAAATATGTCTGCATTTAAACTATTTTTGCATTCAGTTGCACGGATTAAATAATTAACAATGTTGAAGCCTTTTATTTTACTTCTGTTCTGTTTTTTTATTTCAGAATTTAACTCTTTCGGCAAAGGGAAAGAACTTTCTCTGAAGATACAGTACAATGGACAGAACAATACTCCCCTGATTTTTCACATCACCGGCGATGGAGGAATGGTGAGGTTTGATCTCAAGATGTTGAAGGAATATCAAAATAGTGGTTTTTCCTATATAGGACTCAATTCAATCAAATATTTCATGCCGGGCAAAACCCCCGAAAAGGTTGCCGAGGACCTTATACCGGTGATCAAACAATACTCTGAACAATGGAATAAGAGAACTTTGATGCTGGTTGGATTTTCATTTGGCGCCGAAATTATCCCTTTTTTATATAATCGTCTCCCGCCTGAAATGAGACAGGAGATGAAGCTTGTGGTTTTGCTGACTCCGGCAAAAACCTCGCAATTCCGCATTCGTTTCCGTGATATGATTGGAATCGATAAGAAAAAGGAGCCTTATAACGTGGTTGATGAAACCTCAAAAATCAAATCGACCAAAGTGCTGGCCATTTATGGTAAAGAAGAAAAACCCGGTCTTAAAGGAATAGCCAAACAACCGAATCTCAAAATACTCCTGATCAAAGGCGGTCATGGTTTTCATGACAGCAAGGAAGTTTTTCGCCTGATGAAGAAAGAGCTTCAATAAAAATAGCCCTTTCCGGGTTTGAAACCACAGAAAGGGCTAGCTATGCTTTTAAAGATTGAACTTTTAATTATTGTTCAAAAGACGATTGCTCAAAGCCTGTAACGTGGCCTTCTTATCCTTTTCATCCACCAATATGGAGATATTATGACGACTTCCTCCATAAGAGATCATACGGATAGGGATGTCCTCAAGAGCCATAAATACTTTAGCTGCAAGCCCATTTTCTTCAGCAATGACATCTCCGACAATACATACAATGGTTTGATGTTTATCAACCACTACCTTACCGTATTCCTTAATTTCGTTGACAATATCATCAAGGTGCTTTGGATTGTCTATAGTCACAGAGACTGCAACTTCAGAAGTAGCAATCATATCAATCGGTGTTTTGAAATATTCAAATATTTCAAAGACGCTCTTCATAAATCCATAAGCATTAAGCATTCTTCCTGAACGAATACGGATGGCGGTAATACCATCTTTTGCCGCAACAGCTTTAATGCCTTTTCCCGAGCTTTCTGAAGTGATCAGCGTACCCGGATCCGATGGATTCATTGTATTTTTCAGTCTGACAGGTATATTGTTCACTTTGGCCGGCAGGACGGTCTGGGGATGTAATATCTTAGCCCCAAAATAAGCAAGTTCAGCCGCTTCGCCAAAAGAAAGGCGATCAACTCTCCTGGTATTTTCCACGAACCGGGGATCGTTGTTATGAAATCCATCAATATCAGTCCATATCTCTACTTCTTCACTGTTTATTGCAGCGCCAATTAAAGTAGCAGTATAATCTGAGCCTCCTCTCTGGAGATTATCTATTTCATCATTATCATTACGGCAGATAAATCCCTGGGTAATATAATAATCAGCTTTAGGACTATTTTTCAGAATCGCGTTTAGCTTCTCCTTAATATAGCGGCTATCCGGAGCCTTGTCACCATCAATTTTCATGAAATCAAGTGCAGGCAGCAGCACTGTTTTATGACCATTTTCCTGCATCAATAAAGTAAAAAGAGCCGTGGAAATTAATTCTCCCTGTGCGACAATGGTCCTTTCGCCTATTTCACTGAAAGGACCTGAAGTAAAGCTTTTTATTACCTCAAAACGTTCCTCCAGAATCTTTTTACCTTTTTCACGCGCCTCGTTTGAGGAATAAAGGTCATAAACAAGATTGTAATATTTCTTCTCCAGTCTGCTTATCAAACCTAAGGCTGATTCCTTGTTTTTCTTTGAAAGGTAATCCGAAATTTCTACAAGATTGTTTGTAGTGCCTGACATGGCTGAGAGTACAACCAATTTCTGTTCACCATTGGTAATGATGTCCATTACCACATGCATATTAGCTATTGATCCTACAGAGGTTCCTCCGAATTTGAATACCTTCATTTAAGTTTAATCTATTAATTATTGTTAATACCTAATCTGGCACAAAAATAAATATTTTAGGCCTATTAGCTATCAGAGTATGTGATTTTTGTTATTCCAATCCGATGTCGTTTAGCCTTTGTAATCAACTTTTAATGTATTCGTGTAATATTTTAAAGAAAACCTCAACCAAAAATTCGGAAATCTGTTATAATTAACAATTACTGAAACAACTGAAAACAAAATAACCGATTTTACACGGATAAGTTACTTTTTCTGTTATCAACTAAAAACAAAAAATTATGAGAATTGTAAAGGTAATCGAAGTCATCGCTGCTTCGGACAAGAGTTTTGATGATGCAGCTCACAAAGCTGTTGAAGAGGCTTCAAAAACAATTAAGAACATCAAATCCATCTGGATTAAGGAGATGAAAGGTAAAGTGGAAAATAACAAAATCGTTTCCTATGCGGTGAATGCAAAAATTTCATTCGAAGTAGAATAAACGAGCTTCTAATTTCTGCTTTTTCTCCCTATTAAGTAATGTCAAGAATATAATGTCGTATTTTTAGGCTGAAGGAGTTTAGACTTTAGGCTGAAGGTTCATAATATACCCCTTTTACCTTTAGCCTAAACACCTATGGCCTGTAATCCTCATATGACATTATTTTATTCCAATTACTTATTAATATCATCACCTGAATTGGTCTTCCAATTTCAGGGAGATGATGCTTATTGAATTTAATTCAAAAGGAGGCAGGGGGTGCCCAAAAAGTCAGATTAAATCAATCCCAGAGACCACTCAGTTTTTTATCCTGGAGTGCCTTCGCCTTCCTTTTTACGCTGTGGTAATAAAGTTCTTTTAGGACACCTTCATATCTATCTATCTATTCTTCCTATGATTACTTCTCTATAAAGGGGTCATTTTTCAGTATTTCCTGAATTTTTTTAACATCAACTTTCTGAACAGGCACTTTATCATCTATAGACATAGAAGATGCAATACCGGCAGATTCACCCAGAACCATAAACACAGGCTCCATACGGATGGATCCATAGGCTATATGAGACGAAGAAAGACATACAGGTACAAGAAGGTTTTCACATTCATTTCTTCTGGGAGTAATAGAACGGTAAGAGATTGGATAGGGAGATAATCTTCCAACTTCGACATTGCCTTCATTCTTAACCATTCCATTCACGATAATGCGCTGACAATTGTGACTATCCATCTGGTAGGCTGCCATACCAATTCCATCGGTTACTTTCTCTACTCCCTTGCAATTATGCTCTGTCATTACATACTCCCCAATCATGCGTCTTGCTTCGCGAATGTAAAGCTGGGGAGTAAAGTACCCAAAATCTTCAAATTCATCTTTGCAGTATCCCCAATTGGCGACAAATTGTCTTAAATTTTCCGGTACTCTTTGATCGGTCTTCATAAAATATAAAAGACCCTTTGTATAGGAGAGATGTTCATTGAAGATCTTTTCTCTCTTTTTGTATCCTGCTTCCGGGTAATCATGATTCATTCCGATCATATCGGTTGAGAACCCTCCCCGATTATTAATATCGGTCTTACGATGAGGCATAAGGCTCCAGATAAAGTAATCATTAATATTCCGCATCGCAGGCTGAGCTTCAAAAAGCCGGGCCATTAATTCATATTTTAAGGAATCATAGTCAGCAGGCCGGGTAATAGGAATTCTGTTTTCAGCGCTGTCGGTAAGACAAATCCGGAAATTATAAGCCTGGATCTTTTTATCGCCGGATCCCGTTGCCTGCAGATCATCCTTACTGATTCCCCATATTAATCCGCTCGAAGGATTTCCTGAAATCCTATAAGGGCTAACTCCATCGGGGAATTGATGAAACCCTGATTGTTTGAGATATTCCGATGATTGAACGCCATTCAGTTTTTCGTTATACCGGTTATTGTCCTCACGGCCGAAAGTGTACGAGACTCCCGACATTGCCATCAGATCTCCTTCATAAGAACAATCAATAAATTGCTTCGCCTGAACGGTAAAACCAGACGAATTGCTGTCTTTAAGTATAATGGATTGAATCCGATGCCCTTTTTTCCTGACCTTTTGAAGCCTGCTTTGATAGATTACATCAACGTTACCCCTGTCCAGATAACCTTGCATTACTTTTAAGGCTACACTGGGTTCAAAAAGCCACTGCTCCGGAACTCCGTATTCCTTTCCGATTCTCCTGTAAAAATCCCGTGCAAGTCCTGTGATCGCTTGTTTATTTCCGATATCCGTTTTACCAATGCCCCCTGTTGTCATTCCCCCTATCCTTTTCCCGGGTTCAATGAGCAATACCGTTTTTCCTTCTTTTCTGGCAGTATAGGCTGCAATAACCCCACCCGAGGTTCCACCATAAATACAAATATCTACATTATAATTTTTTCTACTGGAAACATTTCCTTCAGATGGCACATTTGCCAGGATGCAAGAAATCAGGATCAAAAGTATTCTGAACATTTTTGGAGGTAATTTTAGTTTAGTTATAAGCTTTTATGTTTTAATGTTTTTCACCAAAAAAAACAGCGATCAGAAAGACCCTGCTGTACTTTTATTTTGACCCATCGGTGTATCACCAATGACACTGTAATCATTTTTAATCAGTTTCAGCTGATACCTTTCAATAATCAGGAGTTAAATATACACTAAACTTTCCATATTCTGTCCTAAGGGATCCATTTTTGGAAATGAAACATTTTTTTATTAAGTTTATAATGAATGATTTGAACCTCATATTAACATCCTCCTCTAATAAAAAAATAATGAAAAAAGCTAAAGCAAATCCTCTCTCCGAAAGAGATACAAGAGCATCCTTTATTGGAAAAATATTTTGGGGAATAATGGCAATTGTTTTTCCTTTTTCCTGTAAAAAAGAGAATTCTTCATCGGATGATTCACAACAGGGAGATTCTTCCACAAAAGTTATAATGGTAAAAAATGGCACAGTGCAGGAGAATATATCTAAACTTTTGGAGCTGTCAGGTGGAATATCAAAATACATTTTACCCACAGATGTTGTTGTTCTCAAATGCAATGCTCAGTGGCCCAACCAGGGGTATACGAATACCGAGTGTATTAAGTACGTCATTGATGCCATTTTATCGCTTCCCAATTTTTCGGGAGAAATTCTAATCTGTGATAACATTCAGAATACTGACTATGACTCAAATTGTGGGTTTCTGGCTTCGGCAGGAAGAAGAAATCATAACTGGGCTGACTATAACTGGGAGACTCTTTCTTTGGAATACCAGAAAAAAGGGTATCCGGTTTCAATTGTACGATGGAAAAACGATCCGGTAGATCACAATATTACAGGTCCAGCTGACGGACCAGGTTGGATCCGGAGTTTTTTCTCCTTCCATGGACGTACGGTCTATCTATCCTACCCAATATTCGAATCCCCAATCAATCCGGGGAGATTGATCGATATGAAAAATGGGGTCTGGGAGAAGGGAAAATATACAGGAAGAAGGGTCAGGGCAATTTTTATGCCGACCTTAAACAATCATGGGGAAGGAGCCGAAGATTATGCAGGGGTAACCAGCGCTATCAAATGCTTTTTTGGAACTACGGAAATTCATAACGGAGATAATGCAACTATTATACACAACGGAGAAAAATGTTACCATATTCACAGTGCCACTTTTTCCGAGAATCATGCTTATTATGCAGGTGAATTGGTTGCCCGTTACATCAAAACAATGTATGCCCCGGCATTATATATTACCTGTGCCATCTGGTCGGGTCATGAATCCAGAACAGGAACAGCGACAGAAACCAGGACTGTGCTCGCCTGTGAAAATCCGGTTACACTTGATTATGTATCCTGCAAAGAAGTTATTTCACTTTATGCATCCTGGCTCGATCCTGACAAGGAAAACAACACCCGTAACCAGATATTGGGATGTATCAGTGGAGGGATAGGCACAATTGACAAATCCAATTTCAGGATTGTAAGTTATAAGTTTGGTTGATCCTCTTCACTTATAAAGAATTAATCTTAACTAAAGAGTTCAAATAAGGGCAAATCATTATTTTAGTTAATTTTGAGGCATTGTTTTATCATTGAAAAGAATTGGAAAATAGAACTGTTGCCTTTGGAACCCTGGGCTGTAAATTAAACTTCTCTGAAACTTCAACCATCGCAAGAGCTTTTACCACATTGGGATTTAAAAGGGTGGATTTTAAAGAGAAAGCCGATATATATGTAATAAATACCTGCTCCGTCACTGATACGGCCGATAAGAAAAGCAGGGCATTAATACGCCAGGCTGCCAAACACAATCCAGCTGCATTTATCATTGTAACCGGCTGCTACGCTCAGCTCAACCCGGATGAAATTGCTTCAATCGAAGGAGTTGATCTCGTAATTGGCGCAAACGATAAATTCAATATTGAAAGATATATTGAAAATCTGGACAAGCATAACCACAGCGGAATATTTTCCTGCTCTTATAATGAAATTTCAGAATTTAAACATTCCTTTTCATACGGGGACCGTACACGCTGCTTTTTAAAAGTACAGGATGGTTGTAATTATTTCTGTACCTATTGCACTATTCCCATAGCCAGAGGGAAAAGCAGGAATCCTTCCATTGAGAGCCTTGTTGAGGAAGCGATAAAGGTAAGCGAAAAAGGCATCAGGGAAATTTGTCTGACGGGAGTAAATATCGGAGATTTCGGACGCAGCACAGGTGAATCCTTTTTCGATTTATTAAAAGCCCTTGATGGGGTGAATTCAATCGGACGTATCCGTGTCGGCTCAGTGGAACCGGATTTGCTTACAGATGAAATTATCTCCTTTATGGCAAATTCGCAACGTATTTCTCCTCATTTTCACGTACCGCTTCAGTCAGGTTCGGATGAAGTACTGAAACTGATGAGAAGACGCTATACGACTTCACTGTTTGCAGAAAGAATTGAAAAAATAAGGAGACTTCTTCCTTATGCATTTATAGGTGTTGATCTTATTGCCGGGATGAATGGCGAGACAGATGAATTGTTCAAAAAAACATACAAGTTCATCGAAGGGCTGGAAATATCGGAACTGCATGTTTTTCCCTACTCTGAAAGGAAAAATACAAAAGCCTTACAAATTAACGGAGTTGTACCAATAGAAGGACGAAGACTCCGGACACAGGAATTGATAGAACTTTCCGAAAAGAAACTTCATGAATTCTACAATAAAAACATCAACCGGGAAGCCACCGTTTTATTTGAAAGCGAAAAACCGAAAGGATTCATTCACGGGTGGACCGAAAACTATATTAAAGTAGAAACAGAATTTCAACCTTCACTTGCAAATCAATTTTCAAAGGTCAGGTTGTCAAGGCTAAATTCAAACGGAACCATGAAGATCGACTAATAATAAGCTTTGCATTTAATTTCATCTTAAATGGCAGTGATTATTTAAGCAAACGGAACAATAATACAATAACTAAATACAAAAAAGAGGTTGTCTTAACTGTTTGAGACACCCTCATCTTGAAAATTATAGAACAAATTTATATTACATCTGGCATTTATGTTTTATTCTAATTTAAGGGAGGTTCTAAAATTTAAATAGCAGTATATCAAATAAATAAAGTTATATTTGGCTATTAAAAAATGATAATCATTAACCGATGTCCAAGAAATATAAATCCAAGGGTAAAATAGGTCTTTTTGATAAGCAGTTTGCAACAGAACAGCTATCTGAAATGGGCAATCCTTTGGCAGCTATTAGTAAAGTAATTGATTTTGAATTTTTTAGACCTGTACTTGAAGAAAAGCTATTAAACACGAACAAAAAGAATAACGCTGGTGCCAAACCTTTTGATGTTGTTTTAATGTTTAAGATCATGTTGATCCAACGTTATTACAATCTTGGAGATGAGCAGGTAGAATACCAAATCATTGATCGGACTAGCTTTAAAGTGTTTTTAGGACTTGAAACAGGGGATAAAGTTCCTGATCAAAAGACGATCTGGGCATTTCGTGAGAGACTCACAGAAATGGGTATCGTAGAGGATCTATTCGATAAATTTAGTTTGTACTTAAAAGACAAAGGCCTGGTATTCAACGAAGGCAAAATAATAGATGCCAGTTTTACAGAAGTTCCCCGTCAACGCAACAACCGGGAGGAAAACAAGCAGATCAAGGAAGAAAACGGGGACGATCTATGGAATGATACCCCTAACAAGAAGAGCCATAAGGATATTGATGCACGCTGGACTCAGAAAAATGGAGAGAACTATTACGGATACAAGAATCATATCAAGATTGACGGGAAAAGCAAGTTTATTGACACTTATATGGTTTCCGATGCATCCGTACACGATTCTAAGGTACTGGAAATGTTGCTCACGGAAGAAGATGAAAATCAACCACTTTATGCTGACAGTGCTTATACTGGCCCCAATCAGGAGGAAGTAATATCAGATTTCAAAATGAGCAACCAAGTATGCGAAAAAGGTCGCCGTAACACCCCATTGACTAAAGAACAACAGATAAATAACAGAATAAAATCAAAAACAAGAGCAAGAGTAGAGCACGTTTTCGGTTTTATGGAGCAAAGCATGAGAGGATTGTATATCTGGTCGGTCGGATTAGCCAGAGCAACGGGTATCATAGGCTTAATCAATCTGACATACAATATTTTCAGATACGAACAATTAATTAGAAAAACTGCTTAACTTCTGATAAACAAACGTATAAAAGAAGATAAAATTAAAAAGTACAGATGTTTTATTTCCAAAGGACAAAAAGATTTAGGTATTTCAATCGAAGTCCGGAAGATGATCTGAAATATTTGAAGAAGAATTTGACCTTTCTGTGCGAATCAATTTTTAAAATAAACTGAAAAACGAATTTTTAGAACCCCCCTTAAGTGATTACTTTTTATCAAGAGCTATTATTTGACCGACCACAGCTTCCCCAGGACCATAATTTTTACGCTTATGATCCTTAGTTACAACTTTTATGCCATCATTGATATCTGGAGGTAAAGGATTGTAATCTGGACTAACAGGAAGATAATTTAGTTCCGTAAAAAACCTCCCATATCCTCCAAAAACGGATTTTCCACCAAGAGAAGTAATCACAGATGAACCATTGGGTAAATTAAAAAATTGTATAGAATCTCTACTCTTAGTAGCTGTTTTGGTTTGCTCAATTAATGAAGTTTTAAATCTACCAAATCCTGGTATACTGTCGGTATTTATTTCAACTATATAACTCCAAATCTTACCTGAAGTATCTGAGTTTATATCATCGTGCCCTGAAGTAATCCATCCCCCATTAATAGATCTGCTTTCAGTAAGCAATACTCCATATCCTCTGAATTCAATCCTCGCTCCACCTGAGATTACTGACCAGTCACTTGCGGCAGCCACAGTTTTTGTTATTGCATGACCGCCTGTAAATGATGAATCCTGCCTAATTCTAATATTATTCAATAATATTTGTTTTGATAAACCGTTTACTTGTATTCCTACAGCACCAACTGTTAATGAATGGGGACAAATATCGATGTGATCTTTAGAACTAGCTCTCCATCCACTTTTGCTTATGAATGGTCTTGATTCAACAAGATAAGCACCAGATGCCCATCGTGGATTAAGTTTATAATTAATTCTTGCTCCTCCTACGCGTACGAAATCAGGATCAACATAAACTGAGTTCGTAAGATGATAGTAATGAGTTGTATCAATTACTCCAGGCGTATATGTGTCCTCTACATACTCCATGAACATAACTCCAGTTAAATATGGGTTATATATGATGGTACTTTTAAGTGGGGAATTCTCTAAAAAAGTTTTCTTTTTTGTCTTAAGATCTATGCTATAGTAATATTTTTTGACTGAATGAGTACCAATATTTGATGCCGTTGAAAAATTCTTCAATGAATCAGAAATTGATGCAAGAGTCCGAACTTCAGACTTACTTGATTGATCCTTAAAGGATTTATCACAACTGTAAAAAAGTACAATTGAGAATAATAATAGAAAAGTTATATTTTTTATAACATTAAGTTAGGTATTATTTTTATATGTATCAGACGTAATTTGCATTTATTATTTATTATTTATTAATATTAATATCAATTAAAAGGTTACCCTATTGTCCGACTTTTCTTATATTTTTATCAATTATTCGAGAAATTGGCCTTTCGGATAAGACATGATGGTAAAATTCCATCAAAATAGATTATAGTGCAAAACAGACCTCATTACTGAACACCCTTACGAAGGGCGAGAACAAAATAGGCAATAAATATGACTTATTAAAAAGTTCATATTTTTTAATCCTTATACTTATTAAGTACCATCATATCAATACGCAAACAGGAGAATTGTGTGTGCCTTTGTCCTGGCAAATATGGATTATTAATAACATAAAGTTTAACTACTTTTGGTGGACACATTTCTAATTAATATTAGAAAGAATATTTTCGTGGCAAAATATTACCTTTACCGATCACAAATTCGCAAAAAAGAATATGAGAATTGATAAAAATTGTCCTCTATGTAATGAATATGTTGAATTAAAATATTCTGGTTTGCCAGGATATAAAGAGCCTCAGAAATTCAATATTTATCATTGTCCTTTTTGCGACACTTCCTACTCTTTTCCAAAAGTTGACCCTGATTCTATTTACGATTTAATTTATAGGAATGGCGCTATCGCTCCTGGTTACCATCGCTATTGGGAACTTTCCGAAGATATAAAAAGAGTAAAAGATCCGCTGGAGTACTTGACCAAAAAGGAAATGACTTACTGGGCTGCCAGCAAAGCTGTTCATGAATATACCTTAAAAATCAGAGACCCAAAAATTTTGGAAGTTGGCAGTGGATTAGGTTATTTGACCTATGCATTCAGAACAGCAGGATTCAACATCACTGGCTTGGAAATTTCCAAAACTGCTGTAAAAATTGCTAAAGAAAAATATGGTGATTTTTATATAAGCGGAGATCTGTTTAAGTATTCAAAAGAGAATGAAGGAGTCTATGATATTGTTCTGTTAACTGAAGTAATTGAACATGTAGAAGATATTACCAGCTTTATTTCCGCTCTTTCCAAATTAATCAAACCTGATGGACAGTTAATTATAACCACCCCAAACAAATATTTTTATCCGGATGATACTATTTGGGTTTCAGATTTGCCTCCCGTTCATCTTTGGTGGTTAAGTGAAAAATCTGTTAAATGCATTGCCGGAAAATTAAATTTGAAAGTATCTTTTATTGATTTTACCGATTTTTACAGGAATAATTATACACCCATGCGAATTGATGTAAATAAAAAAATATCCAGAAGACATCCTGTTTTTAATTCAAATGGAGAGTTGATCAAATCCCAAAAAAAAAATGTTTTTGAAAAAACCTTGAGTGAATTAGTATGTATTCTTAATGAAGTAGATATATTCAAAATATGTTATAAGAATTTAAGGCAACTTTATTTAAAGTTAACATTTTATAAAAATCCCAACATAAAAAGTTGCGGTCGTCAGACTCACATATTATGTGCAGTATTGAAAAAAAATAATATATTATCATGAACTTGGAAAAACTTTGCAACGAAGTACAGAATATTGCCAAAGAGGTTGGCGCTTTCATCAACAATGAACAAGCTAATTTTTCTCTCGATAAAGTTGAAGTAAAAGGAAAATCGAATTTCGTATCCTATGTAGACAAAACCTCTGAAAAGAAGATCGTAAAAGCTCTTTCAGAACTTTTGCCGGGATCAGGTTTTATTACCGAAGAAGGAACAGCAAGCAGTACCAACGAAATATACAAATGGGTAATCGATCCACTCGATGGAACGACAAATTTTATTCATGGGGTTCCTCCTTATGCCATCAGCATTGCCCTGATGGAAAGAGAAGAAATTATTCTTGGAGTAGTTTATGAAATCACCCATAATGAGTGCTTCTATGCATGGAAAGGAAGCAAGGCCTATCTGAATGGAAAGGAAATTACAGTCTCTAATGCTTCAACGACCAAGGATTCACTTATTGCTACCGGCTTTCCCTATTGCACCTTTGGAAAAATGGAACCCTATATGAAAACGATGCATCACTTCATGCTCAATTCCCATGGATTGCGCAGATTGGGTTCAGCGGCCACTGATATGGCCTATCTTGCAGCCGGAAGATTTGAGGCATTTTGGGAATATGGACTCCACCCTTGGGATGTAGCGGCAGGAACCATAATCATCCGACAAGCCGGGGGCATTATTTCTGATTTCAGTGGAGGGGATGGCTTTGTTTTCAACGGCGAATTAGTGGCTTCCAACAAGGCCTATTATGAAGAATTTTTTACCATAGTGAATAAATTCTTTGTCAATGGAGAATCCGGAAAATGAAATAGATCTACTCAGGCATCAGATACAGGCACTGGAGGCTAAAAAATTTGATCTCGAAGCATGGAAAGCCCCTACCCTCGTCTTTGTCTCCCGCATTTTTGGACCTTCAAGCGAACCTGTCCGTCAGATCCTGGATCTGAAATATGATTATTCCAGCTGGAACCTCCGGGATACTTCAGGAGGAACTCAACAAACCGATCCGGTAAAGATAAGAGCCAAAGAAATTCTTGAAGCTGCAATCACTGAACTTCAGGTATTCGGGAAACCTTCTTTATCCGAATCAACGAAGTGTATGCTGGAAATATTTCAGGAAGAATTTACAGGAAAAGAAATGGAAGAATTAAGAAGCATTTTAAAACTTCCGGATAAAGAAAAACAAGAGAAATTAAAAGCTTTTCTTTCTGTCCGTGAAAAAGATCAACTCATCGCATTATTGATTGAACTTTTTAATGATCTTCCACAATAGAATGCTGAAATTAACTCACCATGCATAAATCAGGCTATTTTGTAATGAAAACCCTCACATGGATTCTTCACATTCTTCCAATGAGAGTGAATTATATTTTTTCCGACTTTCTTTACTTCATAATCTACCATATTGCCCGCTACCGGAGAAAAGTTGTCAGGAAAAATCTCGAAAATTCTTTTCCTACAAAAACAACGATAGAACGAAAAACCATTGAAAGAAAATTCTATCATCATTTATGCGACGTTTTTATTGAAACCCTCTATTTTGATCACATTTCCAGGGAAGAAGCAAAAAAGAGAGTTAAATTTCTCAATCCGGAACTTCCCAACAATTATCTCGAACAGGGAAAATCAGTCGTAGTTTTTCTCGGACATTACAACAATTGGGAATGGCTGATCACCTGGGCTCTTTATACCAAATATCCTTTTTATGCTATTTATAAAAAGCTTAAAAGTAAAACTTTCGAAAAGTTTTACTATAATTTACGCAGCAGATTAGGAACGATTCCCTTGGAAAGAGCTGCAACTTTTCGCCAGCTCATGAGTGATAGCCAGCATAATATTGTTAATCTTTCTTCCTTTATTTTTGACCAGACACCACGTATTTATGAGATTCATTACTGGACTAAATTTCTAAATCAGGATTCCGCAGTGATAATGGGGGGAGAGAAAGTGGCCCGTAAATTAAGTGCTGTAGTTTTATTTGCTCACATGAAAAAAATAAAAAGAGGATTTTATGAAACTGAATATGTTTTAATAACTGAGAATGCTGGAGAGGCCGCTAAATTTGAAATAACCGAAAAATGTACAAGGTATCTCGAAAAGGTTATCATGGAAAAACCGGAATACTGGCTTTGGTCTCATAAAAGATGGAAACATAAAAAGCCAGTGAATTGATCGGCTCCACAAATGCGGGAGTATTGGGTAGTAACTTATCAATAATTCGCATAATTAATTTTATCAGGAGATTCTATAAAATATGAAAGTATCGGTTGTAATACTTAACTGGAATGGCAGGAAGTTTCTTCAAAAATTTCTTCCATCAATTATTAAGTACTCCTCATATCCATGGTCAGAAATAATTGTTGCTGATAATGGTTCAGTGGATAACAGCAGAGAAGTGGTGGAAAAAGAGTTCCCCTCGGTAAAATATCTTCAGCTCGACAGAAATTACGGTTTTGCGGAAGGGTACAACAGGGCTTTCTCGCAGATAGAATCAGATTATTACCTGTTACTCAATTCGGACGTTGAGGTTACTGAGAACTGGCTTATACCTTTAATCGAATGCATGGAATCAGACGTCTCAGTCGGAGCATGTCATCCCAAAATCCTTCAGCTTGATCATCCAGAAAAATTTGAATATGCAGGTGCGGCCGGCGGATTCATTGATTCCTTCGGTTATCCATTTTGCAGAGGTAGGATCATGGACATCCAGGAAGATGACAAAGGACAATACGATCATTCAATTCCGGTATTTTGGGCTTCTGGGGCTGCTATACTGGTACGTTCTTCCGTGTGGAGAAAAATGGAAGGCTTTGACCGCGATTTTTATGCTCACATGGAGGAAATAGATTTATGCTGGCGAATGAAAAACCAGGGATATAAAATCATGGTCTGTTCCTCTTCCAGAGTATATCATTTGGGAGGAGGCTCTCTCGCATACGGAAATCCCAGGAAAATCTATCTTAATTTCCGGAACAACCTGTTTCTGCTCTATAAGAATTTACCCGAAGGCAAACTCTATACAATACTATTTTCCCGTATGATTCTTGATGGAATTGCGGCTTTGCAGTTTCTTCTTACCGGACAATTCTCAGCCTTCAGAAAAGTCTTTGAAGCCCATCTAAGCTTTTATAAAAACAAGTCCTCACTTAAAAGCAAGAGAAGAGAATTACTTTTGAAAGTAACAGCGGTAAATCATCCTGAAATCTACAAAGGAAGCATTGTCTGGGACTTTTTCATCCGAGGCAGGAAAAAATTCTCCGACCTCAATTTTAGAACAGAATCTTAAATTTTATCTGACCGACCACCCCTCATTAGGAGTAGTAAATACCACTTCATTCGATCCCCGTAAACCTGGTTTTATAAAATTTAAAGAAACACGGGTTACACCTTTCGGCCAGTCATTTTTCAATGCTGAATCTGTAATTTCAATGAATTCTATTTTGGGATTTACTACTGTTGGATTATAGATCATATTTAATTTAAACCCATCACCTTCAAATTGCAATATTCCAGGATTTAATTCTTTTACAATACAATTGGTGATAAAATTGGAACTAGTCGGGCCTTTTCTTTCTGTAAACTCAAAGGTATCCGAAATCCTGAAATTCTTTCCACGATTCAATGTATAGGATCTGATCCAGGTCTTTACTTTGGCTTCCTCAGGATAAGCAGCCGAAATATCAGTCGAGAAGATTGCTCTCTTCTTATCAGCGGTGAAAGCAGTATGTTTTGCTTTATATCTTGCGCCATTCATTTGGGCTATCCCATTGATTAAAGGAAGATTATGAAAAAGAGATTGCATGGTCCATATCTCGTACCGATGCGGTCCGAATGTTTTAGCCGTATATTCTTCACGTCCCACATCAATCAGGCAAGGTTTTCCATCATAATACATAACACAGGAACCAACATCGTTATGATTGTGACTTTCTGCATTATTTCCGCCTTTAGCTCCAAAGAAGAATCCTTTGCAACTTCCCTCCGTATCTCGTGCCCCTGCAATTTCAGTATCTGGAAGCCAGAAATCCGGAACCAGTACCTCTTTTGCTTCAGCATTGAGAATTTCATTCAACACTGTCAAATCTCGTATCTGATCACAGATTTTCCCGCCAAAGCCCTTTTCGCCCCAATTATTCACTTTTGCAAGATAAGCTCCGAATTGCTGCATCTGAGAATCACCGATTGCTTTTCCATAAAGATAAACGGCGGAAGGATTACCCCCCGTTTTTGCATCTGCATCAGCAAAGTTGATAAAATAAGGGGCATGAATATTGACCTTATAAAAATACCTGCCGATATTTTTGATCAGTGAATTATCAAAAACATCAAAATTTCCGTTGGTCACATTTTTCAGCACTGCAAGATTCTCATACAACAATGCTCCGGCAACTCCCCAATAAGAAGGTCCCTCATCACACCCTCCATCATCGGGATACCCATTCAGAAATTTATCCAATGAATTAATGATTTTCTGAACTTCAGCATTCTTTCTCACAGGATCTGTTTCAAGTAGCAAAAAACAATTAAGCATATTGTAATTTACCCATGGATTCCAATTATTCGGGCGCCCACCCCGGAAACCCATATAACTAAAATCATCTCTTTCAAAATAGGGATTAACAGCCTTATGCATGATCTCCTGTTTTAATCGGCTGGAAATCAAAGGATGTACCTTGTCGAATTCATCTTTGAACAAAAACCATGTCCATGCAAGATTATTAGCCACCTCTCCCACTCCGAGATCAACAGTTGGTTCATTCACATCTGGCAACCCTTTCGGAGCCTTCTGAAACGTAAGATGTGCCGACCAACCCCACCAGGTCTGCTCACTGTAATACCATNCCCCATTAATAATCTGATCCAGGAAACGGCCTTTACCTTCAACCAGCTCGCCCATAACAAGGGCAATGAGAGCATTGCTTGGTGCAGCATAAGCTTCTTGTCGCCTGTCACCCGATCGAATGATTTCAAGATAATCCGTTGCTTTCACTGCCGGCCATGCATAATCAAGGTATTTTTCAGCTGAAGAAATATAAGATTTCCTTATTTTAATTGGCAAATTTTCCCAAAATTTCCTGTCATTATATCCTGGCATCTTATTCCAGGAGTTGTCTGTGATAAGGCACGCAGTCAGTCCAATTTCTTTTGCTTCATTAGCCAGAACATTTCGTTCCTTTGAAATTCTTTCCCCTGAAACTGAAACAGAAGAAATAAAGAATATTGAAACGCAGAAAATCAATGAAGTAATCTTAGTCATATAGAAAGGGGTGATATATTAAATTTAGTGGTGCTAAAATTATCAAAATTTTAATAGTTTAAACATAAAAGCAAAGAATCGAGAGGAAAATTACAATCAACAGCACTTAAAATAGCAGATCCACAAAAATAAATCTTGAAACTTTGAGACCGTGGGAACCTGAAAACCTATTTTTTCCTGATCCCAATACCCGGAACTTTATCAGACAGCCGGTAATAAGGATCTTTGAATTCGGGTCCACCGGTAAAGGGTTCCCTTTCGGGATCAATATGTGGATCCAAATCTATATGACTAAATCCCCCCAATCCGGCTGCCAGATGAACCGAACAACTCAAGGCAAGCCTGGTTTCAAGCATACTTCCCATCATCAGACCAATATTGGCGCCGCGCGCGATAGCAGCGATATCCAGGGCTTCAATTAACCCCGATTTCATGATTTTGATATTGATGACATCGGCACAGTTTTTTCGCACGATATTGATGGCATCAGCGCTTGTAAATACAGATTCATCAGCAGCAATAGGAACACAGGTGTGATCTTTGACAAATTTCATCCCATCGAGATCCGTTTTCAGCACTGGTTGTTCGAAAAGGACAGGCCGGATATCCCTTCTTTCAAGTTCTTCGAGAAAATGGACAGCATTGCTGGGTGTAAATCCCTGGTTGGCGTCCATAGTAAATTGAACATCGGGGGCACCTTCCAGAACAGCCATTATTCTTTGAACATCTTCTTTTATGTTTTTCCCCACCTTTACCTTCAATATGTTATAACCCTGCTGCGTCAGAATACCAGCGTTTTTCCTTGCTGCGGAGGGTGTCAGCATATCGATTGTAAAGTCTGTTTCGATCCGGTTTTCCATTCCGCCGAAATATTTATAGAGAGGCAGCCCAAGCGACTTTGTAAAAGCGTCGAGTAACGCCATTTCGACAGCGCAGCGGGCAGTTACCTGCGCCCAGAATGCACTTTTCATATGGCGGGATATCCTGACAACATCGGCGGCATCTTTTCCGATCAGAAAATCCCTGTAGCTGTTCAGAGCGGCTAAAACGGTAGCCTGATTTTCGCCGTTAATCGACTCAAAAGGGGCCGCTTCGCCAAAGCCAACTACCCCATTTTCAAGCAGGACAGTTATCAATACATTTTTAATACTGTGCTGAACCCCAAGCGAAATCGTAAAGGGCTCGTCCAGTGCCACATCGATAGGTTCTATGGTAACCGCTTTGATTTTGGTTGTTTCCACGCTTATTCCTCCGTTTGTTTAGTAATTCCGGTTAAAAGAACTGATCCACAGATTGAATAAACAAAGAGTGATCAAGGATAAAAATACCCATTTTTATTGGAAATTTACATATGGAATAATAATGTTCTTATTTTTAATGATTTAAGTTTCGCATCCACGCTAAGCCGCATTTAATGGTGCATTTATTTTGATGATTTTTGTAATGGACTTATTATCACCAGCTATTTTATCCAATATTTCTTTCATATCTATCTCGAAAAGGTCCGCAACCAATGTTAGAACCTCTAACAGGTAGCCCCAAATCTTCTCGGCGATGGTCAATTCCAATGTTTAGACACCAGCCTCTTTAAACAGCTCACCAAGGCTCTCGTAATCCAACGATCTCTTGACCGCACGGTCTGTACCTTTCAATATTAAAGAGGATTGTTTCATAGTGTTTTTTTTCAAGGTAGCTCAAAAAATTAATCACCTCATCCAAAAATATAATATCAAAAAGTTTATCCATTTTCCATACCTGATTATTCAAAGACATCAAATAGCTTCATTAAATGTAAACTATTTTGGAGATAATAATACAGTTGACCTGTTGCAAATGCTTTGGATCAAACTTTGCCGGTGGTTTAAGAAGGGAACCGGTTAAAAAGGGGAAAAGAGAAAAATGAATAATGTCAGATATATTAATTCAGAAAACATTAGTTTTGTAAAGAAAATCCGGATCTTGGGCAAATATCTTAACAAAATAACAAGGCAATAAAATACTAACCTGAACTGATTAAATCAAAATGGGAAAGAAAGGCATTTTGTTTTTATTGGTGGCATTTTCACTCTCGGCAATGTCACAAATAAAATCACATACATTTGTTTTAAACAAAGATCAATTCTTACTGGATGGTAAACCTTTCCAGATTATTTCAGGCGAAATGCATCCTGCACGAATACCTGTTGAGTATTGGAGGCACAGGATTCAGATGGCTAAAGCAATGGGATGTAATACCATAGCTGCTTATATTTTCTGGAATTATCATGAAACCAAACCGGGAGTATTCGATTTTCAAACCGAAAATCACAACATCGCTGAATTTATTAAGATGGTCCATGCAGAAGGACTTTGGCTTATTTTGCGACCGGGACCCTATGTATGCGCGGAATGGGATTTTGGAGGATTGCCCCCTTACTTACTCAGCATTCCTGATATTAAGATCCGTTGTATGGATTCCCGTTATATCAAAGCAGTCGATCGATATATTAATGAATTGGCCAAACAGGTAAAAAGTTTACAGGTTACCAAAGGGGGGCCGATACTTATGGTTCAGGTGGAGAATGAATACGGCAGTTACGCAAACGATCGCCAATATCTCAAGTCCATCCGCCAAATGTGGATTAAGTATGGGATTGAGGTTCCATTTTATACGGCTGACGGGGCTACACCCCACATGCTGGAAGCAGGTACATTGCCTGATGCAGCTATCGGTCTTGATCCAGCCGCAAACCAATCAGAATTTGACCAGGCTACCCGCATAAATCCCAATGTCCCATCCTTCTGCAGCGAATTGTATCCGGGATGGCTCACACACTGGGGTGAGAAATTCCAGCATCCCGATACTACCAAACTGCTTAAAGATGTTAAATGGTTAATGGACAATAAAAAATCATTTAATTTCTATGTAATTCACGGAGGGACGAACTTTGCCTATTGGGCCGGGGCCAACGCTTTTAATCCTTCTGAATACCAGCCAGACGTTACCAGCTACGATTACGATGCTCCTGTCAATGAAATGGGACAGGCAACTTCCAAATATTTTGCCCTACGGAATTTATTGGCAAAGTTTCTGCCGACCAATCAAAAAATGCCGTCCCTTCCCACTTCACTGCCTGTAATTGAGATACCTGACATCAAATTTACCTCAACAATTTCGGTATGGGATAATCTGCCTGATGCAATCGTTTCCGTACAACCCAAACCAATGGAAATGTATGGTCAGAAGTCCGGCTTTATTCTTTACAGGACCAATCTGATCGGAAATAAAGATGGCAAATTAAGGATTACCGATCTGCACGACTACGCAACAATTTTTATTGATGGTAAATATATCGGCAAACTTGATCGCTCCAAAGCCGAAAACATTATCGAACTTCCAAAAACAACTTCTAATCTCCCGCAACTTGATATTTTAGTGGAAGGTATGGGAAGAATAAATTTTGCGGAGTACATGATCGATCGTAAAGGAATCACGGACCGGGTCTCTCTCAACGGAATGACCCTTATGAACTGGAAGGTTTTCACTCTTCCTTTTGATGAGAACTATTTGAATCATCTGAAAACTTCAGGAAGAGAAATTACAAGACCCGGTAATTTCTTTAAAGGTGAATTTACTCTTTCAAGTACCGGTGACACCTACCTGGATATGAGTAAATGGGAAAAAGGACTAGTATGGGTAAATGGCCACAATCTGGGAAGATACTGGAAAGTGGGACCTCAATACCGGCTTTATTGTCCTGCTCCCTGGCTGAAAACGGGGAAAAATGAAATTATCGTTTTCGACCTTCACCAACTCAATCCTGCTCCGGTGAAAGGGGTAAAAAGCCTGGAATAGAAAATAAATTTGATAAACCTTTCATTTTTGAAAGAAAGATAATACAGAAGAAGGATGAAAGATCAGGTTTAGTTTTTTATTTTATTTAATTTGAATGCATTGATTTTCAAGGAATGATTTTTATAACGATTTAGAACGTATTTTTGTATTCAATTATAAATCTGAATATGGAGTCCAATTTTATTGATTACGTGAAGATAATGTGCCGTTCAGGACATGGAGGCCCCGGGTCGAAGCATTTCCGGAGGGAAAAATTTGCTCCCAAAGGAGGGCCCGATGGAGGGGATGGTGGCCGTGGTGGCCATATTTTCCTGAGAGGGAACAAACAAATGTGGACTCTGCTCCATTTAAAATACCGCAAACATATATTTGCTGAATCCGGCGGACCTGGAGGTTCTTCCCGCAGTACCGGGAAAGACGGCGAAGATATTTATCTGGATGTACCCCTCGGCACCATTGCAAAAGATGCCGAAACCGGTGAGGTGGTCTGTGAAATCACCCAGGATGGAGAAACAGCGATTCTTTCCAAAGGCGGCCGCGGAGGATTGGGTAACACCCATTTCAAATCTGCCACCATGCAGACGCCGAGATTCGCCCAGCCAGGTGAAGATTTTGAAGAAGGATGGAAAATTCTTGAATTGAAAATATTAGCTGACGTTGGACTTGTAGGTTTTCCCAATGCCGGAAAATCGACACTGCTCTCGGCGGTTTCAGCTGCCAAACCTGAAATAGCTGATTATCCGTTTACCACCCTTGTGCCAAATCTTGGAATGGTTAGCTACCGTGATAACAAATCCTTCGTTATGGCCGATATACCCGGGATCATAGAAGGCGCTCACGAGGGGAGAGGATTGGGCTTGCGGTTTTTGCGCCACATTGAGAGAAACTCCATCCTGCTTTTCCTGATTCCTGCCGATAGCAAGGATCATTTCAAGGAATACCAGGTACTGCTGAATGAATTGGAGCAATATAATCCTGAACTTCTTGACAAACAGAAAATTGTTGCTATTTCCAAAAGCGATTTGCTCGATCCTGATCTGATGGAAGATATTCGAAAAGAGTTTAAAGAAGTGCCTCATCTTTTTATATCGTCATTATCAGGAATGGGAATTACTGCCTTGAAAGACAAAATCTGGTTACTATTAAACTCATAATTTGTAATTTCACGAATTAAGGACGAATTTACACGAACAGCCTTAATTCTTAATTCTTAATTAATGGGACTTCTACAACAGCTTAACCAACTTGACCATCAGCTTTTCCTCTTTCTGAACGGTTTTCACAATACCTTCTTCGATTACCTGATGACGGTATTTACTGCTGAAATATTTTGGGTCCCTCTTTACTTTATCACGGCTTTTATCATTGGGAAAAAATACGGAAAAGATTCTATCATTATTTTGATTTCCCTGGGTATTCTCATTCTATGTGCTGATCAGTTTGCAGGGATAGTAAAACATTCTGTTTTAAGACTCAGGCCTTCTCATGATCCGATGTTAATGCCATTCACTCATACTTTCTTTTACAGGGGCGGATTGTATAGTTTTTTTTCAGCTCACGCAGCCAATGCTTTTGCTTATGCGACTTTCACTATTTTACTTTTTAAAAATAAGAATTATACCCTGTTTATCATTCCGTGGGCACTCCTGGTAGTTTATACAAGAATATACCTGGGTCTTCACTATCCCGGTGACATCATTTGCGGCGCCATTTCAGGAATGCTATTTGCTATTGGAATTTTTAGACTAATGAAGTTTGTCGGGGGGAAAATAAATTCTATAAATAAAATTTCCAGCGTCTCACTTGATAAAAAAGATATTAATGTGATTATCGTTTCAGGTATATCTCTGATTATTATTTCAATGATGATCATATACCTTTTAATCAAGAGAGGTTTGGTAATATTATAACCAAATTGGGTATTGATGAATTATTGAGGTAAAATTTCCTGTTCCCATTACCTCCTGCTATCTTTATCATCCAGGAGTCCTGATGTTTTCCAGGATAAACAGCTATAAAAAAACAAGTACCAGAACAATGTTCTGATACTTGTTTATAGTAGATGCTTATTATTTACTACCTGTTATTGCTGGCGATTTTGCATTCTTTCCTTCATTCTTTTCTGTTGTTCCTGACGGAATGCTTCCAGTTTCTTTACCTGATCACCTTTAAGAATCGGTTTAATTTTTGCGTCAGTTTCTGCCTGTATTTTCTGACGATCGGCTCTCATCTTTTCACGATCACCACCAGCATCACGCATTTTCTGCATCAGTGCTCTCTGTTTTTCCTGGGAACTTTTCAGAATTGGAGTGATCTTAGTCACCTGGTCAGGTGTTAAATTCAAAGCTTGCTTCATTTCATCAACCTGCCTTTGAAGCATCTTTGCAGGATCAAAATTACCTCTTGGCTGAGCAAAAGCGGAACCTAATCCCAGCATAATCATTAATGCAAAAACGAGAATTCTTTTCATATTAAATAAATTTAAAACTCCTGTTAGACTGGCTGAATGAATGATAGTTTAATTATCGATAATAATTTTATATGAATATCCGTTCCCCTTACTAATTGAGATTTCTATTTGTCAAATGTTGTCAATAGAGGTCATTTGATAGTCATTAATTGTTTTCCTTACTGCCCAAATGACTACTAATGACTATAAATGACCTCTATTGACCTCTAATAACTATTAATGACAGGTCTATTAGCGTTAGGCAACATACCGGATACTCATTTAACTTTATAAAGATGAACCCCAAAGGGGCCAAACTCATCAGTGAATTTTCCCTTTTTAATTTTAAGGCTGCGGTTCTCCCCAATAACCTCGACCTTTTTTCCTGATTTTACCTGAAAGTCGGCAGTTGTTTTGCCATTCCTCATTGCAACAGAGAAAATATAATCGGCTCCCCGATAGTTTTTAGTCATGATATCAACCGGTACTTTGCCATTACTGCTTGTCACAGTAGCATAACCGGAAGTATTGGGACTATTTAAGAGGGGAGCTAAGGCTGTAACCTGTGAATTAATCTCTTTAATGGCTGCCGTCATCGCCTGATCTTTTAAAAGAGCAGCTTCAACAAAAGATGGATGTAAAGAATGACAAAAATAGCCAAATCCATTTGCACCATGGATTAAGGCCATCCAAACTTCAGATTTCACTTCAGAAGGTGTAGGTTTTCTCGGACAATCCTGACTGATCCTGGTACATTCAATCCAGCACCATACAGGTTTCGAATAATCTGACCATACTTTCAGGCTGTCAATACCTTTCGGCACAAACCACAGTTTATCTTTAAAAGCTTTATCTGAAGTATTTACCGGATATATATCGAAAGATGCTATGTCACATCCCTTCAGGTAACCATTTTTTGAAACTTTATACATATCATACCGACCTCTGCATTCCCCCCGGCCATACCATCCGATGTTGGAGACCCCCATACCCAAATTAAGGTAAACCGGTCTGTACGGATCCTTTTTCTTTAGTTCTTCATAATTTTTAATGACAATAGCCGGATCAGTACAGGGTTCATAACCCTTACCGTTTTTTCTTAATTGTGCATTATCAGGTTCCTCCCCCTGCATCCAGGCATAAATGATGGTATCGTTCAAATGTTCCTGTCCAAATTTATTCAAATCGGCGATCACCTTAATATTGGATTTCTTCAACAAATCCAGTTTTTCCTGATCAAGACATCCCCCAACATACACATTTATACCAAGAGCTTTATATGCTGCTGCATTCGACGGACTCTGAAACCATGCTGCAATTGGGAAAAATGAGGAATTCTGCTTTATATGGCCCAGGCTGTTCTGACCAAATAAAAGATTTCCATAAGCAATAGTAATAAGAAATGATAAAATGACTTTCTTCATAAACATGCTATAACTTTGATTGTGGACCGGATTAATTAATTAACCGGATTTCACTTCGTAATGAAAATTCTATAGTAAATCTGATTACTTAATTCTCTTGAACAGCAAGCTCCTCACTCAAACAAGGAATTACCGCAAATCGGCTCAAAAATAAAACATTTAAACAATCCAGCGCATCACCCTGCTTTTATTTTGAGAAAGGTTCCTATGCTATAAATACATACTGACTAAACATAGCACAGGAAATCTATCGTTGATTTCAGTCACAATTTTAAAGGAAAATCAGTTACTCAATTTGATATGATCGGACTCAAGGATAATAAGTCTCTGCTTATACAAAGCCCCTATCGCTTTTTTGAAGGTTTTTTTACTTACTCCGAATAATTCATAAATAATCTCTGCATCACTTTTATCAGTAACTTTAAGTATTCCTTCTTCCTTTTTCAACATATCCAAAATACTCTGAGCCACAGGATCAACTTTCTCGTATCCCGATTTATACAAAGAAAGATCTATTTTGTGATCTTCCCTGATTTTTTTGATATATCCCTTGATTTTCTGTCCTTTTTCAAGCTGCTCAAATACTTCATTCTCATAAAGTATACCAGAATGGCTGTTATTGATGATGGCATTATAACCCAGATCGCTCTCGCTTTCAAGAATAAGATCGACTTCTTCACCGGGTTGATATTGGGGAACACTTTTCCCAAGGAACTTATTAAGTTTTGCAGAAGCTGCAATACGGCCGGATTCTTCGTCCACATAAATGTAAACAAGATATGAACGACCTTCAACCATATTTATTTTTTGTTCCCGGAAAGGAACAAGCAGATCTTTCATCAACCCCCAATCCAGAAAAGCGCCAAAACGATCGACGGATTTAACCCTGAGCATTGCAAATTCGCCAACCTGAGCATAAGGTTTTTCGGTGGTAGCAATCAGGCGGTCTTCCGAATCAAGATAAACAAATACCTCAACTTCGTCACCAATCTCAGTTCCTTCAGGAACATAGCGAACGGGCATCAGGATCTCACCTTTCTCACCGCCATCAAGATAGACCCCGAAATCCACCTTTTTTATCACCCCAAGGGTGTTGTATTTCCCTATTTGAATCAATTTATAATGAATTAATTTAACTGCAAAGATAGGACAAAAAGGAAACCCAGGAACATTCTGAATTTTGAACAAAGAAAGAAGTAAAACTAGTCCGCCCAATCTATATTATCTTTTCCTCTGGTAAGCCAGGCAATATCAAACCGTGCGAAAGAGATTTTTTCATTACTGGATTTTTCCCCTTTTTCATAGAGAATGCCAATAGTACGATCAGGTAAAATGGTCATGCTGGAATAAGCTGCAGGACCTTTATACAGAATTCTGGAAACAGGCCATGAAACTCCTTCATCATAACTCATTCGCACCGTCATATTTTCTCTTTTATCACTGCTGGCAGGATTGGCAAAAAGTATCCTATTCTTGTCACTACCTTCTTTTTTGGCCATAAATCGCAANATACTCGCCTGACAACCTGATCCGGGTTCCGGCAGATCATTTTCGTAGGCAGGCTCGGTCCAGGTAATACCTCCGTCTTTCGAAACTGAGTACATCCTGTGCCCATTCTTCCTGGTCTGCCTCATATTCATCATCAGGACTCCATCCTCAAGTTCCACGATCTGGGGTTCCACTACAAATTCTCCGGCAGAATGGCCCATGTTCCACGACTTGCCATGATCATCACTATAAATGATCTGACAGGAACTTATCGTGTAATGTGCCCGGCCGGAGTAGCAGCCAATTAAAAGGCGGCCGTCTTTTGTCTGGATGCCGTTCCCCGGTGCAGAGATGAGATAATCCCAGAAAGTTTTTTTCAGGTAAGTCAGATCAACAGGCTCTGACCAGTTTTCACCATCATCGTCACTTTTCATGGCTCTTACATGTACAGTTCTCCAGTTGTTATAGTCATCCGGGGTTTTAAACTTATTCAGCATTTCAGGCTTAAAGCCCTCTTTGGGTACCATGTAATTAAAGAAAAGCCAAACGGTTCCGGTTTGCCTATCGACGGTCAGGGAAACATCTCCGGCGGCTTCTTCCCCGGGATAATTGGCAATAAATTTAATCTGAGTCCAGGTTTTACCCCTGTCGAAACTGCGTTTCGTGGCAATATCGATATTATTGGGCGCATCAGAGCACCTTGATCTCCTGGCATCACATACGGCAATCAAGGTCCCCTTTGTAGTCTTTATCAGGGAAGGTATTCTAAAACAGGACACTCCTTCCTCTCCACTGACAAAGACATCATTTTCCTGAATAAAGCCTTTTTCTTTGCATCCGCTGTAAAGCACACCGGACAATACGATCAAAAGTGAATACAAAAGACGCAGGAAGTGCATAAACAACGATTTTATGCTTAATAATTATCCAATCAGATTAATATAAAGATAGTTATTTAAGTCGAGAAAACGAAGGAATTATGGAATTAATCGCCTGATAGCAAAACAGAAAATATGCGTCCCAATCCTGGGAATATTTCAATTTTATCCCCGATCTCACATCCGATTTATTTGCTTATAAATTCCAGCAAAAAAATCCTTCCTGATGAATCGGATCCAAACGCCTTTCGGTCCAATTTTCTGTTCCTGTCAAAATTATTTCGTTCAATCCACTTGAAATGCCGGGACCATGGTTAGCTTACAATCCTGATTCGTGTAACCATCCTGTAAGGTTTCTGTAAGGTTTCTGTATGATTTGATACAGGAACCATACACAAACCATACAGAAACCATACACAAACCCTGGAGATGGTAAGATGAAATTATGGTCAGGAAGCAAACCAAATTCCCTCCACCATGATTCCGTTATTCAATATTGTCCCGAATACTGGTTTAGAAGTAAGATTCTTTACTTTTTGCGCGAAGCGCCTTTCCCCCCTAAAAAGCCCCAGCCTCCGCTTCCGATTAAAAACCCCAAAGCATAAAGAATGCCGTTATTATTCTGGGCATAAACCGTCACATCATTCCAGAACAACATCCCGATCAAATCAAAAGGAGCAATGAATCCATGCCACAATCCCCCAAAGAATCCATAGGTATGGCCTTTTAAACAATCAGATACAATTTCGTTGTCGGCACAGCCGGTTAATATTAAAGCGCAGGAAAATACGATTACAGCAATCTTAGCTGACCCCAGGGTGATTTTCATACTTTTTGAATGTTTAGATTACTATCTATCAGAATCCATTATAACTTTTAACAGTCCAATGTTTTACTCACTGTTTTTTCGATATTTTTTCAGGCCGGACATTGCTCAGATACAGCGCAGAAATTTCAATCCTGGGCTGATAAGACGCATCCGCAGGTGTGGAAAGACTTAAATAGACAAGCCCGATCTCTTTTGGATCAAGTTTGTTCCCCGGATTAAAAATTACAGATTGACCCGGTATTCTGTCGATTGACACACTTTGGCCGTCAAGAAAGGAAAGCGGCAATACCAGGATGGTTTTAACGGACGGCAATACCTCAACCTTCGGAGAAATGACCGGAGTTTCTTTCGTACTAGTCGTTTCTTCATTGGATTTACGATAAAAATCAAAACAAACCCAATTAGCGGAACTGTCAGGATTATACACCTCGCAAATGAGATATTTGGCCTGGCCCCAATCTACCTTAGAGCCGATGCCGGAAATTGTAATATGATTATTTTTCACGGCAGGCTGGAACAAAAGAACTCCCTTGTCGAAATGAGCGCTTTTCTCAATTTTACAATCAGCTTTATCTTTAAGAGCCAGCCAACGCAAGTCGAATTCAAATGATTTGTTCCCGCCGGTTGGATTTGTTTCACAACCAACAAAAGCAAATAAAGACAGAATAAATAAATATTTCATAGAAGTAAAAACGTAAAAACATGAATTTCTCTTTCTGGCTAAATTAACATCATTTAATTAATACTTTGGTAACGATCCGTACAATTTATTCCACTTCATTGAAAGCCTCTGATTGAGAAACAGGGATAATCCTGTTTGTCAAATGAGATCATCTCAAGAACAATTTAAAACATTTAACTGTTTGTTTAACAAATATAGCGGGTACTTACCATTATTCAACGTTAATTGTTTTCTGCAAATAAAAAGAACATGGATACAAAAAGAACCATTCCGGCAACAGAACAATTGACCTCTACGGAGCTCGACACACTCTCTGTAAATACGATCCGTTTTCTTTCGGTGGACGCGGTTCAGAAAGCCAACAGCGGCCACCCAGGCTTACCGCTTGATGCCGCTCCGATGGCTTATGTATTATGGACCAGGTTTCTGAAACACAATCCTGCAAACCCTCATTGGTTCAATAGAGACAGGTTTATACTTTCAGCAGGTCATGGATCCATGTTGCTCTATAGTCTTCTTTATCTCACAGGCTATGATTTACCATTGGAACAAATTAAGCAATTCCGCCAATGGGGCAGCCTGACGCCAGGGCATCCCGAAAGAGGATTGGCTCCCGGAATTGAAATAACAACCGGCCCTCTTGGACAAGGGTTGGGCAACGGCGTTGGGATGGCTATAGCAGAGGCCTTTCTCTCCGCACGATTCAATAAACCGGGCTACAGGCTTATCGATCACTATACCTACGGGATCGTAAGCGACGGTGATCTCATGGAAGGGGTTGGAAGTGAAAGCGCCTCACTTGCCGGGCATCTCAAATTGGGGAAGCTGATTTATCTCTATGACAACAATCACATTACCCTTTCGGCATCAACACAGCTGACTTTTACAGAAGATTGTGAAAAAAGGTTTGAAGCCTATGGCTGGCATACCCAAACCCTTGATGATGGCAATGATCTCGATGCTATTGACCAGGCGATTCAAAATGCACACAGGGAAACAAACCGCCCGTCCCTGATAATCATCAGGACTCACTTAGGTTATGGTTCTCCAAACAAACAGGATACTTATGAGGCTCATGGATCCCCACTTGGGGAAGAAGAAGTAAAACTGACAAAAGAGAACCTCGGATGGCCTCCTGATCAATCTTTTCGTGTTCCCGAAGAAGCACTGGCTCATTTCCGGAAAGCATTGGATTTTGGAGAATTTGCAGAAGAAGAATGGAACAATCTTTACCAGGATTATAAAAAAGAATATCCGCATCTATCCGCTGAATTGGACCGGCTTATTAATGATGAACTTCCGGATAACTGGGATTCTGATTTTCCCCATTTCCCGGCCGACCACAAAGGAGGAATAGCAACCCGAAAGGCTTCAGAAAAGATTCTCGATTCCTTTCAGCAAAAACTAACAGGCTTGATCGGCGGATCGGCGGATCTGAATCCTTCTACCCTCACAGAATTAAAGGACGGCGGAAATTTTTGCTATTCTCCCGAAGCTATTGGAGATCTGCAGGGTTCTGCAGACGGAGGATGGAATTATGCAGGGCGCAATATATTTTTTGGTGTTCGTGAACACGCCATGGGAGCAATTATTAACGGGTTAGCAGCCCATAAAGGATTGATTCCCTTTGGAGCGACCTTTCTCACTTTCTCCGATTACATGCGTCCTTCTATCCGGCTGGCTGCATTAATGGGGCTACACGTTATTTATGTTTTTACTCATGACAGCATAGGAATCGGCGAAGATGGGCCCACCCATCAGCCCATTGAACATCTGGCAAGTCTGAGGGCTATGCCTGGATTAGTGGTGATAAGGCCTGCCGATGCAAACGAGACCGTTGAAGCCTGGCGTTATGCCATCAAGTCAAAGGACAAGCCCGTGGCTTTAATTCTGACACGTCAGAATGTCCCTATTTTTGATCGGGATGAACTAGCTTCAGAAACCGGTCTTTACAAAGGGGCCTATGTTCTGGCTGATTCTTCGGAAGAATACCCGCAACTCATATTAATGGCCACAGGATCTGAAGTTGCACTGATTGTGGAGGCCCGCAAGACGCTTCTTAAACAAAATATCGGGGTACGGCTTGTTTCCATGCCAAGTTGGGAATTGTTTGAGGAACAGCCACCGGAATACAAAGATTCAGTATTCCCTCCTGCCGTGGTAGCAAGGATTTCAGTGGAAGCCGGTGCATCGTTGGGCTGGCACAAATACACAGGATCCGGGGGAGAAAATATCTCCATCGATCACTATGGAGCCTCAGCCCCCGGCTCAGTTTTATTAACCGAATTCGGTTTTACGGTGGATCATATTATACAAAAAGCATTAAAACTATTGGAGAGAAATAAAAATGGATGAAAAGATACCAATTACAAGAATCCCCAAAAGAATAGGTTTGGCGGCAGATCACGGAGGCTTTTACCTTAAGGATGCTATCTCGAAGATGTTGCTGGAGACAGGGTACGAAATTGTTGATTTTGGAAATAAAGAATTGATAAAAGAAGATGATTACCCGGATTATGTTATTCCTCTAGCCCGGGCAGTCGCACTTGAGGAAGTAGATCGTGGAATTGCAGTTTGCGGCAGCGGAGTTGGCGCATGCATCGCAGCCAATAAATTAAAAGGGGTGCGAGCCTGCCTGATCACCGATACTTTCTCTGCCCACCAGGGTGTTGAAGATGACAATATGAACCTGATCTGCCTTGGCGGGCGAATAACTGGACAATCTCTTGCCTTTGAAATTGTTAATTCTTTTCTGAATTCTCAGTTCAGCAGTGCGGAGCGTCATAGAAGACGCACTTTCAAGGTTGAAGAGCTGGAATAAAAATGATATCTATATATTGATAATTTTTCTTAAATTGAAGAAGGCAAATTTCAGTTTTTAACCTCTAAATCTTATTCCAATGCCTTTCAATAAAAAGTATTTTCTGATCTGTCAATTTAAAGAAATCATAATCAATATTAATTATTCATGGAAATAGTCAGCAGGGAATCGCCTGATTCGGCCTTATCTCCATGGTGGAGAAAAGGTATCATTTTGATATTAATCTTTGAATTCAGTCTTCTTATCTGGATTACTATTGGAAGTGGATTCAGAAAATCCATTCCACCGGTACCTTTAAAAGTCATAGATTCCAAAGGAACGGTAATTTTCACCGATTCAGAGATCAAAGCCGGTCAGCAAGTTCTGTTAAAGAGAGGATTGATGAATAACGGTACTGTCTGGGGTCATGGAGCCTATCTTGGACCTGATTTTTCGGCTCAATATCTTCATAATCTTGCTCTCACAGTCCGTGAATATCTTTTAAAAGAAGGGAAAGTTCCTTCCACAGGAACAGATAGAGGTCAGAAAGATATATTGGTAATTTTAACCCGCGACTATCTACAGAAGAATCGGTATGATGCCGCTTCCCACAATTTGCTCTTTACAGAACCCGAGAAGAAGTCTTTTACTGATCAGTTAGTTTACTGGAAAAATTATTTCAGTGATTCTTCGACTAACCGAGGATTAAATAAGGATTTAATTCCCGATGATCAGGAACTCAGGCAGCTCAATTCTTTCTTTGCGTGGACTGCCTGGGCCTCCTCAACATGGGTACCAGGTAAAAATTACACCTACACCAATAATTTTCCCCATGAACCTTTAATAGGGAACGGCCCATCCAGCGCAGCCATTCTCTGGAGTGCACTGAGCCTGATCACATTACTTGGAGGGATAGCATTGATATTATTTTTCTTCGGCCGTTATGAATACCTTGGGTGGAAAAGTGATCCATCTTTAATATCTCATCAGCTGATTCCCGGTGCACCGACTACGATTGAACTTTCATCCATTAAATTTATTCTTGTAGCGATCTTGATTCTTCTTTTTCAAACCCTGGCAGGAGGAGCTTTAGCCCACTACTTTGCAGATTCGAAGGGTTTCAGTCAGTTTAATCTTCCATCTATTGTTTCAAGCAATATCCTACGGACATGGCATCTTCAATCAGGCATTCTCTGGATTGCAACGGCTTACATTGGTGGAGGTTTATTCCTTTCTTCATCTTTGTCCAATAAAATACCCAAATATCAGGTTCAGTTCATAAATTTTCTCTTCATTTCACTGGCTGTTGCCCTCTTTGGAGGCATCATAGGTGAATATCTCGGAATTACAAACATTATAAAAAACGTATGGTTCTGGCTTGGTAATCAAGGCTGGGAATATCTTGAAATAGGACGGGCATGGCAGATTCTTATTGCGGTTGGCCTGGTTCTGTGGGTATATATACTCTACCGGGCAGTGAAACCAACCCGTAAAGAGCCAGAAGACCAGGAGCTGAAAATATTGTTTTTACTGGCAGCTTTTGCTATTCCATTTTTTTACCTGCCGGCATTTTTCATAAAATCGACTACTCATTTTTCCAATGCAGACACGTGGCGTTTTTGGATTATTCACTTATGGGTAGAGGGATTCTTTGAAGTTTTTGCCACGGTGATGGTAGCTATTTTGTTTTACAAACTCGGACTCGTCAGAAAAAGGACAGCAACACGGCTTATTTATCTTGATGCAGTATTATTTCTGGGAGCAGGTATATTAGGAACAGGACACCATTGGTATTGGAACGGACAAACGACTTTCTCAATGGCTGTTTCGGCCTGTTTTTCGGCGATGGAGGTAGTTCCCTTAATTCTTCTTACCCTTGAAGCATCAGATTTCTATAAACTGAGAAGAATCAGGACAGATGAAGAAGGGAAAAGTATTCCATTTGCCCACAAATGGGCATTTTACTTCCTGGTGGCCGTTGGAATCTGGAATTTTGTCGGGGCCGGAGTTTTTGGTTTTCTGATTAACCTTCCTATTATCAGTTATTACGAAACGGGAACTAATCTGACAGCCAATCATGGACACGGCGCCTTGATGGGAGTGTTTGGAATGCTTGCTTTAGCATTCAGCGTCTTTGCTCTCAGACAAGTCTCCACCGATGAACATTGGAAGCGAATTGAGAAATTCATAAAAATATCCTTCTGGGGCGTTAATCTCGGTCTGGCTGGGATGCTTATCCTGCAGTTATTCCCGAGCGGGGTCCTCCAGTTTATGGATGTAATCAAAAATGGTTATTGGCATGCAAGAAGCCTTGAATTTTCAGGACAGACTTACATGACTAATCTTGCCTGGCTGAGATTTCCTGCAGACGCCTTCTTTATTGTTGCCGGAGTACTGCCCTTATTGTATGCTGTTATAATTACTTACTTACACGTACTTAAAAAGGAAAAAAGATTTATTTAGATTTTACAGGACCAGCCTGCTATTCATTTAAAATCCTGCTGATGAAACTTCTCTGCAAAACTGTTTTAATTATTTACTAATTTATTGAAAGATGGAAAACACAATTACTGAAAAGAATTCAACCGGAAGATTATACCCGGATTTTGAAACTTTCGTCCGGAATCAATACGATGATCCCAAAATAGAATTTAACTCAAATAAATCAAGAATCGTTAAAAGAAGAAAACTAAGAGGGAGGATCAAGACATTCATGAATGTTAACAAATAACCATTGAAATAAATTCAAGAGGTCTGTACTCTATATTCATATTTAATAATCTTTTTATCAATCATTTGATCCTACCAATAATATGGCAGAACATATCGTCAAAATAATCAGTATTGAACAAATAACGCATGATGTAAAAAGGTTCAAAATTGAAAAACCCCTGGATTATTCCTTTGTTTCAGGACAGGCTACCGATGTATCCATAAATAATCCAGAAATCAGAAATAAAAAACATCCTTTCACCTTTACATGCCTGAATAGTAACCCTTACCTTGAATTCACGATTAAAATATACCCGCAGCATCTGGGGGTAACCAACCAGTTGAATAAACTTCAGGAAGGAGATGAATTAATCATACGAGAGGCCTGGGGAACTATTTCATATAAAGGGAAAGGAGTATTTATTGCCGGCGGTGCCGGTGTAACTCCGTTTATTGCCATTCTGAGGGATCTGGAAGCGAAGAACGAATTAAAGGGCAACATGCTTATTTTCGCCAATAAAACAAAAGAGGACATCATATTAAAAGATGATTTTCACAAAATGCTTGACCGGAACTTCGTCAATATTCTCTCGGATGAAAAGACCGATGAATATGAATTCGGTTTCATTAATCCCGTGTTTATAAAACAATATGTCCGGGATTTTAAGCAGCAGTTCTATCTCTGCGGTCCTCCCCCGATGATGACCGCAGTATTTGCTTACCTGGAAAATCTTGGAGTTTCAGCAAATCATATTACCACTGAAACTTTTTAAGAGATGAATGATGGTCAAAAGATTATCTGGACCATTGGACATTCAAACCATACTATTAAAGAGTTTACGGACCTTCTGATTTCTTTTGATATTGGAATCGTTGCTGATATCAGAAGTCTTCCCGGTTCAAATCATTATCCTCATTTCAATAAAGAAGCGCTGGAAATTTCCCTCACTGAGAAGGATATTGAATACATCCATTTAAAAAATCTTGGAGGCCGTAGGAGAACAAAGAAGAATTCTCATAACCTTGGGTGGAGAAAAGAATCCTTCAGAGGTTATGCCGATTACATGGAAACGGAAGATTTTAAAGAAGCAGTTAATGAACTTGAAGAACTGGCAATTAAAAAACGTGTGGCAATAATGTGTGCTGAGGCAGTCTGGTGGAGATGTCACCGTTCCATGGTATCCGATTATCTTAAATTAGATGGATGGAGAGTAATTCATATTTTAGGAACGGATAAAACTGAAGAACACCCATATACACAACCGGCAAGAATTATCCAGGGAAAATTAACCTATCCGGGGGAATAGAAATTTACTATTTTTGATAGTTCCTTCGAATTTTAAAGTTACAGTTTCAAAAGATTTCGATTTATATTTACACCATTTCATAAATCAAAATCAGTTTTGAATGATTCAGTATCATTATCACAATAGTAAAATATTATTTATAGGCATTAACCCTCATGAAGGCTCCTACCGGAGAGCAGTACCTTTTTCCAACAATAAAATGTTCTGGTACCTGCTGAATCAGGCTGGTCTTATACAGGAAAAAACTGAAGATCTTAAAAATGATGAAAAGCTGAAAGAAATCTATGAATACAGATTTAATAAAGTCTATCAGCTCGGATTGGTTAATGTCGTTGACAGGCCAAGCAAGAATGTCACACTTCTGAAAAAAGGAGAAGAAGAACCCGGAGTAAAGAATATAACCTCAATTATTCGTGTTTATAAACCACCCGTAGTATGTTTTGTCGGAAAAGTGACTTATCAGAAATTCAGCGGAATAAAAGAAGTTTCATTCGGATGGCAACCGGACCTATTTGAATCCAAAATGTACGTTATGCATTTTCCCCTCCGTGGTGAGGCTTCCGTGAGGATTGAAGAACTCCGGGAAGTTGCATCTTACGCCTTTGCTTCCCGGAGATAAAACTTCAAGAATTTTTAATTAACAGGAAACAATCCATTAATGAACTCCGACAAGATTATTAACGGCCGTTTTCCTTGAGTGAAATTTCAGTGTACCTCCTGTAATTGTGATTGACGGATGTGTTCACAGGCTTTATCAATTTCAGACTTAAACTGGTTGTAGTCAACCTGAAGACCATTTAAATAGGTACTCCATCCTGTACTTGCTTTTGCATAATGTACGGCATCCTCTATTTCAGCATTGGTTGCACCAAATAATTTGGCCATCTCTGTATGGAAGTAAGAACAATACCTGCACTTTGTTGCTGCAGCAATTGCGACTCCAATCAATTCCCGATATTTATTAGGAATAGCCGTTTCTTCAATCTGGGTTTTTTTAAACAGCTCCCATTCCTGCACTATTGAGGAATCGGGAAGTTCTTTGAACATAACAGGAACAATTCCCATTAACTGTTCAATTTCACGATAAACATCCTGACGTCCCATAATCTTAAAATTTAATTTATAATCATTTTAAACAAACTGGGCTGGCTGAAAGTTCACGCGGGACAAAGTTCAGATCACTTTAAATAGTTATGGAGGCTTTCATTAAGCAAAAATTTCAGTACCCGAAGAAGGGAAAAGTCAGTTTCAGTCATTTGCACCTGATGAGAAAGGCACTAATGCGTAGCATTAGTGGAATCTCTTCGCTTCCATGACGCGAGAAACAACCCGACCTTGTACCGAACCTGGTACGAGGTTGGTATGGAGCAGATATGGCGTTTCCTGGATTGAGATAAAGGTAAGGAGAAGGGTTGTACAAATTCAAATAATGAAACATTATGACGCGTTATGACGTTTTTATATGAATATCCTGTTACTTTCCTAAATGAGATTTCTCTTGTCAAATGTTGTCATTTATGGTCATTTGATTGTCATTAATTGTTTTCTTAGTGCCCAATGACTATTAATGACAACTTAATGACACGGTCTGTTAGCGTTAGGCAACATACCGGATACTCAATTTTTATTTAAGCTTTTTGATTTTGAAAAATTCAAGTCAGTTTTGCAGGATGGGCTAAAACCACAAAACTCTATCTCTTTCTCCATAACTGTCTAACCGTATCCCATTTAGTCTACAAGTTATCAATTTGATCCCAAAGTTCGACTTGAACTGGTAAAATGGAACCAATAAATATCCAGTCTCATCGTAGATGAAATGTACCCATAATTTTAAAAAAGATACTTTTTAAATACCATTTTATATTCTCCTGAATGTTATTAAACTGATTGTTCTGTAAAATGCCGGTTAAGTCCTCTAAGCGGATCTCAGACATTCTTTTTCTGAAATACTCCTTTGATGGATCTGGCCTTTTTTGCAATCTGATCAATCCCTTTCTCAATCAATCCATGATCAAAATCGTTGGAGAACATCATATCAGTATTGGTTTGAGCCACAGAAGGATAAATGAGTACGAAATTATAATTCTCAAATTGTTTCGACATCAAATGCGGTATATTCTCCTGGAGGCTTTCATAAGAAATTCCTCCCTTTCTGGGCAAAACAATCATAACCAGGTCTGTTGGCATTACAAAGGAAGATATTCTGGTGAAATCATTCCAATGACTGAACTCTATATGATTAATATTGGAGCTGATTTTATTCTTTCTGATATACCCGCGCATACTATTAAACGTGTCTATGGTAGAAAGAAAGTCTGTGGGGATTTTCAGCGTATCAGAAAGCCGGCAGATACGATCAATCCAATGAGTAAAACCATATTCATGTTCAGCATGTTTGGGACAAATCACCGATATTTTATTATAGGCAAACAAATTTGGAGAAATACTGCACACCCAGACGGATTGCCAGGTATTTTCAACGATATATTTGACCGTGCTTCCAAAAAGAATATCAGTAAATTGTTTTTTCAGGGCAAAGCCGATTATAATTTCAGTGGCAAATATTTCTTTGGCAACCCGTTTAATTCCGGTAGGTACATTCTGGCTGATGGTACTGATAATCTCAACTTTCTGGTCCGACGCTGAGGCATGGATCATTGCTTTCTCCAACATTTTCTTAGCCTCAATTAGTTTATCAACGGCTTGCTGGTCATCTTCAACAACAGAAAGGCTTACGATAGGAAATGGATTTCTTGGAATCTTTATTGCCATAGCCATATCCAGTAAGCGCTCCATGTTATTTGGATTAGAGATTGGCACCAGGATCTTCTGATCACGGAATGTCGATAAAGAAGGTTTTTCTACTTTACCGGCCAGCAATATTTTCTTTGCAGAATACTCAGTCACAAAAGAAGCCACCAGACATGTGACAAGAATAAGAACGACCGTGCCATTCAATATATTCACATCAACCAAACCGATTCTGTACCCCACCATAATCACGGCTATTGTTGCCGCTGCATGTGAACTGCTCAAACCGAAAATAAGATTACGCTGCGAAACAGAAAATTTATAGATGAGAGAAGTTGTCAATGCAGCCAGGTATTTCCCGGTTATTGCAGTAATGGTAAGAGTAATCGCAATGATCATTGCAGGTGATCCCTGAAATATGACTTTCGGATTGATCAACATCCCTACGCTGATCAGGAAAAAAGGAATAAAAAGAGAGTTTCCCACGAACTCAACCCTGTTCATTAATGAAGAGGTCTGAGGAATCAATTTATTCAGTGCGATCCCTGCCGCAAAAGCCCCTATGATTGGTTCCAAACCTGCAATTTCAGAAAGAAGCGCGGATAAAAAAACCATCGCAAGAACCAGAATGAAATGTGAATTCTTTTCATTCTCAAGATGTTTGAAGAACCAGGAAGTTATTTTTGGAATCAATAAGAAAACAATTGCAAGGAATAAGATTACCGAAAACACAAACCGGATCCAAAAGTGATAATCGATATCCCCACTTGAAGAACCTGCAATCAGAGCCAATATAATCAGGACAGCCGTATCGGTCAGCATGGTTCCTCCTACGGTTATGGCTACTGCTTTATTACGGGATATTCCAATCCTGCTGACAACAGGATACGTTACAAGCGTATGGGTTGAAAACATGCTGGAGACAAGTAAACTGGTCTCAAAACTAAATCCCAGTAAATGCCGGCAAACCGGGAACCCGATTGCAAACGGGAAAAGGAAAGTGAATACCCCGAATACAATACTCTTATTTTTATTCCTGTTAAATTCTTTAAGATCAAGTTCAAGCCCAGCAAGGAACATGATATACAATAACCCTATCGTGGAAAACAGATCAACGGCAGAATTCTTTTCAAGCAAATTCAATCCATGAGGGCCCACAATAAGTCCAGAAATAATAAGCCCTATTATTCCCGGAATCTTGATACTCCGGAACAGCAGGGGAGCTAAAAGGATGATGGATAAAATAACCACAAATACCAGAACAGAACTCTGGAAAGGTGTCTGAAAAATATGTTGCAAATTTTCGAATACTTTATTCATCCCGTATTTATACGATATTGAAATTCAAAATTATCATTTTAAGTCAAATCAAAATACCATGGACTAATTAAAATCATTATAATTTTGTTGTTTAAACAATAATTTCATTGTTTTCTCCCTTTACCCTGAAATATTACTTAAAATCTGAATTTCATTATCCCTTTACTTCACTTGATTTCTATACTTCCAATGATTCCATCAATTAATTTTTTCTATACATTTGGCAAAACATAGTGTCAAGCTATTAAAAGAACATAACATGAAACTTATATTCTTAATTCTAACAACTATCTCCTTCTCCGTTGCATTCGCGGTTAAACCGGTTGATAAATCCGACAAAAGATATTATGATGAGACGTATCGTCCTCAGTTTCATTTTTCTCCCGAAAAAGGAATAATGAGTACTCCCGCCGGACAGTTTTTTTACAAAGGGGAATATCATCTGTTTTATCAATATCAGCCTGACACTACCGCATCAGCCCCTTCACAATGGGGACATGCAGTCAGCAAGGATCTGATTCAATGGGAAAATCTGCCTGTTTTGAATTTTTCAGATTCAGGAGATAAAGAATGTCCTCCTTACGCTGGATGTGCTGTGGTAGATGAAAAAAATATCACCGGACTACAGCAGGGAGATGAGAAAACGATACTACTGTTTTATACGGGTAGAGAATGTGGACAATGTATGGCCTACAGTAACGATAAGGGACGAACCTGGAAGAAATACAATAAAAATCCTTTGATCCAACCCGATAAAGATAATGCCCTGGGACCTAAAGTCTTCTTTGATCAGCTTTCCGGGAAATGGATCATGACAATCTATCGTTGTCCTGATGGTGATATAAATAAACAGGGAATTTCAATTTATAATTCCGGTGATTTGCTGCATTGGGATTTTCAAAGTCATCTGGAAGGATTTTGTGGCAGTGCCGATCTGTTTAATCTCACTCTTGATGGAGAGACAAAATGGATACTGTCAGGCAGCAACAATGAATATTTAATTGGAAAATTTGATGGCCGGACTTTTACTCCCGAAACTAAAAGCAGAAGGATTGACTCCGGGAAAAATTTTCAGGGAGCACATGCCTGGACCAACCTCCCTGACGGGAAAGTAATACAGATTGCCTGGATGCGGGGGGGAAAATTCCCCGAAATGCCATTTAACGGTCAGATGAATTTTCCTTGCGAACTTTCACTGCAAAAATCACAAACAGGCATTTTGCTTTGTCGTAAACCGGTTAATGGTCTGGATAAGTTTTTTGCCAGGGATTTGAAGAAAAAAGGGAAAAATCTGATTCCTGGATTAAAAGGTAATCTGGTTGGAGCAATTAATGGAGATGCCTTACTAATTAAAGGAATATTTGATCCTAAAACAGCTGATGTATTCGGATTCACTTTCAGAAACGGGAAAAAATCATCCGGAACTATTTTGAAATACGAACCTGCAAGAAAGGTTCTGGAATGCCTTTCACGGCAAACTCTGGTTGAACCCGAAAATGGCAAACTGGAACTGGAGATATTAGTCGACCGTACTTCCATAGAAGTATTTGCCAACGGAGGCAAAACAGTTTTAAGTAGTTGCTTTACCCCAACAGAGGGAGAAGAATATCTGGAACTCTGGACCCAGGGAGGTGAACTCTTTGTCGATCAACTGGAAATCTATACAATTAAATCCGTTTGGGAAGGAAACAGGAAATAATTCCGTTGGGGTAGAAACTATTCCATTTAAGTTTTATCCCCGGAGTGAAAAAATTTAAAACATGAATTTCGATTATCATATGCACACCCTTCTATCGGACGGTGCCAATTCCCATGAAGAAATGATTTTATCAGCCATAGAAAAAGGTTTCGATGAGATTGGTTTCTCGGATCATTTTTGCATCCGACAAAGGGTAAATTGGGCAGTAACGAAAGAGGGTATTGCAACGTTAGAGAAAAAGATTGACGAGATGAGAAAGAAATTTGGCAATCAGATCAATATTCTCTTTGGGCTCGAAGTCGATTATTTTCCCGAAATGGAAGAAGAACTCCGTAAGACACTTCAGCAACATGATTTTGATTATGTAATCGGATCCGTCCACTTTCTCGATGACTGGAATTTCGATACCGATAAAAGCCGCAATTCTGAATATAAACCTGATTACCTGTATGAATGGTATTTTACAGAGCTTCAGAAAGCGGCAAAATCAAAGCTGTTTGATTATATGGCACATCCTGATCTGATCAAAAAACATCGTATATGGCCTGACTCTCCAAAAACAGACTTATTCCGGGAAACAGCAAAAGTGTTTGCATCCTCAGGAGTTGCTTTTGAAGTTAATACCAGCGGCAAGGACAGGCCCTGCGGAGAATTTTTTCCCGGAAAAGAACTATTGACCGAACTATTTAAAGCTGGGGTACCGGTCACTCTCGGATCTGACTCACACAAAGCAGAACAGATCGGCCGCCATTTTGAAGAAGCTAAAAATCTTCTTCACGAAACAGGTTATCAGTCACTGGTTCGATTTAAAAAACGCAAACAGATTTCCGAATCCTTTTAAGGATGGATTCAAACTTCCGGGTAATTTTTTCGAATCACTAACAGGGCAAGTGACCGGGTGACTTTGTTCCTAAAAGAAGTCACCCGGTCACTTTAGCACTTGTTACATAAGAGTCTGATGGAAACATCCTGTTTTCCCTTGCTAAATCATAAGAGAATGGTACATTTGTTCTATTGATTCAGATTATGAAATAAAACCCACAAATATGAAACTCACTACTAAACTTTTATTAGCTGTGCAATTCAATTTATTATTTCTGCTTTTAGGATGTTCCCCATCCTTAACTCCTGATATGATTCTTTTCAACGGGAAAATCATTACGGTCGATCAGAAATCCACGATTGCCCAGGCGGTGGCAGTAAAAGAAGGCAAAATTACGGCGGTTGGAACAAACGATGAAATAAAAAAACTGGCAGGGGAAAAAACACAGTTAATCGATGTCCAGGGAAAGACCCTTATCCCTGGATTGGATGATGCACATCTTCACCCAGAATGGGCAGCTGTCAGTGAACTGAACTATAAAATACCTGACGTGCATTCACTCGCTGATATTTTCACCTGGATTAAAAGTGAAACCCAGGTCAAAAAGAATGGCGAATGGATCATTATGCCAAAGATGTTCTTCACCCGTTTAAAGGAACTTAAACAGCCGACACTGGCTCAACTCGATAGTCTGGCCCCCAATAATCCGATTTTTCTTAATGGCACCTATGGCGGAATGATCAACACCTGCGCCATGAAGGTGTCCGGCATCACCAAAGAAACAGATAATCCCGGTTTTTTAAAAGATAAAGATGGTAAGCTTACCGGAAATATAAGGGTTTCTGTCTTTAAACTTGTTAAGTTACCAAAGGAGAAAGAACTCACCTATCAGGAAAAACTGAATACCTTGCAAGCCATGCTTTCCCGGTACAATGAATTAGGTATAACGAGCCTCTGCTCCGGTGACAATGACCAGAATAACTTTAAGATGTATCAGGATCTTCACAAAGCGGGGAATCTGACCGTGAGAGTCTGTCAAAATATTGTACTGCCAAAACCTACCACCAAAGATTTCAACCACCTTGTTGATTCCATCAAAGCGCTGGGTTACGTAACCGGCCAGGGTGACGAGTGGACAAGAATAGGACGGATGAAACTTTTTCTGGATGGAGGCATTTTAACTGGCACAGCCTATCTGAGAGAGCCTTGGGGAAATAAAGCAAAGGCTATTTTCGGGATCACCGATTCCACGTACCGGGGCGTTGTGAACTTTACTCATGATCAGATACTGGCGATAGCGAAGTATGCTGTTGAAAACAACTGGAAGTTTACGGCCCATAGCACCGGCGGAGGCGGCGTCGACCTGCTTCTGGACGTCTATGAAGAAGTCAATAAGATTAAACCGATAAAAGACCTGCGCTGGTCTATTATTCATGGAAATTTTTTCACAAAGGAAGCCATTGAGAGGATGAAGAATCTTGGTGTTTATGCTGACATGCAACCTGCCTGGTTTTATAAGGATGCTGATGCTGTTAAATACATCCTGGGAGATGAAAGAACAAAAACTTTTCAGAACTACCGCACTCTTCTTGACAATGGTATCATGGTAAACGGCGGTTCAGATCATATGGTAGGATGGGACTCTAAAACTTCCATTAATCCCTACAACCCATTCCTTGCTATGTGGACCATGATAACCCGCACTACAGAAAGGGGAACTGTAATACTTCCGGAAGAAGCAATTACAAGACAGGAAGCGCTGAAGATTTACACGATCAACAATGCTTTTGCCTCTTCGGAAGAAAAAATAAAAGGCTCCATTGAAGTCGGCAAATTGGCCGATATGGCTGTTCTTTCAGCCGATTTATACGAATGTCCTGTTGATCAGATCAAGGACATCGTGGCCGATTTGACCATTGTGGGCGGTAAAATAGTTTTTAAAAGAAAATAACATAAATGAAAATAAAAATGAAAAACATTCAACGCAGAAAATTCTTAACTACAACAGCCGCAGCTGCTATGGCCCCTTCCTTCCTTACTTTTGGAAGCGAAAAATCCGAAATTGCAGAACCCCTGCTACAGGAAAGGAAGAAAAATATACTTTTAGGAATCATCATCGATGGGGATAATCCAGATCTTGGATTAAAAAAAGTCCGCGATCTTGGATTTGAAACCTGCCAGATTGAAATTTCAAAATACACTCCCGAAAAGGCTTCAGAGGTAAAAAGTGCCATCAAAAAATACAAAATTCAGCCCAATGCTCTTGTTTGTCTCGGGCCTGGAAAGATGGTCTGGAATTTTACCGAAGGCCCTTCTACCATTGGCATTGTTCCCCGTGCTATCCGGAAAGAGCGGATGCAACGTCTTCACGATGGTATCGATTTCTGTGCCATGGCAGGAATCCCAGCCGTTCACAGCCATTTTGGATTCATTCCTGAAAACCCAGCCGATCCGCTTTATGCAGAACTTATCGCCTGTATGAAAGAACTTGGCAATCATGCCAGAAAGAAGGGAATTAATATTTTCTGCGAAACAGGCCAGGAAACCCCGACAACCCTGCTTCGGGCAATTGAAGATGCAGGTACCGGAAATATCTTTGTTAACTACGATACGGCCAATGTCGTCCTTTACGGCAAAGCCAATCCTCTCGACGGATTGAAGATGCTCTCCAAATATGTCAGATCCCTTCATGCCAAGGATGGACATTATCCCACCAATCCCAAACTACTAGGAGAAGAGGTACCCATTCCACAGGGTATTGTTAATTTCCCCGCCATAATTTCGTATCTTAAAGAGATTAATTTCAAAGGAGAAATCATCATTGAATGTGAGATTTCAGGCCAAAATAAAGACTATATTATAAAGACCAGAGACTATCTCGAAGGACTTATTTCATCCAAATAACTTTCGCAATGAACTCCCTACAAAGAACCCTTGATTTCATCAACAACCGTAAGGTGGACAGGCCTCCTTTTCACCCCATTGTCATGAGATTTACTGCCCAATACGCGGGTGTAAATTATCGTGATTTCTGTCTCGATTCCCAAACCAAGTGCATGGCCAACATCAAATGCGCCCGTGATTTTGGATACGACTGGGTAAATGTAATGTCTGATCCCTATGCAGAAGCCGAAGCTTTTGGAGTAAAAGTGGAATATCCCTTAAACAGCCTTCCACTTGCCAAACAATTTCCCCTTTCCGATCACTCCGGCTTTAAAAATCTGAAAGCCCCGGTAATTCGCGAACATGAGAGGTTGATGGCCCGGATCAGGGAGATTGAAATTTACAAAAAGGAACTGGGGGATCGCTATTTCATTACCGGATGGGTCGAAGGGCCACTGGCAGAATATTGTGATCTGAAGGATATCTCCGAAGCTCTGCTCGATTTTTATGAAAATCCGGATGAAATGGTCAAAGCCATGGATATTATCACTTCGTTCAGCATGGAGTTCATTGCTGCACAAGTTAAGGCCGGCGCTCACTGTATCGGGATCGGGGATGCAGCCTGCTCGCTGATCTCCCCCGAACTTTACCAGGGATACATCTTTCCAAGGGAGAAAATGCTTATCGATCACGCCCATTCACTTGGGGCCTTAATAAAACTGCATATCTGCGGAAATACCACCGCGATCCTCCCTGATATGATAAGGACAGGGGCTGACATTATCGACATCGACCACCTTGTCACTTCGATGGAGGACTTTATCGATTTGTTATCGGATAAACAGGTCTTTTCAGGAAACAGCGACCCTGTTTCCGTGATAAAGGACGGCACCCCCGAGACGATCCGTGAAAGCGTTGAAAGTTGTTTTCTCAAGACCAAACACCGGGGAATCGTCTCCGCCGGATGTGAAGTACCTGCCGAGACTCCCATCAAGAATTTCAGAGCCTATATGAATGCTGCTCACGGACTGGCCAGATACTTCTGAGAAATTTAAATCACAGTCTATAACATATTAAAAAACCATCCAAAATACGGATGGTTTTTTAATTTCCTTTTAAACGAGAACCAATGGTTTATTCCAATCCATCAGGTTTTGATCAACAAACAACCACTGTTCCAAATCAAATTAATCGAAAAAATCCGGAATAAAATTCCCCATGATCTTAACCCAGGGTGACAGATCTTTCGCCTTGCCTTACTCCTATCATGCCGGCGTCATGGCCCTATTTTGAAGTATATTTCATCAGTATTTAAACACAGTTTCTCCACTAATTAGTACAGGAACTCCGAACAAATAGTGCAGAAACAGTGCAGTAAGTAAGACCATGACAGGAGCATGATACGAGGATGGCTTCCTTTAAACAGGAGGCGGCTACCCTGTTCCGTTAGGGGAAATGATAGAAGTTTGGGCAGAAATTATCAGCAGGGAAGCTGATGATCTGGTATTAAACATATACCATAACCGCCTCTAAACCTGAATCGGCAAGTAAAGAATCAGATGCAAATTTTTAATTACAACGGAATAAGCTCAACCCTTTTAACAAATATTTCGGCGCCTTCGGATTGCACCTGAATACGTCCTTTCTGCGGCTGAACATCGATAGCATGATTCACCAGGGTACCGTTAAGATAGATGAAAATCTCTTTCCCTTTGGCAATACATTCAATTTTGTTCCATTGGCCTATAGGCTTTTCAAGATCGCTTGCCCCACGAAATCCTTTTACGTCCTTCCATTGTGGATCACGGCCAAACCAGTTGATTCGTCCGCCATTAATGGTTGCAGGACGGCCCGAAGGGTTAAACATATAACAGCCTGACTGTTTTTCAGGAGCGACAGGGCAGGTCAGGGAAAACTTCTCACTGTTATCACCTACCACCAGCATATCGCCCGTGCCTCCTTCTATGAGCTGACATTCGATGGAATGCATCCAGGTACCGGAGTAACCGCCGTCCTCACCCGTAGAATGCAGCAGCACACCACTGTCCCTGGCTTTGGCTTCCCTGTTACCGTGCGTTTTCTCGCCCCATTTATATTCTACAACGAGTTTATAGTTACTATACTCTTCGTTGCTGGTAATACAACCGAATTCCTCTCCCGAAACTCGTATCAGGCCATCCTGAACGGTAAATACCTTGTTCGGATCATTATTCTTCCCCTTGTTTTTGATGAAGGTGTACCAGCCGTCAAGATTTTTACCATTAAACAAACGGATCTTACTGCCGGAAGAATTTTTCCTTTCCACGGAAGCAGCCTGAGAGGTAAAATTCAGCGTAAAAGAAGAGAAAAGCAGAACGAAAAAAACGGTCTTTTGCATCGGTCAGGATATTTAGAATTAAACGGATTATTTGTATTTAATTATTTAACAATCACATACTTTTATCATCTTACTTCATAGCATTTTGCTCAGCTGAACGATCCGCCGCAAACATAATCTCGTGTGTATAAAGCGCTTCTGTTATGTTTGTCAGGGGCATCTCCTTCCCCTCTTCAAGCGACTGAAAGAAAGACTCGAACTGGGTTAAGTAGGGGTGATCCGTCACGTCACCGGAATCAAGCATTTTCATGGAAAGCTCGCTCCATTTGTTTTTATTAAGTCCCCCTAATTGAGTGGAATAGAATTTATTGTCCAAAAGACTTCCCTCGCTCCCCACCAGGTGAACGTGAAAATAATAGGGTTGCAGACAGTCGATTACCGAGGCTACCTTACCGATACGCCCATCCTTGAATTTCAACATGCTTACCGAGGTTGTCGGGTAATCATACTGTGCGAAATCTTTGTTGGAGGAATAAGTTGCAAAGCTGCTGACCGTCTCAACTTCATGGCCCATCAGAAGCAACAGTGCGTCCAACGCATGACATCCGGCAGATAACAAACTGCTCCCGGCAGCACTCTTTTTGGTATTCCACCGGAACTGACCATACCAGGGGCCTATGCCATGATAATAATCGATCTCGCCATAATGAATTTCGCCTAATAATCCCTTATCCAATAAAGCCTTAATCGTCAGAAACTGACTCGAGAACCTGCACTCAAAACCGATACAGGTTTTCACCTCTGCTTCATAGACAGCCGATTTAACGGCCAGACAATCTTCCCAATTCAAGGCCAATGGTTTTTCAATGATGAGATGTTTTCCTGCCCTGGCAGCCTGGATAGCCTGTTTTGCATGATCGGCCGGATAACTACAAATGGATATAACATGCAGATTGGGGTCGGCAAGCATTTGTGCAAGATCGGTATAGCAGGTGATTGAACAGCCATATTTTGCACTGATCTCTGCAGAATCAAGCTTTCTGGAAGAGCAAAGTGCAGTGACCTGTGCGTTGGAAGTTTTGTTGATGGCTTCGATGTGAGCCCCGGCAACCCAACTATAACCAATGATGCCAACATTATATTTTTTCATAGGATTGTGGTTTTAAGATCTTTCAAATTTAATCAAATAATTGGGATATAATTAAATGCTAAAGCATTCAAACAGAAATCACACAACAAAAAAGGATGCCATTAAAGACATCCTTTTTCTATTATTTTAAACTGAACGAATCAAAAGGAAGCAACATATACTTCCAATGGTTTCAATGATTTTTTGTTAACCCCCTTGACATTGATCGGAAGGGTATTGGTTAAACTTGTATTGGTAGCAATGATGTATTTATGTTTGCTGTCTTTTTGCTTGATCACGTAATGCAGGTCGTTATCTGCTTTTGTTTCGACTGTTTTCAAAACAAATATCTTCACATTGTCTTTCATCTCTTTAACTACAGGTGCTATTGCATCAAAAACTTCCGGTTTTTTGCTCCTGTCATTCCAGAATAAAATACCTGTAGCGCCATGAACGATAGAAGTGTACATCTGGCATTTCACATTCTTTACATAGTCTTCCGTTGAAACTTTTGGGCTCTTTGCATAACCATTTCCGTCAAAATATAACCATACAGGAATATTTGGATTAATTCCGGCTTTAATGGCATCTACGGTTATTCCGGATAAAATCGGATAAGCAACAAAATCCCTGAAGGCATTAATTCCAAAAACATCCCCGCTGTTCTTAAATCCGGCTGCGCATATTTTTATATTCTCAAACCATAACCTTTTCAAGGTTTCAAGATCGTATTCTTTATAACCGTATTCTCCTTTATTAAATTCATAAACAGGCAATCCGTCATAAGCGACCCTGAATCCCAGCAATGGATTTTTGACGCATTCACGGGCTTCCTTGCTCAACAGCTCCATTGGAGGATTGTCAGGCAGTGATGTATGAGTTTTTAAATAAAGCTGTTCAAAAAGATAACTGTTTCCTCTTCCCACTCCCATCAAATCGGTGTGAATAAGACCATCTTTTACTTTATTTTTGATTCGTTCCTTTACAATGTCACCTACATTGGCAGGCCAGTTCCAAAAACTGGCAGAACCACCCTGTGAAATTTCATCAATAGGAGCCCATGCATAATCATTATCGGCATTTACCTGGCAGAGATGATTAATCATACTGTCCAGAGCCTGCGTCAGCTTGGGATCTTTATTGTCAATGGCCTTTCTTATGTATTGTGCTCTTAAGTAAGGGCTGGCATCTTTGTCCGAATTGATCGATGGAACTTTATCAAGATAGCTCTTCAGGGTATTGGGAAAATTAACGGAACTGATACATTGAATAATTCCCTTCATATAATCTTTCTTGTAGCCCTCGCCGACAAAGGTCATATTATAATTTTTCGTTCTTTCGAGGAAAAGCTTGGCATTACTCTTTTCATTATCAGGCTCATTTGTCTTGACAAAGGTATATCCCGGAACATTCCAGAGCCCGATTGCAAAGAATTTCTCATACTTGTTGCTGCCAGTTTTTTTTCTCAAAATCCAGCCATCATTATCAGCAGACCATGATGACTGTTGAGCCAATAAAACTGTTGGCTGAATACAAAAAAATACTAAAAAAAATAATAAAACAAAGGTTAATTTATTAGTTTTCATGAATCTAAATATTTAAAAAAAATAAAAATTAACATGCAGTGAAGCAGAAAAAATATCACTTTATTAGCTCCACCCTTCCAAAAGAGTGTTAAAAATACACTTGTTTCGAATAGCAATCCCGAATAAGTTGTGATAGTTTTTCAGCATTGATCCTTTCAACATACATTCTCTGATTACCCAGATCGCTTATTTCATTAAGAACAGAATAAAAGGATCTATTATATACGACGTAATCAGATTATAACGTTATGAAATGAGCAATGCAAATGTAATAACATTTATTAAAACCTTTAAACATAAAAAGAGGATATCCTGAAGAACCACTTTAAGGAATAATTGCCTTAAGCCCAGTAATTACAAAGGAGCGACATAAACCTCCAATGGTTTTAATGATTTCTTGCTTACTCCTTTAATATTGATCAGAAGTGTATTGCTCAAACTTGTATTTGTTGCAATGATGTATTTATGTTTGCTATCTCTTTTCTTGATTGTATAATGCAAGTCATTATCTGCTTTTGTCTCGATTGTTTTCAAAACAAATATCTTCACATTATCATTCATTTCCTTGAGAATTGGTGCCAATGCATCAAATACTTCAGGGGTTTTTCTCCTGTCATTCCAGAATAAAACTCCCGTAGCGCCATGAACGATTGAAGTGTACATCTGGCATTTCACATTCTTTACATAGTCTTCCGCTGAAACATTTGATTCTCTTGCGTAACCATTCCCGTCAAAGTACAACCAGACAGGTATTTCAGAACCGATTCCTGCTTTAATGGCATCTACGGTTATTCCGGATAAAATTGGATAAGCAAAAAAATCCTTATAGGCATTAATTCCAAATACGTCACCGCTATTCTTGAATCCTGCTGAGTATAATTTAATATTCTCAAACCATAACTTTTTCAAGGTTTCAGGATCATAATCCTTGCAATCTCCATTTTTAAATTCATAAACGGGCGATCCGTCATAAGCCACCCTAAATCCCAACAAAGGATTTTTTACAAATTCACGGGCTTCTTTACTCAACTGTTCC